>Ga0247727_10002419_pt1 | contig 42739 bp, 36 predicted proteins | sample WisWelCaveWW1625_FD_202498 | JGI IMG/M metagenome (GOLD analysis project Ga0247727, IMG submission 202498) | Biofilm microbial communities from Wishing Well Cave, Virginia, United States - WW16-25 | ecosystem: Environmental > Aquatic > Deep subsurface > Groundwater > Cave microbial mat | place...
CGATGTTTTTCTTTTCCATCTCACCGGCCACCTTAAAACCCACAAAAAAGATTACGCAACACAAAGGGCAATTCAATTGCTAGTGGGCAAGCGACGCAAGTTGCTCGATTACTTGAAAGAGAAAAACATCGAACGGTATCGCGAAATTGTTAAAGGTCTGGATTTAAGACGGTAATACGCGGTCAATTCGATCAAAAGTTTAATTAAAGAGGGGGCAGTTGGGATTCGTTCCAGTTGCCTTTTTTATTGTACAATTTAAAGAGGAAGAACTCCGGGAATGGTCCTGGAGATAAATTAAAAAAAGTCCTCCTTTGCCAACTGAGCTTCGCTAAAACTGTGCGGCAGCAAAGGGCTTCGGAGGACGAGGAAAAACAGATGTTATGAATATTATCACAAAAACAATCGACGCCGGAAACGGACGTGAGATTACCGTAGAGACGGGAAAATTAGCCAAACAGGCGGATGGTTCCGTCGTGTTGAAATGCGGAGGGACAATGATCCTGGCTACCGTAGTTTCATCGCCTGATGCAAAAGAGGGCGTAGACTTTTTGCCACTAACCGTGGATTACCGGGAGAAATTCTCGGCAGCCGGACGTATTCCAGGCGGATACCTGAAACGCGAAGCCAGACCATCAGACGACGAAGTGCTGGTGATGCGTCTTGTCGACCGGGCGCTGCGACCGCTTTTCCCGGACGACTACCACGCTGAAATACAATTAATGCTTCAACTCATTTCCACCGACAGTGAAAACCGCCCTGACTCGATGGTAGGCTTTGCCGCCTCTCTTGCAATCGCGGTTTCAGACCTTCCATTCAACGGACCAATGTCCGAAGTTCGGGTGGGACGTGTCGATGGAAAGTGGATCATCAATCCGACTGCAACCGAAATGAAGGCATCCGACGTCGATGTAATGATCGCAGGAACGGCTGAGAACATTGTGATGCTCGAAGGTGAAATGAAAGAAATTTCAGAGGCCGAAATGGTCGAAATCATAAAAACGGCACACGAAGCCATCAAAAAACAATGCGCATTTCAGAAGGACTTTGCGTCGGGTGTGGCGAAAGCCCAGACCAAGCGGGAATACGCTCACGAAGTGCACGATCCGGCGGTGAAGGACCGTATTCATAAAGCCGTTTACGACAAATGCAAAGAAATTGCGCGTCAGGGAAATGCCGATAAGTCGAAGCGTTCCGAAGGTTTTGCAGCCATCAAACAGGTGTATGTTGATTCCCTTACCGACGAGGAAAAAGTGGCGCAAAAGCCATTCATCGGTCAGTACTTCAGCAAAGCCAAGAAGGAAGCGGTTCGTGACGTAATGCTCAACGAGCGCAAACGCCTTGACGGGCGTGCCTTTGACGCCATCCGGCCCATCTGGTCCGAAGTGGATTACTTGCCCCTGGCACACGGATCGGCCTTGTTTACACGTGGCGAAACGCAGTCGCTCACCTCGCTCACGCTGGGCGGCAAACTCGACGAACAGATGATTGATGTTGCGGAAGGAAAGCGCTACGAGCGGTTTCTGCTGCACTACAACTTCCCTCCTTTCTCAACTGGCGAGGCCCGACCAATTCGCGGTGTATCGCGCCGTGAAATCGGTCACGGAAATTTAGCCCTGAGAGCACTGAAAAATATGATTCCGGATGAGAATCCATACACCGTTCGTTTGGTTTCGGACATTCTGGAGTCGAACGGGTCGTCATCGATGGCCACTGTTTGTGCCGGAACGCTTGCCTTAATGGACGGCGGTATTCAAATGAAAAAACCGGTGAGCGGAATCGCGATGGGACTCGTCACAGACGAAAGTGGTAAATTCTGCATTCTCTCCGATATCCTCGGCGACGAAGACCACCTGGGAGATATGGATTTTAAAGTTTGCGGAACGCGTGACGGAATCACCGCCTGCCAGATGGACATCAAAGTCGACGGTTTGCCGTATGAAGTACTCACTCAGGCGCTGGACCAGGCACGAGCCGGTCGCTTGCACATTCTCGGTGAAATTCTCAAAACGCTCGACAAACCGAGAACCGAATTGAAACCACACGCACCGCGCGTCGAAATGTTCCGCGTTCCTAACGATGTCATCGGTGCTATTATCGGCCCTGGTGGAAAAATCATACAGGAGATGCAAAAAGAAACCGGTACGACCATTTCAATTGACGAAGACGAAGAAACGCGGGAAGGTATTGTGCAGATTCTTGGGAAAGACCAGGCCTCTGTGTTGGATGCAACCAAACGAGTTAAATCGATCGCTTTCCCTCCAGTGGTAGAGGTCGGTCAGGTGTACGAAGGAAAAGTACGATCCATACAGGCTTACGGCTGTTTCGTGGAAATACTTCCCGGCGTCGACGGACTCATCCATATTTCTGAACTCGAACACCGCAGACTTCAAACGGTCGATGAAGTGTGCAAGGAAGGCGATATCTTGAAATTCCAGGTCATTGGCGTGGATCCGAAAACGAAAAAATACAAACTTTCGCGCAAGGTTCTGTTGCCGAAGCCTGAAAAGGAAAATGCCTAAACCTTTTTGGGATTTATTCTTAAGCGGTTTCTGCCAAGTGCGGAAACCGCTTTTTTTTGGCGTTAACAATTCCTTAACGACCCTTAACAGTTTTTAAGATTGTCTTCTGAAACTATTTTATAATTTTTCGTTTTAATTGTAATTCGAAAATCCGCACTCGCGGAACGAAATAAAATACTTCGGAATATGAAAAGATCAACGTTGATTGTGAGTTTTTTTTCGGCTGTCGCCGGCTCTGTGCTCGGCGCTGTACTGGTGGTTTCTATAAACAATAACAATGTCGTTCAGGCGGACAGGGCCGTTCCGGTTTCCGAAGCCACGGTGGCTGGGGTCTTCCAACCTGTCGCGGATGAAACCACAACCGAAACAGAATTGCACCTGGGATGCGATCTCACGGCTGCTTCGGCAAGTTCGGTTGACGCCGTTGTCCACGTCACCAATAACTTTGTCACGGAACAAGTCACCTACGATCCGTGGCTGCGATTATTCTACGGTGAGGACGCCTACAAAGTCCGTCAGCGCAGAGGTATTGCTACAGGTTCTGGCGTCATCGTCTCGCCCGAAGGCCATATCGTCACCAACAACCACGTCATTGCCAATGCCGAAAAACTGGAAGTCTCGATCGGCGATTCGAAATACCCGGCCGAACTCATCGGAACGGATCCGTCCACCGACATTGCCGTCCTCAAGATCGACAAAACCGGACTGGAGTATCTGGAATTCGGAAACTCCGACGATTTGGTTCTGGGAGAATGGGTCATTGCCGTCGGAAACCCGCTGAACCTTCAGACCACCGTTACCGCCGGAATAGTCAGCGCCAAAAACCGGAACATCGATTTGCTGACGTCGAACTACAATCCGGACGAAGGCGTATTTCCGGTAGAATCCTTCATTCAAACCGACGCCGCGGTGAATTCCGGAAACAGCGGAGGTGCGTTGGTGAACCAGGCCGGCCAGCTCGTGGGAATCAATACAGCCATCGCATCAGGAACCGGCTTTTATACCGGATATTCCTTTGCGGTGCCATCGAACATTGTGAAAAAAGTAGCCTACGATCTCATCAAATTCGGGGAAGTGAAACGTGTTCAACTCGGAATTTCCATTAAGGACAACAACCGCGAAATTGCTGAAACAAATTCTCTTGCAACGGAAGAAGGCGTTCTGGTGACCGAACTGATCGAGGGCGGCAACGCGGCAAACTCGGACCTGAGGAAAAACGACGTCATCCTGAAAGTCGAAGGCATTCCAGTAAGTTCAGTCGACGAATTCAAAGGTAAACTGGCTATGTACAATCCTGGCGACTCTATTAAACTCACGGTCCAGCGTGGCACGGTTGAGAAGGTGATCATTGTGGGAATGGAATAAGGTTTGAACAAAACCGCAATTCCAGGCGTCCTATGGGGTAAAAAACTTGAACCAAATAAGTAGAACGGTGTCGCTTGTGCTTTACCGTCATTACATTTGACCTACATTCTCTTCGCAATATGAGTCACCAACATTGGGACAAAGTCTATTCCACCAAACAACCGAACGAGGTAAGCTGGACACAAAAAATTCCGCGGACGTCTTTGGATTTTATTCATTCTGCCAATCTGGACAAAGGGGCAAGCATCATTGACATCGGAGGAGGCGACAGCAATCTGGTTGACTTTTTATTGGACGAAGGCTACGAGAATATTACCGTACTTGACATCAGTGAGCAAGGCATCAACCGGGCGAAGCAACGACTCGGCAGTAGAGCAGCCAAAGTGAATTGGATTGTGTCCGACATCACAGCGTTCAGCCCGACAACTTCATACGACTTCTGGCACGACCGGGCAGCATTTCATTTTCTAACTTCACGGCCAGAAATCGAAAAATATGTCTCAACGGCCAGGCAAGCCGTGAAGCCGGGTGGCGCGCTCGTTCTCGGAACCTTTAGTGATGAAGGACCAAAAAAATGCAGCGGGCTCGACATTTCGCAATATTGCGAAATTACGTTGACAAAAGCACTGCAAGACGGCTTTGAAAAAATCAGGTGTTTTACCGAGGACCACACCACACCCTTTAACACGACTCAGAATTTTTTATTCTGTTTGTTCAGAAGAACTGCCATTAACCGCAACAGTCCGGAAATTAATTAGTGGACTTCTCCGGAAACGCAGCCCGGTACTCCTCGTAACGATGCAACACCTCGATCGGAAATTTCCAGGTCTCCACTCCCCCACAATACCCGTTCTTCACTACCTTGTCCCGGTAGTACTCCGGTTTGGATAAATTCAGCAGCATCTTCTCCGCGTGGTTGTCCCACTGATTTTTGTCCAGATCATAAACCGTGCAAAGTGCCCGTGCATCATCGATGTGGCCCTTGCCGGAATTAAAAGCCGCTAAGGTAAATTTCATACACTGTAGTGAATCTGGAATTTCCTTCCGCCATTCCACATAATTCGAACTCAACTTGCGACATCCCGCATGGATCTGGGCTGCGGCGGAAGACGAATCGGTCAGTCCATACTGCGCCGCGGTTTCCGGCATAAACTGAAAAAGACCGAAGGCGCCCGCCCAACTCGTTTTTCCATCGACGAACTTCGATTCCTGGTACATCACCGCCGCAATTAGTCGCCAGTCCCAACCGACTTTCTCACATTCTGCTTTCACAATGTCGTCAAATGGCGTGAGTGATCCTTCCGGAACGACGGACGAAAATTCGTCATTGGCTTTGTTCGACAATCCTTTTCGTTCAAAATATTTGCGGTGGACTTCGCCAATCGTTGAAGCGTTGGCCCTGTCTGCCAGCCAGGCATTAAAGGTGTCCCGGAGCGCATAGGCGCCTTTTCGCACAGCAAATGCGATCTGTTCGTTTTCGCTCAGAACAAGGTCCACCGAAAGATTGTTGTAAAACCGCTCGTGGATCAGCGCCACATTTTCATCGGCAACGGTGTAACTTATCTCGCCCTCGCTTACTTTTCGGATGAGGTCGCCCGTAATCAGGTCGCCATCGGTCGCAACAATCACAAGGTTCAGGTCGTGTTTTGCATTCAGCCGGACCAGGTTTCGATAGTGTACCGAGTTGCGCCAAACGTGAATCTTCTTGCCTTTGAGATCGCTTATTTCACGAAGCAGCGAATCGTCGTGATTGCGCTGAACCAATACTTGCCGTGTTTCTAAATGTGGATCGGTAAAATCAACCACTTGTTTTCGTTCAGCTGTCACCGTGAGGTTACAAGCGACAAAATCGCCCTTGCACGAGTCGAGTTTTCTCAACAAATCATCGCGGTCCGAGACAATGAGCACTTTGATTCGAACCTGCATATCGCGCGCAAATTCGTTCAATAACTCATACTCAAAACCCATATTCTTTCCCCGGTAAATGAAAAAACTCGCCGGAGAATTTTCGGCTAACACCGTAATCAGGCTGTCGGATTTGATGTCGTCCCAGTCTCGCTGGCAAAATGGTTCAAGCGGTAATTCTTCCGGAGGAGAGGAACACATTGTAAAAACCGAAAGGCTCATAACTGCCCCGAACAGGGAATTGAAACATCCCGACAATCTCACCCCCCTCTGCGGTTCCATTGTCATAAGTTACGACGAAGATTTGAGATTGTCAAGGATAAAATTTTCGCACTTCGCTGAAATATTCCCAAGAAACGAACTGAATAACGAATCGAATTCTTTCGACCTGAACCGATATACGCCTGCACTTTGCGCCAAGTCATTCTCAAAGGAAAGTCGCTTTGAAAACTGGCGTAGAATTTCCGAAATACCCTCAAAACTCGGATAATAATTGAACCAGTCGTACCGCTTCAAGCGCTGGTACATAAAGAAAAACTGGGGTGAAAGATGTTCCCTGTGATACTCGGTGTGTTCATAAATAAAGGCGATAAACGTTTGGTATTCCACGGCCGAATAATCGGACCAATTTTTCGAAATGAAATGATCGAGTAAAATATCTCCAGCCACAGAACCCACACGGCGAATGCCTTCCAACTGAAAAAGCCGCGTAGCCTGCTTCATTTCTTCTGAGCCATCGGTTGTTTCATCAATGAATCGATGCAGGCGAATGCCTTTCTGGACTTCGGGTGGCAATTCAGAGAACTTTTCGATTTTGCCCTTATAAAAATCACCGGCCATATTGCCCGCCATAAATTCCGGATGATTTCGAGTGAGATATGCGTGACCGAGATAGTTCAATGGGCATTTCAGGAAGTTAAAGATAGGAAGGGTTTGGGAACTTTGGACAGGGGACATAGGACGCGGGACATTGGACGTGGGACTTTGGACATTGGACAACATCTGGCTGAAAATCGGAAATCGTGGCCAAAACCAGAAATCGAACATCGGAAATCGTTAATCGGAAATCGGAAATATAGAATTTGAGGTTTGGAAGTAGTTTCTCCATTTCTACTCTGCCACCACCTTAAACTCCGACGTAAAATGAAACACAATTTCCGGATAGTCCTTCCTCGCCATATCGAGCAAAAACTGCGTTTCTGCGATGAACACGTTGTTGCCGTCTTTGTCCTTGGCGACATAAGCCGCCTTTGCGATCAGGAATTTTTCGAGTACTTCCTTGTTGTCCGTGGTCATCCAGCAGGCCTTGAAAAATCGCTTTGGTGTAAATTCACATTTCGCACCGTATTCGTTTTCCAGCCTGTATTTGATCACTTCAAACTGCAGCTGACCAACAGTACCTACAATCTTACGATTACCGGGTTGTTTGATGAAAAGCTGCGCAAGTCCTTCGTCGGTCAACTGGGAAATGCCTTTGTCGAGTTGCTTCGATTTCATCGGATCGCGGTTCTCGAGCTCCATAAAAATTTCCGGAGAAAAACTAGGAATGCCTTTGAACTGAATTTTTGTCCCGTCACTCAGAGAATCGCCTATCTTGAAATTTCCGGTATCGTACAATCCAACCACATCGCCGGCCCAGGCTTCATCAATCACGCTTTTCTCCTGGGCCATAAAGGAAGTAGGATTCGCAAATTTGAAGGTCTTGTCCAATCGCGGATGATAATAAAAGGTGTTGCGTTCAAACTTTCCGGAAACAATCCGCAAAAAGGCAATCCGGTCCCGGTGGTTCGGATCCAGGTTGGCGTGTATTTTAAAAACGAAACCGCTAAAATTTTCGCTGTCCGGCGCAACAAATCCTGCAGTGCTTTCCCGTCCCCGGGGAGATGGAGATATCTTCAAAAAGGCTTCCAGCAATTCCCGAACACCAAAATTATTCAAAGCCGAGCCGAAAAATACCGGCGCCAGATTTCCTTCGAGATACGGTTTGGAATCAAAAGAATCGTAGACTCCATCGATCAGCTCCAGTTCTTCCCGAAGCGTTGCGGCCGCCTCTTCGCCAATCAACTCGTCCACCTGGTGGTTCGAAATATCTTTCACCTCCACGACATCTTTGGCAATCTTTGTTTTGTTCGCTGAAAATAAATTCAAGGCCTCGTCAAAAATGTTGTACACGCCCTGAAATGTTCCACCGATTCCAATAGGCCACGACAAAGGCCTCACGCGGATTTTGAGCAGTTCTTCAAGTTCGTCGAGCAGGTCAAACGGATCGCGGCCCTCGCGGTCCATCTTGTTGATGAAAATAATCACAGGCGTTTTTCGCATCCGGCAAACTTCCATCAATCGCTTGGTCTGTGCCTCTACTCCATTCGCACAGTCGATGACAAGGATCACGCTATCTACTGCGGTCAGCGTTCGGTACGTGTCTTCTGCAAAATCCTTATGTCCCGGTGTATCGAGAATGTTTACCTGTTTTCCGTTGTACTGGAAGGCCATTACGGAAGTAGCTACAGAAATACCGCGCTGCTTTTCAATCTCCATAAAATCGGACGTAGCGGTCTTGCGGATTTTATTGCTCTTCACTGCCCCAGCTGTGTGAATGGCTCCGCCGAACAGAAGCAGTTTCTCTGTCAAGGTGGTTTTACCGGCATCCGGATGGGAAATGATGGCAAAAGTTCTTCGTTTTTCTATCTCTGCGTTCACTGGTAATGTTGTATCCCGATAGCGATCGGTAGCGGACGAAGATAGCGCTTTTCACTTTTTCCGAGCACTTTGGGTCATTTGGGTGGCGTCCAAGCTTGACGACTATGCGCTCGCCTTGACTGGAAGATTTTGGCCACAAAGGCACAAAGACGCGAACTTTCAGGAAACTGGGCAAAAAAATAAGATCCTTACGACTCTGCGCCTTCGTGGTAGAATTTTAGAGCCTACAAACTGAAGCAATGCCGTCATCTGAATGCATTCGGATCATCCAATAATTTTTCATATCTTTCGGCAATCAAAATCCTAACGGATATGAAGTGGTTCATTTCAATGGCAATGGTGATTTCGTTTGGGCAGTCATTCGCTCAACCTTTAGCTTTCTCAACGCTCGGGTACGAACCCGCCTATTGTAGACTTTTCTCCTTTCAGAACGGCAAAGGTCAGTTGTACTGTTCAGCGACTGGTGGCACGCCCACCTATACGTACGAATGGGAAAATCTGGAAACAGGCGCAACCTCCAGTGCCACCACCTGGGGTAACATCAATGCCGGACAGTACAAAATCACAGTCACGGATGCCGCGCTCGCCGAACTCGTGGATACCGTTACGGTTGATTCACTCAATCCCATTTCTGATTTCAACGCACTATCGGCAGATCTTGACCCAATTCCCGATGGATGGGTCGGATTTTTTCACGCCGCTGTTCAATTCGAAAATCTCAGTCAGAATTTTTCCAATCCGCTCGATCCGGGTTCCGATACAAATTTCTGGTGGAACTACACGGCGGACTGGGGTGCCTGGCATCACAAAACCACAACGGACATTTCTGAGGTGATCGATTTCTGGGCGGGCAACTACAGTGTTGCCTTGGTGAGCCAAAACAGCAACGGATGCACCGATACATTGTATAAAACCATTGGCATTTTCGGCCCCGTTGGCACCGAAGAAATCATCCTAAAAGATATGTTCCGGCTCGTTCCAGGGAACGAGGCAAATCATTTACTACTTTCCAATTCCTTCGATGAAAACCTGCAGGTAAACATTACCGACCTCTCCGGAAAAATCCTCGCAAACGTTCTGCTCGAACCCGGACAGCTGAGTTTACCGTTCGGCGAAGCCTCTGGCACCTACGTCTATAATGCCCGCCTTGTGGCCAACAGTCGGCAAGTTTCCAAAGGAAAATTTGTTTTTTGATTTCATCTCTCTATGAAAAAAACACTCGTCATTTCATTGCTTGCACTGCTTGCGGTAGCTACCGTTTCGTGTAGCCGTAAAAGGAATTGCATTTGTACGCAACATTACGAAGGCGCTGCCACCTCGTGGGACAGTCTCTACGGCGACACCATTTTTAAAGAATCCAAAAAGCAAGCACGCGCTCTCTGCGACGGCCTCGACGGCGAAGTTCAATTCATTCTTACGGAAAAGTATTGGCTGGATTGTGAGTTAGAAAAAGATATGGAATAATCCCGATTCGCTTTTCGCCAAATTGACGGTATCCCTTAAAAATTAATTAGAACCCCGTTCAAAATTATATTTGACGAATTTTTAGATGAGTTCCTGATTATTTCTCCAGCACTAGTTTCTGTTGCCAGATACAACGTTCGCCGGTAAAAACTTCGGCCAGATAAAGGCCTTTCGAAATTCGCGTGGCGTCAATTTGTTGAACGGCTGCATCGAGACTCGATTCAAACACAACTCTTCCTGCAACATCCCGCAGAACGATTCTCGAAGAGACAGGTAATTGATCTTCCCAAACCAGTGTAAAAATTCCACTTGTCGGATTCGGAAACAAGGTAAGTACGGTTGCGGCCTGCTTGACATCTACCTGAACGATATCTGAGAAATGCGTATCGCCGTTTTTGTTGTGAATGCGCAAACGATAATAATTCATTCCTGGAATTGGCCAGGAATCTACCCACTCATACGAATTGCCCGTCAGATTTTCAGATTGAACGTGTGCGAGGTCGGTGTAATTTCCTTTGCTATCCAGCTTCTGAATAGTGTAATAATCGATGTCCTCTCCCGCTGAATATTTCCAGTTCAAATAAACCTGGCCCTCGTCATCTGCTGCGGTGAATTGCAATTCGTCCGAATCCAGTGGACAGGAAATGGTGAAGGTTGCAGTTACCGCGTTTCCGCAGGCATCGGTCACGAGGCAGGTATACACCGAGGTAGTCGCAGTAACCGAAATGGTAGGGGTAGTTGCCGCAGTACTCCAGAGATACGTGTACGGTGCAACGCCGTAGAGCGCTAATGGATCCAGAACAATCGAGCCAACGCAGTCGGCATCGAAATACGTAATTGAGCCCGATCCGGTAACCGCATCGCCAAGCGTTTCGACACTTTTGCCTTGCATCGTAACTGACCACTGATCGAGCGCCGTGCAAAAGTTTGTAAACCAGTTGCAAATGTCACTGGCATTGTCGTTGCATACAGTTCGCGTGGTCATTAGATTAAAGGTGCAGATTTGGTCAGCACAAGATGGAGGGTAACATAGCGCCAAACTAGATGTCCCGTCGGATCCGAATGCGATTGTTGGAATCCAGTAACCCGGCGTACCGCAGCCTGGGAAACACGACCAAACAGTAGGTGGAGCTCCAACGGGAGACGCTCCTCCGCACCCCGAAGTGATCCAGACATAAGCCGTGCTCATATTGCAATTTGGAAACGGCGGACCAGAGCAGAAATTACAATAAACCTGCCATCCAACCTGAACATCCCAAGGGGTTGATCCTCCTGGAAAAGTTACGTTCATCGAGCTGGTACAAAAATTTCCCCAACGCCGACTGCCGTTCACTCCAAAGATCGACGTTACGGGACCTACCGCTACAAACGTCGGGTCGATAATCACAGGATACGTCAATCCCTCTGCATTGATCTGTGCTGAGTCACAAATAATTTCCAGATTTCCAGAAGAAATTGAATAATCGCACATCCAGGAAATTGCATCCGGCGCCGAATCGTACGTATGGGCAGGTCTTAATACGCCCCAGGTTTCACCAGATTCGATATCATACAATTCGACAAAATGCCCGCCAGCAGGACCCTCATCACCCAGAACAATTCCAATTCCGTCCGACAAATCCACATCGTCAAGTAAAACGAACTCCTTCACATTGAGATTTTCCTTGACAATTAATTCAGACTTGATCACGCCCTCAAAATAATCCAACCTCATATCAACCGATGGAAAAATATCCGTGATGTACGCGCCAAAATTAGTCACAGATATTTCGGACCAGTCGGCCGGAAAAGTTTCATTTGTACCGTCGAAATGTGTAACCGTGAGCTGATAATCGTTGAATCGAGCCCAGGCATCATCTGCGAGATCGAGCATTGAATACTGTCCCGATAAACTTAATGCCGAAGGGTAGGCTTGAATTCCACTTTCGTAATAATCACTCGTTACCTTGTGCAGTGAAGGATCAATTGCCCGCCAGAATCCATCGACATAAAGATTGATCGGCCTACTCGATTTTTCAATATAAAAATACGTTTGTGAGTCCAGATCGACATAACGACGCTCATCCTCCTTGCGCCAACTCAAGTCCTCAACCACCCGATGGCCATAGGGTGCACTGAACGTCAGTTTTCCAAAATCCGGATGAGTGAAAAATTCCGACGAATTGTGACGAATTCCATCCTGAAGCGAATAGGTAGGTAGCGGTGAATTTGAATATTCCTGACGAAGATAATTGAGTTCGCTGCTATTGGTCGGATCTGGTTCCTGAGCGAAGGACTGGTCCGTAAAAAAGAAGAGAAAAGAGCTTAAAGCTGCCAATGAAAATCCCAAACCTCTCAATGGATTGAGATAAGACAAAATTCCTGTATTAACCCGTGATCTGGTCAACATTCTGGACGTCAAGTCAAACATTATTTTGTGAAAGTACGACTTACTCACCGTAAAATTGTTAATTCTTAGCGGATTTTTTTCAACGGAATGCCCAAAGTTTCAATACATTTGTGTTCAAATTCACTCTCTCAAAATGAAGTACCTCGCCAGCGGGGCCATATTGTTTACCGGACTTTTATCCGGCTTTTTCATCGGAAAGTACAGCGCGGGTGGCGAAACTGTCATTACCGAATTATCTGACCCAGAATATATTACGGAGGTTGTACGCGACACGGTCATTCAAACCGAACAAATCGCCGTCGCATCGGAAAACAGTGAAAATGACACATTAAATGCCTTAAACGATTCACTGATTTGGATCAATGACACCCTTCATAAATCGTTGAACGGATCGGACACGCTCCTGAATGGTGAGGATCTTCATATCCGCCGGGAACGTATGATAGCCTACAAATCTCTCGCACTGATTCATCTTACAGAACCTGTTTCGGCCGATTCGGTGATAAAAGAAGCACTCGGAATTGATCACTCCCGGCAAACGTCCGTTTCGGTAGAATTTTGGGAGTCACCGTTGAATTATTCAGGGTATAAATTCTCAAAGAAAAAACTCATCCTTTACGGAATGTCTCCGCAGTTGGCCTATAAGGTGTACCGAAAAGGAACGGAATATTTCCTCAACGTTCACGACGTGTACTACAAACTCCGCGAAACCACCGATTTTGTGAATTATCAGCAGGTGGGTAAGGAAGTTGTTTTCAATGATTGAGTTCCACAAATACCAAGGCACAGGTAACGATTTTATTCTCATCGACAACCGCCAGGTAGTCGTCCGGGACAACAAACAAGAATTCGCGAAAAAGTGGTGCAACCGCCGATTCGGAATAGGTTCTGACGGTATCATTTTCCTTGGTGTTTCCAAACAATCGGATTTTGAAATGGACTTTTATAATCCCGATGGATCACAGAGTTTTTGTGGAAATGGTTCCCGCTGCGTTGTGCAATTTGCCAAAGATCTTGGAATCATCCGTGAGAAGGCATTATTCACGGCAATAGACGGCGACCATCAGGCAATTTTCAACACCGACCAGGGCGGCACGCGAATTTCTATTCGGATGAACGATGTGAATCGCATCGAGGTCGTCGAAAATGACTTATTCATTGATACCGGCTCGCCGCATTACATTTCGTATCGTCAAGAAAACGACACCCGCGACATTCTCAGCTTCGGAAAAAAAATCCGGTATTCCGAAAGATTCCGAACAGCCGGAACCAACGTCAACCTCGTTCGCGAGACCGGCGATGGAGCCATCGAAATTGAAACGTATGAACGCGGTGTCGAAAATGAGACGTGGTCGTGTGGCACGGGAGCAACAGCGTGTGCACTGAGTCTCGCTAAAATCCGCAACCTTGAAAAGGGGTCAATTCACGTAAAAGTCAAGGGTGGACAGTTGCTCGTACATTTCAATAAATCCGCAACGGGATTCAGTGACATCTGGCTGGAAGGACCAGCGGCGTTTGTTTATCGCGGTCGAATCGATGTCTGAAATTTTTTCAGTTCTGCCATTTTCAAGTCCCGCTGTCGGGAATACTTACATACTGCTGATTTCTCCCGATCAGATTCCGCACGTTGCTATCGTACACCGGATGAAATACTATTCGTTGGCCAATTTTGGTTTGATCAGTGGTGAAGATTTCGGACCTTACCTGAAAGCTCTAAAACGGTTGAAAAAGGGACTAATTTTTCTAGACCTCGGCGAATTGGAGACCTCACCGGAGAATGGTTTTCGGAAATACGACAAAGCCGTGGCTGGAGGGCCCACGTGCCTGGCACCAATTAAAGATTTTGTCCATCCTGAAAGCAAGGCGCAATTCGCGTTTGAATTTGTTCCCGAGTTGTATGCAGCCGGAAAAATAATTGCCGCTTCTCAACTCAATTTCTCCGACAAAATCGATGACAAAGGAAATTTCAGAATGAGTGTTTATTCTCATTCCGATATTGATCAGTACATTCATTCCATAAACGAAGAAAATGCCCGAAGGAAACAGGATATTTCTCCGCAAGGTTGAACCGCGAGACAAGGAAAAATTACTGGTCTGGGAGAACGATCCAGCCCACTGGCTTGTTTCCGGAACCCGCGCACCGTATTCCAGCGAGACAATCGACATCTTCATTCGATCCACTCAGGACCTCTTTCTTACGGGACAGCTCAGGCTTTTGGCTTGTCTGACTTCTACCAATGAAGCCGTCGGAGCGATCGATTTGTTTGCATTTGAGCCGGTGCATTTGAATGCCGGTGTCGGAATCCTCATCGATAAAAATTTTCAAAAAAAAGGACTGGCAACCGAATCGCTGAATCAACTCGATGTCTATTGCAGGGAAAATTTCTCGCTCAAAAATCTATGGTGTAATGTGCTTTCTGAAAATGTAGCCAGCCTGAAGTTGTTTTCGACCTGTGGTTACCGAGAAGTCGGTGTTAAAAAGGCTTGGTTTAACAACGGCGAAAACTGGCTCGACGAATATTTTTATCAAAAAGAATTATGAAAAAATTGGTGGTCCTGATTGTCGTCGTTGGAATTGGAGTTGCCGGATACATTTACGGAAAACCGTATTACGACTTGCATTATTCGACCATTCACGTCGCCAGTGGTTCTACAATTTTTTTTATTCCCACGGGCAGTTCGATGGAGGACATAAGTCGTCAGCTTGACTCATTGAAAATACTGAGTCCTGAAAAATTTACATCTTTTTCGGAAGAACTGGAATTCGATGAAAGCAAAATCGAACCTGGAAAATACCTGATCGAAGATGGAATGACGATCAAATCGTTGATTTATGGATTTAAAAATGGGAATCAGGAAATCAAAGACGTTCGTTTGACATTTAATAATTGCGAAACCGTTGAAGATATGGCCGGTCAGGTTTCCAAATTCATCGAGGCGGATTCAGCCGAAATTGCCACTTTCGCCAACCGGCCGGAAACGATGTCTAAATATGGCTTTCGTGAGGCAACGTTTATCGCAATGTTTCTTCCCGATACCTATGAAATCGGCGAATGGGACGTCACTGCCGAAGAGTTTATTCAGTTTATGGCGGACCGGTACAAGGAGTTTTGGAATGACGAAACGGCTGATCGCAGTTCTAAGGCGAATAAACTTGGTCTGCAGCAGTCCGAAGTTTCTACGCTGGCGACCATCGTAATGGCCGAACAAGGCCGATTCGAGCAGGAATGGAAAACGATTTCAGGATTGTACCTGAACAGACTTGATAGAGGAATTAGACTTCAATCCGACCCAACGGCAAAATTCTGTTGGGGCGACGAACTAGATACTGTCCAGCGAATTTTGTATGCACATCTGGAAAAAGATTGTCCCTACAACACTTACATCTATGCTGGCCTTCCTCCCGGGCCGCTGAAGATGCCGACGAAAACGGCGATTGATGCCGTGCTCAATGCTGAGGATCACGACTACATCTATATGTGTGCCAGAGCTGACAACAGTGGTCTCCACAAGTTTGCCGAGAGTCTCGAAGAACACAATAAAAATGCCGCGGCCTTCCGGAAATGGATGAACGAGCGCGGACTATAAATGGGCACGGTCGCAGATACTCCGGTTCCAGTCGACTTTGAGAAGCGAGTCCGATCACAAATTGAGGACGTACCGGCCTTTCTCCGCTCACTTGAATCTTCCGCCCCTGTTTCGATCCGGTACAACAAGGCAAAACGCAAGAACTTTACCGGATCACTTTTTCAGGGTTCCGAAATTCCCTGGTGTGCCGAAGGCGTAATGCTACCCGAACGTCCGGCCTTTGGAAAGGACATTTTGTACCACGCAGGCTTGTATTATCCGATGGAACCCAGTTCGATGTTTCTTGCATTTGTGCTCGGTCAAATTCAGTTGCCTGCGCAAAGTATTCTGCTTGATCTCTGTGCGGCACCTGGAGGAAAAACACTTATCCTCAACGATTTTTTTCCGGATTCACTGCTGATTTCAAATGAACTGAATCCAACGCGTGTTCAGGCGCTTCGAGAAAATTCTATTCGCTGGGGCACCCGGAATCACGTACTGCTTAACGGCAGTATAGAACAAATTCTGGCAAGCGGATTGCAGGTTCAACTGCTGTTGGTCGATGCCCCGTGTTCCGGTGAAGGGTTGTTTCGAAAAGACAAAGAAAGCCGAAAGGAATGGACTCCCGAACGCGCAGCCGGTTGTGCTGTGAGACAGTCCCAGATTCTTGAGGCCGCGGCAAAAATGATCGCACCGGGTGGATATCTCGTGTATTCGACCTGCACGTACAATCCAGACGAAAATGGTAAGCAACTCGAATCCTTGCTGGATACTTGTCAGTTTGAATCCGTCCGGCTCGGTGTACCGGCGGAATGGAACGTTGAAGAAATTGCATCGAAGCAGGTCAGTTGTTACCAGTTCTGGCCCCACCGCCTCACAGGAGAGGGCTTTTTTATTTCTGTGCTGAGGGACAAAAGAGAAAGTAATAACGACGGTTTATGGGAGTTCCCAGAAACGGATTTGCCAAAAACGAAAAAAAACCTTCCCCCGGCGGAGTTATGCCACGAAAAAATAATTCTCCAGCGTGAAAGCGGGTTTTCAGGTTTTACCCCGGACGAGTGGAATGCATTCTCACATTTGAAAAAACGCTGCCGTGTGGTCACCAGCGGAACAGAACTGGGCAGCTTCAAAGGAACTGATTTTATTCCTTCGCATCAACTGGCTATGAGGCCGAATTCCGCCATTGACTTGCCTAGAAAAGAAATTGACTTCGACCAGGCCACTCACTACCTCCGAGGCAATGCACTCAACATCCAAGGCGAACCAAAGGGTCCCGTACTGCTGATACATCAAGGTCTGGCCATCGGATGGGGAAAATCGAACGGTGCAAGAATTAATAATTTGATTCCAAAAGCCGTGCGCTTAAAGAACTGAATGGGCACATTTTCTCCAGGACGAAAATGCGTTGTGTACATTTGCCATCAGAATTGACCAGATGACAACCGAGGCGATCACCATTGCACTGATATTGTTTTTCACCATTGCGCTCTTGTATTCGTCCGTCGGCCACGCCGGAGCATCGGGATATCTTGCGATAATGGCCCTGATGTCCTTTGATGACGACGCGATCAAACCGACGTCACTTATTCTGAACATCGTCGTTGCGTCGATCGCATCGTGGCAATTTATCCGCGCCGGACTTTTTGACCTGCGAATTTTTCTTGCCTTTGCAGTCACTTCCATTCCAATGGCCTTTGTGGGAGGTGGTCTTGATCTCGATCCAACGCATTTCAAACTCGCCGCGGGAATTTTTCTGATTCTTTCCTCCGTCCTGCTTTTGCTTAAAACCTATCTGGCCTCCAAAAGCGGAGCTTTAATCACTATGCCTCTTTGGGCAGGCCTTGTCATCGGTCCGGCTATCGGGTTCTTCTCCGGACTGATTGGCGTCGGTGGCGGGATATTTCTCTCTCCCCTACTTGTGCTGGCGGGATGGGCCAACGCAAAAGTTGCCGGAGGAATTGCTGCCTTGTTCATTCTGTTAAATTCCATTGCCGGTTTATTTGGTAAAACGGATTCCTTAAAAATGGTAGATGAAACGATCTGGTATTGGGTACTCGCTGTAATCCTTGGCGGGCTTCTTGGATCGTGGCTTGGTTCGAAGAAACTGAATACCAAAATTGTCATCTCTTTTCTCTTTGTGGTCTTGCTGTCAGCAGGGTTAAAATTTCTTTTTTACCCTTAACGGAGAGGGGGTTCTTAATTTTCGGAACGATATTTGATCAGAAAGGAAATCCAATGATCGCAAATCAAGGACATTTTTTCTACCGATCCATTTATTGCCCGCATCAAGCCGGCAGTGAATTAATCTGGATTTTCACACATTAATTAAAAACCAGACAATGAAATCATCCGCACCATTAATTCTCGCTCTTTTTCTGATCAATACGGGTTTTGCTCAGGATACGAAGACAAAGGCCCCGACGAAATTCGCACTAACGGGAACGCTTTTTTCAAATTCGATGTATGCCTATTCTCTCGGTGGGACAGCTACATTAAATGAGAAACATCAATTCGGTTTTGGAGGAATTATGTCTCCTCCAAGTATGAATTCGTGGAGTAAGCGTTATGGTTTTGGTGGCCATATCGATTACAGCTTCATTATTGCAAAACCGCATACACGCCTGCAGCTGTTCATTCCCGGATATCTCGTCTATTTTCGTGATATAGATGAAAGCTCCTTTCCGGAAAGTGTCCTTTCGCAGGTCATCCATAGGAGCACTCACGACGAATTGTCCTTATGCATTGGATTTGGAGTGAACTTTCAGGCGACAAAACACATCGGCTTGACCGCTTCACTTTCGAACAACATTGTTAGCCTTACTTCGTCCAAAAACCAGTATACAAATTATCTCGATCATTCAGAAGACTACTTCAATTTTGACGGATCGGTACAACCCCTGACACCGCGTGATTTTCTTCGCGGACGCAATCTCGTTCTCAGAGTAGGAATTCAATTTTACCTTGGGAAATAAGGCACCAATCTGAAAACCTTTTATCGGGTAGAACTACTTTTCTGCAATGATGAGTGTGGACGGTATATCCGATAGCCACAAGCTTTTTGTGTTGACCAACTTTTTCCAGCTTTCGAAACTGAGCAGCATCAGGTTTTGTTCCAGCAAAAATTCCTTTTCGATGGCTGGTGTCGGAAGTATTTTCACCTTACCGCCCGAATTGTTCACAAGCTCTTCGACCATCTCTCTGAATTCCGGGAGATATTGAATATGACCTTCGGCATCGAGTATCGAAATCTGAGACTCCGAATTTACGACAAGTTTCTGTGCATATTTGATCAACTGACCGTCCTTGTCACAGAAAATCGGCAAAAATACGGTGTCGGTACCTTTGAGCTCCTTGTCCAGAAAAATTCCGACTGGGATATTCGTTTTTGATAAGATGGAGCGCGTCCCTTCATCAAATGGCGAATTTTCGAAGAGACCCTCTTTGCCGGTTACCTGATTGAGCAGTCGGTCTGGATTGATGATACGGCTTGTGAAGCCGAGAATTTTACCGAGCAAACTTCCTTCGAAAATCGATTTACCGATTCCAATCAACAGAAAATCATATTCCCCCTTGTTCGCCACTTCGGTGATGTCCGAGTCGATGTCGTTCGTCGCTTTGAAAATCGTGGTAATTTTTTGTTCCAGTTTTTTGGATTCTCTCACGACAGGTGCAAAACTCTCCTTTTCGTATTCCTTAATATTGTACTGATGTAGTTCATTGCTCGGGGTAAGGTGCATCGCCGTGACGGAGCTGGAGGAGGGTTCATTTTTTACAAAACCATTCGCCAGACGGAGGAGTGATTTGCCACGATCCGGATTCCCGAACGAAATCAGAATCCGGAATTTGGAAATCTTCTTGACTTTTACAACGGCCTCTTCCTGACGGGACTTAAATGCCCAGTTAATCAAATCGAGCGCCGGGCCAGTCATAAATGTAGTGACCAGTGCCATAATCACCATCATTGCAAAAATCTCTGGTGTGAGAACGCCAAGATCGTACCCGATGTTCAACACGACAAGTTCCATCAAACCCCTCGTGTTCATCAAGGCTCCGACGGTTAGACTATCCTTCCAGCTTTGACCGACGAATTTTGCTGCCAATGCACTGCCTAGAAATTTTCCTGCAACGGCGACCAATATGATCAATCCGGTTATTTTCCACAGATAGGGATCGTTCAGTAGGCCAATTTCCGTCCGAAGACCGGTGAAAACAAAAAACAGTGGCAGCAATAAAACGAGTGCCACATCCTCGACCTTCTCAATAAAAATACTCCGGAACTTCACGTTGTCGGGCATAATAGCTCCAGCCATAAAGGCGCCAAAAAGTGCGTGAATGCCGATTACTTCTGTGGCGTATGCCGAGAAAATCAGGGAAATAAAAAAGATGGCTACGATTGGTTTGCTCAGTTTTTCGCGCGAATTGTGCAAATCCCCAACCCGCTTAAGAAACGGTCGGACTACTTTAATCATCAGAAAAACGTAGACGACCGCCATCCCAATCACATACAAGGCACTGACAAACGATCCTGCTTTGACAATCGCAATCACCGCGGCAAGCATACACCAGGCCGTGATGTCATCTGCCGCAGCACAGGTGATGACGATGGTTCCAAGCCGGGTTTTGTGCATTCCGCGCTCCTGAACGATTCGCGCCAAAACAGGAAATGCTGTAATGCTCATTGCGATTCCCAGGAACAATGCAAACGAAACGAACTGGACTCCTGTCGGCGCAAAGGCATCGTAAATAAAATAGGCCAGACCGATACCCAAAGTGAATGGAATAACAATGCTTGCGTGGCTGACAACGACGGCTTCTTCTGCCTTGTTCCGAAGTACCTTCAAGTCGAGTTCCATGCCCACAACGAACATAAAAAGAATCAACCCGATCTGGCTTAAAAACTGGAGATTGCCCAACGATTCCGTCGGGAATAGGGTCGCTGAAAATTCAGGGAAATACAATCCGAAGAGCGATGGACCAAGGATAATTCCAGCGCCAATTTCGCCGATCACTGCGGGTTGTCCGATTCGTTTACACATCCATCCGAAAAACCGGGCCACCAGAATGATGGTTACTACCTGAGCCAATAATATGGCCAGCGGATGTTCGAGGTTTAATACAAGGGAATCGATAAAGGCTTGCCACTGACTGGCTCCGGTATCCGGAATAACAATGTCGCGTCCCTTCTCCAGATCGCCACCCAATACCACGATCCAATACATCAGTGCTATGCAGCCACCGGTGACTATGATGTAAAAAAAGGTGTTCTTTAATCTTTTCATTTCACTAATTCTGACTCAGCAGAACGTCAAAAACCTGCAAACTTTTTACTTTATTGATCACTTCATTGTCCACCGAAACCTTCATCGTCCGCGACGGCATTTTAACTGCTGCGCCGGTTTTGGCATCCTTGATCACCATTCTCAACAAACATTTTCCTTTGTGTTGCTTCAATATCTTATGCAGTTCGCTGGAATTTTCGTTGGTCAACTCACTGCTTTCCACTTCCAACATCAGGTACCGCGATAACTTCTCCCGCAACTCCGGCAACAATTCCATCGTGCTGATGCGGAATTCCAGTGCATCGTCGTGACGTCTTTTTTGTGCTCGTCCGGTGATGTAAACAAAAACTCCTTGCGCCATCAGATGCTTGAACTTCATATAATCTTCACCAAATATGAGAAGTCGGCAGACATCCTGGTAATCTTCAATTTCAAATGCGCCGAACATCTTGCCGTGTTTTGTTGTCCGGTGTTCTGCCGAAGTTACAATTCCCGCAATGCGCAACTCCCGGTTGGCATTTTTTTCAAGGTCGTTGACGGAGGCGATGTTTGCGTTGGTAAAACTTTTGATCTCGAGCTTGTAATCGTCCAGCGGATGACCGGAAATGAACATTCCGACAACCTCGCGTTCCTTGTTCAATTTCACCAAAACGGGCCATTCGGGAACGGCTGGTACGCTAGGTTCCGGAATAGCGGCCTCAAAACTGCTCTCGCCGAAAAGACTGGTCTGCGAAGAAGATTTTCCCTCCTGGACCCGAGCGCCATATTTGAGTAAGTTTTCAACGAATGATTTCCCGGAACCATCATCGGCAAAAAATGATGCGCGGTTGACCTGACCCAAACCATCCACACCACCGGCCAGTACCAGACTTTCCAAAACGCGCTTGTTGCAGGCCCGCAAATCGACACGCGAAATAAAATCGAAGACCGAACGGAATGGTCCATTGGTCTGACGTTCATTGATGATTACTTCAGCAGGTTTGCTACCAACACCCTTGATTGCGCCGAGACCAAATCGTATAGCGCCTTTTGCATTCACCGAGAACAAAAAGCCCGATTCATTCACGTCAGGCCCTAAAACCGGAATTCCGATGCGGCGGCACTCTTCCATCAGAAATGAAACTTCCTTGATGTTGCCAATGCTGTTACTCAGTATCGAAGCCATATACTCGGCCGGATAATTCGCCTTGAGATATGCCGTCTGATACGCGATCCAGGCGTAACAGGTCGAGTGGGATTTGTTGAAGGCATATTCAGCAAACGCTTCCCAGTCAGACCAGAGTTTTTCGAGTTTTGTGCGATCGTGACCGTTGACGCAACCCTGCTCTACGAAAATGGATTTCATCTGAGCCATCAGCGCAAAATTCTTTTTACCCATCGCCTTGCGAAGTGTATCGGCCTGCCCTTTGGTAAAGCCTGAAAGTTTCTGAGACAAGAGCATAACTTGTTCCTGATACACCGTCACGCCGTACGTTTCTTCCAACACTTCCCGCGTTGCATCGATGTCGTACACGATATTCTCTAGCCGATTTTTTCGACGGATATACGCTGGAATGTATTCAATCGGCCCGGGTCTGTACAAGGCGTTGAGCGCGATCAGATCGCCAAAAAGGGTCGGTTTTAGATCCTTCAGGTATTTTTGCATACCGGGCGATTCGTATTGAAAAATGCCCACCGTCTCACCGCGCTGGAACAATTCGTACGTCTTTTTATCGTCGAGCGGCAGTTGATCGGGATCGAGATCGATGCCGTGGTTCTCCCGAATGAGTTTCACCGCGTGTTTGATTTTTGTGAGCGTACTCAGACCGAGAAAATCCATCTTCAACAATCCGGCCTTCTCCGCAACGTCGTTGTCGTATTGTGTACACACCATCTCGGAATCCTTCACCAAGGACACTGGCACATAATCGGTAATGTCTCCCGGCGTAATTATAACACCACAGGCGTGGGTTCCGGTATTCCTCATCGAGCCTTCGACGAGAATCGCCTGCCGGACCACTTCGGCCTGAAGATCCTTTCCTTTCGAAATTTCCTTGAGCTCCTTTATTTTGGCAATATCCTCCTGGTTATTATTGAACAGTTTCGACAGCTCCTGGTGATCGAGAGAAAACATCTCGGCAAAAGAAAACATCGTCGGAACAAGTTTTGCAAGCCGGTCGGCCTCGTGAAGTGGCAGGTCGAGCACTCTGGCCGTATCGCGAATTGCTGATTTGGCAGCCATTGTGCCGTAAGTAACAATTTGAGCAACCTGCCGCGAACCATATTTGTTGATCACCCAGTCGATGACCAGTTGTCTTCCTTCGTCGTCAAAGTCGATGTCAATATCGGGCATTGAAACGCGTTCCGGATTCAGAAACCGCTCGAAGAGAAGTTGGTACTTGATCGGGTCAACATTCGTAATCCAGGTACAATAGGCAACGACTGAACCCGCCGCCGAACCGCGTCCCGGCCCAACGCTTACTCCCATCTTTCTGGCTGCATCACACAAATCCTGAACGATGAGAAAATAACCCGGATAACCCGTGTTCGCAATTGTCTCCAGTTCAAAGTCAATTCGCTCTGTCAGCTCCGGCGTCAGACTTCCATATCGCTTCTCCGCTCCGCGATAGGTTAGATATTTGAGGTATTTATTTTCGCCGTCCTGATGTGAGGCGCCGTCCGAAACCCTAAATTCCTCTGGCAAATCGAAGGCCGGTAGAAGAATTTCACGTGATAAACTGTACTCCTCGCACTTTTCGGCGATCTCGATGGTGCTCTCAATCGCTTCGGGAATGTCCGCAAAAAGTGCCTTCATTTCATCAGGCGACTTAAAATAGTATTGGTCGTTTTCCAGTCCGTATCGGAAGCCACGGCCCCTTCCAACCGGCGTCGATTTGAGCTCTCCCTCCTTAACACAAACAAGAATGTCCTGCGCGTTGGCTTCTTCTTTTCGCAGATAAAAAGTATCGTTCGTTGCTACGACTTTGACCCCGTGTTTTTCCGAAAAGCGAATCAGTGTTTCGTTCACTACCTTTTCGGATTGAAGACCGTGGCGATTCAATTCAATGTAGAGATCGCGGCCAAATTGATCCTTCCACCACAGCAGAGCTTGTTCCGCCTTAGCTTCGCCGGAATTAAGGATCAGCGCTGGTACTTCTCCATTGAGGTTTCCAGTAAGACAAATCAGGTCCTGACGATATTCCGTGATGACTGATTTATCAATTCGGGGAACATAATAAAATCCTTCGGTGTAAGCGATCGATGCCATTTTCGCCAGACCGTGATAGCCGGCTTTATTCTTCGCTAGAATGACGATGCGGTACCCATTGTCTTTTTCGGATTTGTTGTTTCGGTCCGAACAGACATTGAATTCACAACCAACGATCGCCTTGAGTTTTTGCTGATCGTCAGATTTCTTTTCGTTCCAGTATTTCACTTCCGAGACAAACTGGAATGCTGCCATCATATTTCCAGAATCGGTGAGCGAAACAGCAGGACATCCAAAATGTCCGGCAGCCTGAATAAGTCTTTTTACGGAACTGGTACTTTGGAGAACCGAAAATTGCGTGTGGTTGTGTAGGTGACAAAATGAAACACCACTCAGATCAAACTGCTTTGTTTGTTCAACAGTAACTTGTTTCTCCGAAGTCGCTTCTGGTTTCAGTTTGCGACTTTCTTCTTTCAGGTTTTGATGGCTAAGGCCGAAGGATTCGACACGCGTTCTGAAACGGTTTCGGACCACTTGAGTCAATAAGGCAATGCGGCTGTCAATGTGGTGGGCAACGTGACCTAGCCGAATCAATTCAACCACACAGCGGGCCGAAGCCTCCACATCCGCTGTGGCATTGTGCGCATCCTGGAACGACTGGTCGAAAAGAAGGGTATGAAGTTCCGAAAGGGTTGGATACTTATAACCTCCACCCCTGCCTCCAGGCAACTTGCAGAGATCGGCAGTTTGCCGGGTACACGTGTCGAGCACCATTTTCGATTCGAGGGTTGAGTCGATACCGCAGCGAAATAATTCACAGCGCACGACGCTGATGTCAAAACCGACATTGTGACCGGTAACGAAGTCCGCCTGATCAACTGCTTTTTGAAACTGATCCAGCGCATCGCGGAGATTTACACCGCGAAGACTTGCCAGCTCGTTGCTTATTCCGTGAATTTGTTCAGCTTCGTACGGGACGTTAAATCCATCGGGCCGGATAAGAAAATCTGCGTGTTCGAGAAGTGAGCCGTCATCATTGTGCAGTTGCCAGGCGATTTGCACACACCGCGGCCAATTGTCCGTTTCAGTCCAGGGGGCATTGTGCCGCTTTGGCAAACCTGTGGTTTCGGTATCAAAAACAAGAAACATCCAATGGGAAATTCGACTGCCTAAAATTGGGTAAATCTCCCGTTATGACCAAGAGGTAGTCTATGCGAAATTTGACTACTTATGAACAGTCTTAAAAAGGCCTATTCTCTTTCGATCAACTCAACGGTCCAGGAACTGCGTATTGAACTTTCGGCTGGAACGCCGATTCCGGAAGTATCAGTTACCGTGAGAATGGTACTCGAGTTTTCAAGGCTTTTCAAGGTGATTTCGTGACTTTTCAACCGGTCTATTTCCCACATTTCCGAAACTTCACCGATGGCAAACGTGCTCTCGTAGTCGAGCGTGTCGTTGACCTGCGTGTTGACGGAGGCACCAAAATAAGTGTCCGTGGTCGTTTGCGTTCGCAACAATTGGGAAGTGGTATGAAAGAGAATTCGCTCTTTGTTTTTGTAGGCATCTTCGTCGCCGACAAAACTCCAGGTACCGGTCAGTGTTTCGTTCCTGATTTTGTAATCGACAACGGTTATGGTCATCGTGGGTTTGTTGGTACTCACGGTTAATGTATTCCAGATTTTCGAAAAGGTACCATCTTTGTTGATGTCCCACTCATTCCTGATCACATAGACCGTATCGGGACCATTCCCGGAAGTCAGTGATCCGGAGGTATAACTTTCCCACGTGGAAAGGACGGTGTCCTGATCAAAAATATCGATGCCCGAATCATAATCCGAACCGTCTGTGACTTTCCATTCGTATTTGAACCCGAAAATTTTCCATTGATTGTCGAGCCTTGCTTTGCGGGTAAGAAGCGTAAGCGCCGGGTCATTGACACCCTTTTTGCAGGAAGGTGCGACAACCGCAATTGCTGAACTGATAACAAGAAGACCGATTTTCCGTCTAAACTTCATCACTCTGAAAAACGTGAAAACCATCGAAAAGGTTGAACCGATATCAAACGGTCACATTATCATGTTTCAGATGTTTCATCACTGCGTCGGCATCTACGCCAAGACCTTTGGCTACGGCTGTCCCCAGTTTTACATCCGCACGGAAAAAGTGACATAATTGCCGGTTGATGATCAGATCCTTTTTCGGACCACTGATTCCACTCATCGCCCCGACTATGTTCGAAACGAGATTGTGCCGATCGTAGTCGTTCATCGCTTTTGTGAACAATAGGCCCGGTTGTGTGAAATGATCATTATCACCGGGTCCGTTGCGATCGAACCAATCCGCATCGAGGCTATCCAATTTCATTGCCGGCTCCTTATACGTTTCGTCGATATGGATGTCATCGAAACTATTTGGAAAATAATTCGGGTTGTCTTCGCCATTTCCATCCACATTCATTGTTCCGTCGCGTTCGTAGTTGGAAACCGCGTAGGGACATTTGTTCACCGGTATCTGCTCATAGTTCACACCGAGTCTGTAACGATGTGCGTCGGGATACGAAAGAAGGCGGCCCTGCAACATTTTATCCGGTGAATAGCCAATACCGTCAACCACGTGGGCAGGAGCAAAAGCACTCTGCTCAACATCCGCAAAATAATTTTTCGGTATTTGATTCAACTCCATCACACCGACATCGATCAACGGATAATCACCGTGAGGCCAAACCTTGGTCAGATCAAAAGGATTGAACGGGAATTTCTTCGCCTGGTCCTCGGTCATCACCTGAATGCTAAGCGCCCATTTAGGGAATTCTTTTTTATCGATGGCATCGACCAGGTCGCGTTGCGCAAAGTCCGGATCTTTCGACTTCCATTCGGCCGCCTCGCCGTCGGTAAAATTTTTGATTCCCTGGAGTGTTTTGAAATGGAATTTTACCCAAACCCGCTCATTTTTTGCATTGCTCATACTGAAAGTATGTGAACCAAATCCGTCCATATGGCGGTGGCCAACGGGAGTGCCTCTATCGCTCATCAAAATCATCACCTGGTGCAGTGACTCCGGGTTAAGGCTCCAGAAATCCCACATCATTGTTGGACTCTTGCAATTTGTCCGAGGGTCTCGTTTTTGTGTATGAATGAAATCAGAGAATTTCTTCGGGTCTTTTATAAAGAATACGGGGGTGTTGTTTCCTACGAGGTCCCAATTCCCGTCTTCGGTGTAAAATTTCAATGCAAATCCCCTTGGATCCCGCTCGGTATCCGCACTTCCCTTTTCTCCTCCAACGGTCGAAAAGCGAATAAAAACTTTGGTCTCCTTCCCAATCTTATTGAACACCTTCGCTTTGGTGTATTTCGAAATATCGTGCGTTACTTTAAAGGTTCCAAAGGCACCGGTGCCCTTTGCGTGCACAACTCTTTCAGGAATTCTCTCCCGGTTGAAATGTGCCATTTTTTCGTGCAGGATAAAGTCTTGCAATAACAGCGGACCACGCGATCCAGCGCTCATTGAATTTTCGTCTTCGGTATACGGTTTGCCTGACGCTGTTGTCAGTTTTCTGCCTTTGGTTTTGTCGTTTTTCATATCACTCATTTTAAGATCTTATTCAGTCGTTTCAATTTAATTCAATGTCGCAAGACACGCTTTTATTTTCGCATAGTCTGGTTGATTTCCTGCTACTTCAAGTATTTCGGCGTACCGGACCACGCCCGCTTTGTCGATGACAAAGGCCGAGCGTTTGCTAACACCTTTCATCCCGTGAACAAACACCTCGTAGAGACAGCCATAGGCGGTTGAAGCGGTTTTATTAAAATCTGAAAGCAGTTGAAAATTCAATTTTTGCTCTTCTTTGAACCGCCCCAGAGAAAAAAGACTGTCTATCGAAATTCCCAGGATCTCAGCATAAAGGTCATTATACGTGGCAATATCATCACGCATCGTACACAACTCGGTGGTACAAGTCCCTGTGAATGCCAAAGGGAAAAACAAAACGACAACATTTTTGCCCTTGTAATCGCTCAGGGAAACTTCCTTTTTCTCGGTGTTCCACAACGTGAAATCAGGTGCTTTGTCACCAGCTTTGATGCTCATTTTATTTGGAATTAGGTTTACACCAAAGTTAACTGAATTTTCCGCGTCTTACTTCGGCAGACGAAGAATAATCGTTGGCCTAATCCGAACGTGTAAACCTTAAGGAATTAGTGCAGCTGCTGCGAATCCCAATACGATAGCAGTCAACTTCAGCAAGCTGATCTTGTGACTTTCACTGGATTCAAAGATGATGGTGGTTGAAACGTGGATCAACATTCCCACGACCACCGCCAGCAATAGAGACAAACCTTCAAAAGACAGATCGGTCATACAGTATCCAAGAATATACCCGCAAGGTGCTATTATACTGAATATCAATAACATTATCCACGTATACCGCGCCGAATAACCCGCCGATCTGAAAATGACGCTCAAGGTGATTCCTTCCGGGATTTTGTGTAGGAGAATGCCCCAATAGAGTGGATTCAGTTCTTCCTGCGCAGTTCCCAACGGAACCGATTCTATCAGTGCGTGCACGGATAAGCTGAGAAAAATGGCTAGCGGAAAAGCGCTCTTTGCGTGCTCGTGCACGTGAAAGTGCCCGTGTTCGGCACCCTTCGAAAAGTACTCCAGTGCAAGTTGGAGCAGAAACCCGATAAGGATGCAAAAACCAGCTCGGTTTCCGTAGGATTCATACGATTCCGGGAGAATGTGTAAAAAGATCAATGCGATGAGGAACCCACCGCTGAACGACAACAATAGCTTCAAATGTGACGTGCGTTTAAACATATCCGACAAAAGTCCACCCACAAGGATTGACAGCACCAGACCGGATATTTGAAGCCAGATGCTCATTGGACGGGTTTTGCGATAAGGATTAGTCTTTCGGACGTCTCCGACCAGGGCTCAAGCCGGTAATTTCCGTAGGTGCCCACAATCGCAAGACCTGCCGAAGCCAACAGTTCCTGAAAGTCCGAAAGTCGTAACAATTCCACCTCTTCGAAATAGGCGTGAGTCACCCCTTCGGCGACAAAAGAAATGTTTTTCCTGATCTTTTTACACGAAATTTTTTTCTGGATTTCGAATTCAATTCCATCGACTGATTTCAGCTCTGTACCGGGTAAGCAGCGAATGTCCGAGTCGGCGTTCAGAAAGTCGATGACCAATGTTCCGTTGGGTTTGAGGTTGCGCCGGATGGCCTTTACGGCACTCTCGTTGTCCTTGACCGAATCAAAGTAACCGAAACTTGTAAATAGGTTCAACACCACGTCAAATTCTTTACCCGGTAAGGGGTTCCTCATATCCTGAACAATAAACTCGGCGTCGCAGCACCGCTTGCGCGCCTGTTCAATACTATGTCCCGACAAATCGGTTCCGGTAACCCGGTATCCCAGTGATGACAGGTAATGCGAATGGCGGCCTGATCCACACGCAAGGTCCAGGATGTGGTGGTCGGTCAGGATCGGAATCTGCCCGATAAGCCTGTCCAGAAAGGCTTCGGCTTCAGCGTCATCCCTGTTCTTGTACAAAATCTGGTAGTATTTTGTGTCAAACCAGGTCTCAAACCACTCGTCCATCAATGCCCATTTGAGCAAAAGTAGCACAGAAAACAGTTAAAACCACCCCAAATCGGCCAAACAAAATAATACGGGGGTATTGGTCGAATATTAATTTTATATATTTGTCAATCTCAATATAGAGGTGGAACAGGTTTACGACCTATATAAGAAGTTGGAAGAGAAAAACGTTCTGCTCTCCTTCAAAGGCATGGTGACCTCCGAGTTGCTTACCACAATATTGGCCATTATGGAATCCAAGATGGAGCATCTTGACGAAAATCCGAAGGTAAAAAAGAAGGTATTCAACATTCTTGTTGAGTGCTTGCAGAATCTTTATCACCATATCGATCAGGATGACATCGTTCACGTTCGGAACGAAGAGCGAAGCGCTTTATTGATGATTGCCAAGGGTCCGATAAATTACGAGATCACCACCGGCAATTATATGAAGTCCGAAGATGTGCAAGACCTTGAGTCCAAAATAAATCTCGTGAATGGGATGGACAAGGACGAGTTGAAAGCGTATTACAAACAGGTATTGAGCGAAGGCAAGATGTCCGCAAAGGGCACGGCTGGTTTGGGAATGATCGACATCGCACGAAAATCCGGTCAGCCACTCGAATATGAGTTTAATCCCGTGAATGATAGAACAACTTTTTTTAGTTTAGGAGTTAAAATAGCAGAGTAGTAATAACCAAAGTTTATGGAAAATTTAAAACTAGATGGCTCAGCGAAAACACCGACCGTTAATTTCGACGGATCCAATGGTGTATTGGAGTTGAAAGGCAGGTCCATCCCTGAAAATTCAATCGAATTCTACAAACCGTTGAACGATTGGATTGACAAGTATGCAACCGATCCAAAACCGCAAACCATCGTGGACGTGAAGTTGGAATACTTCAACACTTCTTCTTCGAAGTGCATTCTCGACTTGTTCAAGCAACTTGAAAAGCTGAACAGTGGGAACACCGAAGTGAAGGTGAATTGGTATTTCGAAGAAGACGACGAGGATATGGAAGAAGCAGGCGAAGATTATCAAGCGATAATCGACCTGCCCTTCAATATGATCGAAGTCGAAGAGATTTGATTCCGGCTCTTTCGCCAAAGGCGAAATGAACTCCTGTATTACGGTCGGGGTAACCGGTGGTATTGGATCAGGCAAAACTACGGTTTGCAGGGTTCTTCACGCTATGGGTTATCCCGTTTTCTATTCAGATAAAGTCGCTGGCGAAATCCTCGACAACGATTCTGGCGTCCGTTCAAAAGTAATCGCGTTGCTTGGTGATCAAGCGTATACCGGCGAATTGCTCAACAAAGCCTTTGTTTCGGCCCAGATTTTTTCTGAACCTGAAATCCGCGAACGAATGAATGCCATTGTACATCCTGCCGTGCGAGGGTCATTTGAAACCTGGCTTTCTCAGCAGGAAACCGACATTGCCTTTAACGAAGCGGCTATTCTGTTCGAAACCGGAAGCTACAAGAACTTTGACAAGAACATTCTCGTTTGTTCTCCGAACGAGTTGAGAATAAAAAGGCTGAAGGAAAGGGACAACCTTTCACTGCCCGAAATTGCGAACCGAATGGCGGGCCAATGGTCCGACGACAAGAAAAAGGACCTGGCCGATTTCGTGGTGGAGAACGACGAAAGACAACTCCTGATTCCGCAGATTTTAGAAATCATCCGGCTTATCCGGTCCAAATGAAATTGTACAGCGCCGAAGAAATCAGAAAATGGGATCAGTTCACCATACGGGAGGAACCCATATCGGGCATTTCCTTAATGGAGCGTGCAGCCAAAGCCGCAGCGGATTTGATTTATCTTCATCATCGATTCGATTCGGTCGCCGTTTTTTGTGGTGTCGGAAACAACGGTGGTGACGGCCTTGTCGTTGCAAGACTCCTTCATCAACGCAGAATCAAAGTAAAGGTGTTCGTGGTTGCCTTTTCTCCAAAACGTTCCGACGACTTCGTTGCAAACCTGAAAAAATTGCCGAAGGCGATTGAAGTCCAGACACTGAAAAATGAGAAATTCGAAAAACTTCAAACGGAGTTGATCGTCGATGCGATTTTTGGCTCGGGCCTTCGCGAACCGGTTCGCGGTTGGCTCGCAAAGCTGATCGAAAAAATAAACCACACAACGATCCCTGTGATCAGTATTGACATTCCATCGGGACTTTTCATCCGTGAGAATGATTACAGCGGCGCTATCGTCCGGGCAACCCGCACCATTACTTTTCAGACACCAAAATTTTCCTTTTTATTCGAAGAGGCTTTTCCATTTGTCGGCGATTGGATGTGTGCAGACATCGGACTTCATCCGGATTTTACCTCCGATGGAATTGCAGAATATGTCACAGACACCGAAATCCACTTGAAAGTTCCAGGAAAATTCGATCACAAGGGCAAGCGCGGTTTCCTGACGGTCGTTGCGGGATTCGGCCTGATGGGCGGAGCAGCCCTGTTGTCGGCACGCGCGGCGTTCCGGACGGGTTGCGGGTACGTCTCTGTGCTCTGTGACAAAATGCACCACACTGCATTGTTGAGCTATTGTCCGGAGGTTTTGATTTCAGGATCAAGCCGGTCATTTGACAAAAAAACGCGTGCAATTGCCGTCGGACCGGGACTGGGCATCGACAAAAATGCCAGGGACATCTTCAGGACCGCCCTTAAATCCGGATTACCGCTGGTCATCGATGCCGATGCCATCAATCTTCTGGCGACAGATTCCACACTGCTAAAAAGGCTTCCCGAAAATAGCATACTGACACCACACAAAGCAGAGGTGGAACGGCTGATCGGCAAATTCAGTCAATCTGAAAAACGACTCAGGGCACAATGGAAGTTCTCGTTGAAGCACAAGGTGTACATCCTTCAAAAGGGTGCGTATTCAAAGCTCACAACGCCATCCGGAAAGATATGGATCAACTCGACGGGCAATCCGGCAATGGCCACCGCAGGAATGGGCGATGTACTCACCGGTATGATTGGCTCTTTACTGGCACAGGGCTACACGGCGGAGGAAGCAGCAAGGACGGGAATGTTTCTGCACGGCCGAGCGGGTGATCTTACCGCAGCGGATATCGGCAACCGGGGAGTATTAAGCTCGGACGTTGTTGAAAGGATTCCGGCTGCGCTCAGTCAATTCTAAAACCGAAGATACGCGCCAAAATTCATACCGAAGGCAAATTGCCGGTGTTTGAGCGGAACGAGATTTTTGTCGTACGAATTCATAAAATGCTGCCGGTATTCAACGGAATAAAAGTAGCCAAGGTATCTGAAATTGTACTGCACTCCGACACCGACACTTCCCATCAGGTGAAATCCAGCAAAACCGTCTTTTATTTTTAGTTCCTCCGCGTCGAAAATGCTGCCAATTGAATCGGTGTACACTTCGTCGTAGCGCATTTGAACAATATTCATCGGTGTAATCCCGACATAGGTAAAAAATTGCGCCTTCTTTCCGAAGGTCAATCTCACTTTCAAGGGAACTCCAAAATGCAGATACCTTCGGAGATAACTGAACGAACTGTCGTTGAGTGAATCTTCGTAGGTGTATTTTTCACCGGTCCCGAAATACGTGACGCCGATGTCGAGCGAAACTTTTTTCGCCATCGGGAAGGAGACCCCAAGGGTCATACCACCACGCCAACTAGGGCCTTCGTCGTAGCGCTTCTGATAGGATCCATAGACCGATTGATCCTCGAACGCCCGATAGGTCCACATCACCAAGCCGGAATAATAGTAGTTAATGCCTTTCAGGCTGTCTTCGTTGAATGTGCTGGGAACTTTTTCCGGTTTGTCCTCCCCGGCGGACTTATCACCGGTTTGAATCTGGGCCAAGGCCAAATTCGACGAGAATGCAATAAACAAAATCCAGTTCTTCAGAAAAATTCTACCTTTAATTCGGCACGACATACTCAAAAATACGCATTGTCGGGCGATTGACATACGTGCGATGAAAATTTCATTCGATTCTCCGGTTGTTCTGCTGTTCAGTGTTTGTTGCGCTGTGATTTACCTGATCTCACCTCAGAGTGTCACGGAACATTTTTTTGTACTTCTTCCCGAATGGGACCTCGCCAGTCCGTCCTGGTATTTCCGTTTGTTTTCGCATACACTGGGGCATTCTTCAATGGACCATCTGATCGGGAATCTCGCATTCATCCTGCTGCTGGGCCCAATCGTTGAACATCGTTATGGCGCAAAAAAAATCATTCTGATGATGATCTCTACAGCAGTCATCACGTCCATCCTTCACCTCCTCTTTTTCAATCACGGTTTGCTCGGCGCCAGCGGCATCGTATTTATGATGATCATTTTGGTATCGCTGGGTAATTTCAAGAACAAAACCATTCCGCTGAGTTTTATTCTCATCTCGCTTATTTTTATTGGAAAAGAAGCGTTGAGCAGTTTCGAAGACGACGGCATTTCGCACTTTGCGCACATTTGTGGCGGAATTGCAGGGGCTGTTTTCGGGTTTGCGTTGTCTGGGAATGGAACCCTTAAGGCGTAATGAACTCAATCCGTCTGCTCCGTTATATCATCCGGATCAAAAAAGAACAGGAGCTTACCTCCATTGGTCACCGCCTCGCGCCAGGTTCCACTGAATTGAATGGCGACAATGCCTCCGGTTGGTACATCCGAAATCTGTTCCTTTTTTTGCAAGCGATTTGCCAGTTGGGTGGTCGCAGGATTGTGACCGACAACCATAACGCTTTTTAAACTGTCGTTTAGATTGGAAACAATGCCGTAATAGGTTTCGAAGGTGCAGCGGTAGATTGATGAGTCGAGCCGAATATCCTTCACTGGAAAACCCGCTGCCTCCGAAATGATGCGCGCTGTTTCGTAGGTTCTTTTTGACGGACTGCACAGCACAAAGTCCAGTGAAAGAAATTTTCGTTTCATCAATGAACCAACGGCTTTGGAATTATTGACGCCCTTCTCTTCCAGCCCTCGGTCAAAATCAATCACTCCGGCTGTTTCGTCAACTGACTTGGCGTGGCGCACAATGTAAAGTGTCCTGACTTCACGGTCGCTCGAAGGCTCCGGGGATTCATTTGTGGTCGTCACTGCTGTGAAGCCCATCCAACAAGTCACCAAAAGTATCAGGCTACGGGCCATTTTGAATGTACATTTATATCAGGTCAAATATACGACCATTTAGGTAAAATTCTGAAGGGTGATGCTGAAGGTTCCCACCAATAAAACTTAGGTGGCCGAAGTCCCAACTCCGAAGTCTCAGGTCCAAAATCTGATTTTATCCATATTTTTGCACTATGCCACGGCTTGCCTCATTTCCGTTTCTCGTCACTCTGATTATGATGGTGTCGCTTCCCTGGAAAGTTCTGGCGCAGGACGAGCAGTACAAAATTCTATGCGTCGGATTTTACAATCTCGAAAACCTGTTTGATACGATTATCGATCCGGATACAACATTAAGCCTCCGCGATGAGTTCACGCCCAAAGGTTCGATGGGCTGGAACACCACCAAGTACACCAACAAGCTGAACAATATGTCGCGCGTCATCAGTGAAATCGGAACGGATCAGACGCCAGACGGAGTGGTTGTACTCGGTGTTTCGGAAATTGAAAACAGAGAAGTGCTTGAAGATCTTGTGGAGATGCCTTCGCTGAAAAAACGCAATTACGGAATCATTCATTTCAGTTCACCGGACCGGCGGGGAATTGACGTTGGATTGCTCTATCAGAAAAAATACTTCATTCCCGAATCTCAGACGAGCTATACACTGATCCTACCGGAAGATTCCAGCTTCAAGACCAGAGATCAACTGCTTGTCGTTGGTAAACTGGATGGAGAACGGATGGCCTTCATCGTAGGTCATTGGCCATCGCGAAGGGGCGGCCAGCAGGCCAGCGCACATTTGAGAAATGCCTGCGGTGATCTTTGCAGACACATCGTCGATTCCCTGCTTTCAATCGACCCGAATTTTAAAATAGTTTTAATGGGCGACCTGAATGACGATCCGGTGGATGAGTCTTTAACTACCCACCTGAAGGCTGGCGGTGTTCTGAAAAAACTGCAAACCGGCTTTCTGTTCAACACAATGTGGTCACATTATAAAAGCGGCAACGGTACCCTTGCCTGGAATGATGCCTGGAACTTATTCGACCAGATCGTCATTTCACAAGGGCTGACATCAACCGATCCAAGCACCTATATATTTCACAACGCTTATGTTTTCAAGAAAGATTACATCCTTGAATCCGAGGGGCGTTTTGCGGGTTATCCTTTGCGAACCCACGCCGGAGGTGTTTACCTCAACGGATTTTCCGATCACCTTCCAACGTATATTCTGCTGAAAAAACGAACCTAAGCTTTGCGAAAAATCTTCAAGTTTTTTACTGCCTTCACGCTTCTGTCCTTCGCCTCCTGTGGATCTCCCGAGCTTTCGCGTTATACATCGCGGAACGCCTTTGTTGTCGATGCACATCCGCAAACTTCAGGCATTGACACGCTCATCGAACCATACCGCACCTCGATGCAGGAATTTATGGGAACCGTTGTGGGATTTACAGACTCGTCATTCGAAAAATACGGACCCGAATCGCCGCTCGGAAATCTGATCGCAGATATGGTTTTCGACGCCGGGCTTTTCTATGCGGCAAAACGTCCGGTTGCAGATCTCGACTTAAGCAACACAATTTGTTTATTGAATTTCGGAGGACTCCGGAGTGAAATCCAAATAGGACCGATAACGCGGCGTCAGATCTATGAACTGATGCCCTTTGACAATGCCCTGAGCATCGTCTGCCTTTCGCCCGATTCGGTGAATTCAATGTTGAACTATCTCGACGGATGTTCCGGTCAGCCTGTTTCGAACGCACGGCTCATTCTCGGCGAAAACACGCGTTCACTGGAGGTCGGAGGCGAACGATTTTCTCCACTAAAAAAACTCTATGTGATTACTTCCGATTACCTTGCCGACGGCGGTGATGAAATGAGTTTTTTTTCAAATCACACGGTACGTTACGACAGCGGCCTTTTGATCCGCGACATAATCTTTGAGTACGTTTCTTCGAACAATCCCCTTGTATTCACGCCCATTGAAGGCCGAGTGATAATCCTGGAAGAATGAAAAGGAGACACTTTGTCACGACAACAGCTTTGGGTAGCCTGGCGATCAGTTCGCTCACTTCGCTGCGGCAAAATCCCAACCGTCGCATAACGATTTTGCACACGAATGACACACACTCCCGAATAGATCCCTTTCCGGCGGACGACCTCAATTATCCGAACGGCGGTGGAATAACGGCAAGGCTCAAATTGGTCGATGCGATACGCGCTGAAGAAAAACACGTGCTTTTACTCGATGCGGGAGACATTTTTCAAGGTACGCCCTACTTCAATTTGTATCGGGGCGAAGTGGAGATGAAGGCAATGTCCCTGATGGGATATGACGCGGCCACGATGGGAAATCACGATTTTGATGCGGGGCTCGAAGGATTTGTTACCGCACAGCAATTCGCGAATTTTCCATTTCTCTGCGCAAACTACGATTTCAGCGATACGCCTCTTTTCGGAAAAACACAAACGAACAAAATATTCGCCAAAGGCGATCTGCGCATCGGAATTTTCGGATTGGGTGTTGAGTTAACCGGACTTGTCGCAAATAAACTTTTCGGAAATACCCAGTATCTCGACCCGATTTCAAAAGCGCAGGAACAGGCCGACTACTTAAAAATCGATCAGCGATGCGACCTGGTGATTTGCCTTTCACATCTGGGCTACTCGCCAAAACTAAAACCGATGTGCGATACCGTTTTGGCGGCAAACACCAGCAACATCGATCTGATCATCGGTGGCCATACCCACACTTTTTTGCTTTCGCCCGAATTGCATCAGAACAAAAAAAGCAAACCGGTGTTAATCAATCAGGTGGGTTGGGCGGGATTGGTTTTGGGTAGAATTGACTTTTTCTTCGATGAAGATGATGCTTTTGACGACCAAGGCTATTTTCACACTGGTCAAAATTTTCGAATAACCTGACGGTTTGTTAAATAATAATCGTTATTGTTAAACTGTTGAAAAAAAAGTTCGGTTTTGGAGGCAACCTTGGCCACCATCTGCCTATTATTAGCGTCATACTAAAAAAACCAGTTGCTATGGTCCAGCGCATTTTATTCGTTTTAGCCCTATTTGTCGGAGTCAATGTCGGAGCTCAGACATCCATCACCGCCTGTCCGGATACCATCATTTGTCCGACCTCAGGATGTGCGAATCTCTATGCTTCGTACGTTATGGCTGGGGGTGGAGGCGCCACATCGTATGCCATTACCGACATTGCCTACGCACCGGATGCCTATGCAGGAACAGCCGTTGGTCTTTCGGATGACTCCCAATCGGGTATGTTCCCAATCGGATTCACTTTCTGTTACTACGGCAACACGTATACCAACTTCGTCATTTGTTCGAATGGTTGGATTGGCTTCACGGCCGGTATGACCTCTTCCTGGGTTACCACCACTGTTCCAACAGTCGGTGCTGGTACACCCCGCAACTGCATTATGGGACCTTGGCAGGACATCAACCCAAGTGTTGGTGGACAAATCCGTTACCAATTGCTTGGTGTCGCACCGTTTCGCCGGTTGGTTGTCAGTTATATCAACGTACCGATGTACTCGTGCACGGGACTTCTTGCCACGCAGCAAATTATTATTTACGAGTCAACCAACATCATCGAGAACCACATTCAGAACAAACCATTGTGTGCGGGATGGAACGGTGGAAATGCGACGCAAGCACTCCACAATCTTCCGGGAACACTTGCAACCATTTACCCGGGACGCAACAACACCAACTGGACTTTCGCCAACCAAGCCATTCGGTATACGCCGAGTGGATTACCAACTATTGAGTGGTATGATGGCGCAATACTACTCGGTACGGGCAGTCCACTTTTGCCAATGCCTTGCCCTGCAGTTACTACCACATATACAGTCAATCTGGTTGCGTGTGGTACGGGTGTAGTTGCCACCGACGACGTAGTTGTGACCGTTTCCTGTTGCGATGTTCCGGATTTAGATTCGACCGATGTCACCTGCAACGGAGCCTGCGATGGAACTGCAACTGCCTTTGGCGACGGAACTTCACCATTTACTTATCTCTGGGATGATCCACTGGCGCAAACCACAATGACAGCTGTTGGTCTTTGCGCGGGTGTGTACACTTGCGAAGTTACGGACGTTACGGGCTGTATGGATCTAAACACAATTATCGTGAACGAACCGCCAGTACTGGTGTTGAACCTGAACTCTTTTGCGAATGAATTGTGTGAAATGGCCGATGGTCAGATTGATGTTTCTGCGGCTGGTGGTACGCCACCTTATCAATATTCCATTGACGGTGGAACAACCTGGGTTGGTTCTGGTGTATTTACCGGACTGATCGGTGGCGCATACACGCTTACTGTTGAGGATGCCAATGGATGCCAGGCTACGGTTAACGTTGTGCTCACTGGAGATCCCGCCATTACAGTAGGTGAAACAATTACCAACGAAACCTGTCAGGGCGATTGTGACGGAGTCATTGATCTCGTAGGTGCAACCGGACCACTTCCTTACATATACAGTATTGATGGTTGCGCTACTCCTTCCGCTTCCGGACTCTACGCATCACTCTGCCCTGGTGTTTACAACATCTGTGTCGAAGACGCCAATGGCTGTCAGTACACCAATGTGGTGAACATTATTGCCGGACCGATTGTCGGCGACGCTACGATTACACCGATTGGACCTTACTGTCGTGATTTTGCGCCTGTAGCCCTAAACGCGGTAACTCCTGGCGGAATCTGGTCTGGAACGGGTGTTGTCGGTGGTACATTCAGCCCATCGATTGCTGGTCCCGGAGTCCACACCATCACTTACACCATCCCTGGCCTTTGCGGAGATGTTGATACGTATGACGTGACCGTTTATGATCTTCCTGGCGTTGCTCCACAGGCGCCTATTCTACAAGGTTGTGTTCCACTGACCATTGACTTCTTCAACGCCGCTGCTGGAACCGGAACGTGTATATGGGATTTCGGTGATGGATCTACTGCTTCTTCCTGCGCTCCAATAAGCCATATTTATACAACCGGCGGATCATACGACGTTACGCTTACTGTTACGGATCTGAATGGTTGTGTACAGTCTGTGACTAATACAGCGTATATCAATGCCTACGATCTTCCAACAGCCAACTTCACCTGGAGTCCTATGGATGCTGACATTCAAGATCCAGTCGTCGACTTTACCGATCTTTCTGATCTTGCCAACAGCTGGACCTGGACCTTTGGAATCGTTGGCGGAACCAACGAACAGAATCCAACCTTTGAATTTCCAAAAGTTGGCGATTACGCAGTGAAACTCATTGTCACAAGCCTCGGCGGTTGCGTGGATGAGATCACCCAACTGGTGAGCATTAAGGACATTATTTTGTTCTTCATTCCGAATGTATTTACGCCCGATGGAGATGGATCTAATGACTTATTCAAACCGGCATTTACTTCAGGAATCGATATCTACAATTTCCATTTCACCATTCTGAACCGTTGGGGAGAAATTGTTTGGGAATCGTTCAATCCAGCCGGTGGTTGGGATGGAACTTATGGTGACCGCGGAATTGTAGAAGACGGTACGTATGTCTGGAGACTTGAGTTCCTTGAGACAATGTCCGACAAAAAACACGCACACCACGGACACGTGACGATACTTAAATAATTCCTCACATAAATGGTTGACAAAAGAGTCCTGACGATACGTCAGGACTCTTTTTTTTTTACCTTTAACGGTAATCCAAATTGTATGAAAGCAGTACTCGTCAGTATTTTACTTGGTCTTTGTTCGGCCGGCATTTCTCAAATCAATATTTTGAGTACCAACCCCACGGCTGAAAATATTCTGCTAGGCGATTACGATCCTACCGCTTATGCGTCGACCACGGTAATTGACGACCACGACGACATCATTCAAGGTATCCTTTCGGAAGTCAATGCGGATTCCCTGAAATCATATATCCTGAAGATTGCATCATTTCAAACCAGGAACACTGGCTCAGACACCATTTCACTCGTTACAGGAATTGGCGCTTCACGAAAATGGGTTTATTCGAAATTCCAGGAATTCAGTGGAGTCAACGATGATCGTCTGATACCATCTTATCTGCAGTTCGACCAGACCATTTGTTCGATTACACAACATCGAAATATTTTCGCAGTGCTGCCAGGGACCGATACGGCAAATCATCGCATCCTAATCGTCGAAGGCCATCTGGACAGTCGATGCGACGGTGCCTGCGATATCAGCTGCCTCGCCGAAGGTGTCGAAGACAATGCATCCGGATCGGCATTGGTACTGGAACTCGCCAGAGTGATGTCAAAATACACGTTCAAAAATTCGATTGTTTTTATGCTGACGATTGGCGAAGAACAAGGACTTTACGGAGCGAATGCTTTTTCGCAATACTGCAAAGACAATGACATTCCGGTTGAAGCCGTTTTCAACAACGACGTCGTCGGCGGAATTTACTGTGGTGAAACCTCGTCTCCTCCATCCTGTCCCGGTCTCGATGACGTAGACAGCACACAAGTAAGACTTTTTTCATTCGGAGGATTCGATTCCAAACACAAGCAACTTGCCCGGTTTATTAAACTTCAGTATCAGGAAGAGTTGTTGAGTTATGTGTCGGTACCGATGATGGTCACCATTATGTCGGGTGAAGATCGCGTAGGACGTGGTGGGGATCATATCCCGTTCCGTCAGGACAGCTTTACCGCAATGCGATTTACATCGGCGAACGAACACGGAGATGCGTCACTCGGTGCAGGCTACACCGACCGTCAACATACATCAGAAGATATACTCGGTGTGGATACCGATGCCGATCTCATCATCGACAGCTTTTTTGTCGACTTCAATTATCTTGCCCGGAATGCGGTAATCAACGGTAACGCAGTTGCAATGGCTGCGATTGGCCCACTTCAGGCAGATTTTGAAATAGAAACTTTTGCCGGACCCGGAATCATCATAAAAATCAACGTCGAAACCGGTCACACCTATTATCGGGTTGGACTTCGTACGACTACCAACGACTGGGATTCTGTATACGTTATCAACGGCGATGTGGACACTATTTATCCCCCATCCACAGCAGATTACATTGTCAGCGTTGCTGCAGTGGACGACTTCGACATTGAAAGTCTCTTTTCCCGCGAGATTTATTTTTCGGATACGATGCTTTCGACCGGTCCGCACGAAGTATCAACGAATACTTCCTACGAACTACTTCAAAACCGGCCGAATCCTTTTGATGAAGCAACCATTATATCTGTGAAACTGAATTCCAAAACGGACTATGAATCGGCGCACATTGAAATCCGCGATTTGCAGGGAAAACGCGTCGAGTCACTACCGATCGCACTCGATGGTTTTATGAACGAAGTGACCTACCAGCACGGCTACGGGAAAACGGGAATTTTCACCTACACCCTCGTGATCGATGGTGTAGACATATCAACCCGGACAATGGTTTTTGCAAACTAACGGACAATTCCATTGATCCGATCGCTTTCCTTCTGCATCAGAATCTGAAATTTTTCTCCCAGTTCAGGAACATACTTTAACGCAGCGCCAAGTTTAGGATCGTTCACAACGCGCGGTGTCCAGTAGTTCTCACATTCAAGCCAGGTTTGATGAACAAACCCATTTTCGGCCAACACCAGGTTGTAATCTACTTTTTTCGTCGGGTCGGCGGCATCCTTCCGAAACGCCATCTC
>Ga0247727_10002420_pt1 | contig 42722 bp, 44 predicted proteins | sample WisWelCaveWW1625_FD_202498 | JGI IMG/M metagenome (GOLD analysis project Ga0247727, IMG submission 202498) | Biofilm microbial communities from Wishing Well Cave, Virginia, United States - WW16-25 | ecosystem: Environmental > Aquatic > Deep subsurface > Groundwater > Cave microbial mat | place...
TCCTTTGGGCAATTAAAGTAGGTGGTTCACAAGCTGATTTTGCTTACACAGTGGATGTGACCGACAGCAATGCCGTGTATATCTGTGGCAAATTCAAGGGCACGGTTGATTTTAATCCCGGTGCAGGAGTTGACAACAGAACTTCAGCAGGAGATTTTGATATTTTCATCCTTAAACTCAATGCTAGCGGAAGTTTTATTCGAGTGAAAACCATTGGTTCAACAGGTGCTGATGTGGTTGAAAGTTGCACGGTCGATCAAGGTCAAAATATTTTATTATGTGGAGTGTTCGCAGGTACCGTTGATTTTGATCCCAATACGGGAACGGCATTTCTCACCAGCACCGGATCGCAGGATGCTTATGTTTTAAAACTTTCTACCGGAGGAATTTATATATGGGCAAAAAAATTCGGTAGCAGTCAGGGTGAATTTGCTTATGGAATTAAGACGGATGCAGCGGGTAGCGTTTATGTCTGCGGAAAATTCACCGGCACCGTGGATTTTAATCCGGGTGCAAGCACATTTGAACTTACTGCGTCCGGTTTTGGTGCCGATGTTTATACTTTCAAATGGGATTGGATAGGAGGTTTTGTCTGGGCTATAAGTATGGGTGGTATCAACAACGACAATGCGTATGATCTTGCGCTTGACAATTCTGACAATCCGGTTGTAACAGGTGTGTTCAGTGCAACAGCAGATTTTGATCCTGATTTATCAGAGACATTTAATCTCATCTCAGCCGGAGGTGAAGACATTTTTGTGGCTAAGTATTCCAGCTACGATGGCTCTCTCGTTTTTGCTAAAGGTATGGGTGGAAATCAATCTGATGCTGGGTATTCAATCGTACTTGATCCGACAGAAAATATTTTCATCACAGGATTGTTTGCAAGCACAGCGGATTTTGATCCGGATGCAGGGATTTTCGATCTCAGTTCTGCAGGAAGCAGTGACTCTTATATTCTTTACCTTGATGTTTCCGGCAATTTTGTATGGGCAGGTGCGATCGGTGCTTCAGAAAGTGATAACGGCAATGCGATCAATGTGAGTGGTGAAAGTGAAGTTTATTCTGCCGGAACATTTTCTTATATCGTAGATTTTGATCCGGGTTCAGGAGTTTATCTGGATACTGCTTATTCTCTTTATTCGAATGATGCATATTTACTGAGACTCTATTTCTGTGATCCACCAGTCACTTCAATTACGGTCAATCTTTGCCCCGGTGACAGTGTTTACGCAGGAGGAGCATATCAGACTCTACCGGGTACTTACTACGATTATTACACTGATCCTAACGGATGCAGCAGTACCGTGATCACTACCGTTCAATTTCTTTTCAGTGTTGAACTTGGAAATCCTGTTGCTGCTTGCATAGGGGACGTTGTTTCACTCGATGCCACTGTGACCGGAGCAACTTATTTATGGAACACCGGTGCAACGACACCAAATATTTCCGTTACTCAATCAGGAAATTATTCAGTTACTGTCACTAAAAACGGATGCACACAATCTGACCTTGTGAACGTTACATTTCATTCACTGCCGATTGTGAATCTTGGAAGCAACACTGGTTTCTGCCAAGGGAATTCAATTTCGCTGAATGCAGGAAATTCTGGTTCAAGCTATTCATGGAGTACTGGTGCAATAACACAAAGTATTACAGTAAGTACAACAAACAATTATTCGGTGACGGTTACAAATACTTATGGATGCGTTGCTTCTGATGATGTTAGCATTACCGTGTTTCCAAATCCGGTAGTTGACCTTGGTCAGAACGTTTCCCTATGTCAGGGAAATTCAGTTACACTTAATGCAGGTAACGATGGTACCGTTTATCAGTGGAGCAACAGCGAAACAACTTCACAAATCAATGTTAGCACAACTGGAAATTATTCGGTGACCGTCACTAATCAAAACGCCTGTTCAACAAATGATCAAATAATGGTAACGGTAAACCCTTTACCAATTGTCATAGCGAATGTTTCGAATGATTCAATTTGTACCGGAGATCAAATTACCCTTTACGGTTCGGGTGCATCATCTTATTCATGGAGTAATGGTGTGTCTGACAATGTTCCTTTCACACCTACATCAAGCAACGATTATTCTGTAATCGGAACAGATGTGAATGGATGCGTGAACGGCAATAATATTTTGAGCACCGTTCATCCTCTTCCTGTGCTGCCTACCATTTCTATTAATGAATATGTTTTGACCTCGTCTTCTTCATCCGGCAATCAATGGTGTATAAATGGAGCACCAATTAACGGAGCAATTGCGCAGACTCACACATGTACACAGTATGGATTTTATCAGGTAATAGTTAGTAACGATCTCTTATGTACAAATGTGTCGGACAGTTCATATGTTGACTATGTTGGTTTCGGAAAGATCGGTTTCGAAGATCTGGAAATCGTTAATTATCCAAATCCATTTTATTCAACTACACTCCTGCAATTCAATTTGGAAGAAACGAGTGATTTAGGATTGATTATTTATAATATGGTTGGCGAAAAGGTTTTGGAAGTTCCTTCGCAAAAGATGAATGCCGGAAAACAGCAGTTGGAAATAAGTTTACCTCAATCGGTAAGCGGAATGCTGGTATATGAATTGAATGTTAATGGCGGAGTTGCAATAGGAAAGATGGTGAAAGAATAGGAACGTGAATTAACTTCAATCCGAATAATGTAAAAGAAAGCGAAGCATAGTCTTCGCTTTTCTTTTTTGAGATCAATCCACAAGTTAATCTTCGTTAATCATTTTTTCTTCGCAATATCTTTTGTGAAATTGCGTTTATATATCAACCTCAGCAGTCGTTAACTATTCAACCATGAACTCACGAGTCGCTGTTTTGCAGCAATCAGTCAAATTTTTCTTTGGCATGCTTTTCTGGCTGCCGGTGTTTTCGCTCAGCCTGTTAATCGTTTACAACACCATTCCATATTTCAGTTTCAGTTTTGATTTTCCGTTTTTGCAGGAGCGCGCATTACTTTATGATAACACCTTTTGGCGCGTAAGTTTTTACGTTCACATTTTCGCAGGTATGTGGTGCATCAGTTCAGCATTGCTTCAATTCACGTCATACATTCTTAAAAAACGCAGATACATTCATAGGCTGGCAGGAAAAATTTATGTTTTCGTTGTGCTGGTTTTGGGTGCTCCAACGGGTTTATATATGTCCTTCTTCGCCAAAGGCTCCGTTTGGGAGCGTGGGCTGTTTGTTTTCATGGCGGTTACCTGGTTCTTTTTCACTCTCAAGGGATATGAAATGGTGCGCAAGGGAAATGTATTGGCTCACCGTTTCTGGATGATGCGTTCATACACCATGGCGCTTACTGCGGTGTCATTCCGTGTGTATTATCTCGTGCTTTTTTACAATGGAATGGAAGACAATCTCAACTATGCTTTATCTCTTTGGATGAGTGTGGTGGGAAATTTGATGATTTGTGAGACCATTGTGTTTCTGAAGAGCAAAAAGTATTTAAAATCTTTCGCAATTAGTTAATCCATAAATTCTGTAAACAATGAAAAAGATCAGCACCATCCTCATGACCGTTGCACTTGTGTTCGGTATTGTTAATCTGGTTAGAGCAAAACTTTCGGGTACTTACGCGCTGCTTTATACCGAAGCGGGTTATTATGTTTCAAATGAGTTTGATGAAGAAATGTTTTCACTTGCTCCGCTTGATGAATTTGATTTTGAAGAATCTGCAAATGTTGAATTGAATGAAACAGAAATTCCCGCGCATGAAACCACTCCGGTAAAAGTTGCAAAACAGAAGAAGGAAATTGCAGAAATGGAACCTATTGAAACTGTTAAAAAAACAGAACCTGCAGAAGAAATTGTTGTAACTGATTCATTTATCAGCGAAGAACAACCCATTGTTGCGGATGAACCAATGATCGAAGAGACTACGGTTTCATCCAGAGAAATGGAAGATGACCATGAATTTGAATTCAGACCGGAATTGTTTTCAAGAGGTGTTCCGAATTTCAAGAAAGCAAAAAATTCAAACGAACAACAAACAGCTGAATTGGCTAAGCTTGCTTCTGAAAGAAATCTGGAGGAATTGGCAAAGAGATAGTCGATTTGATAAACATCAATACGCGCTGTGAGCCTCAAAACTCACAGCGTTTTTTTTTATTTCAACACATATCTTTGCCCCTCCAAAATATGAAAACAAAAATTTTACTCGCGATATTAATCGCCACTTCCGGAATAGTACAAGCGCAAACATTTTCTGCAAGTCCCGGTCAGTTGATTCCTGACTATCCGAACTCTGTTTCCTTCACCATTAATGTCAGCGGCCTGCCAAGTATCATTGACGGTTCATTCGGGCTTGAACAGAATTGTATCAACATCACTCATACATGGGACGCTGATCTGGAAGCACATCTTACCGCACCTGACGGATCAAGTTTTACGCTTTTTAATGGTATCGGAGGTGATGGCGATAATTTTACTAATACATGTTTTAGACAAGATGCACCTGCCGGATTAATCTCCAATTATTCTCCTCCGTTCACCGGCACTTATGTACCGATGGGTGATATGGGTGTGGTGAACAACGGACAAGATCCGAATGGAACATGGACACTCACTTTTCAGGATAATGCCGGACAGGATGAAGGTTGGATGATTGATTGGAGCATCACTTTTGGAAATAATCCTGCGCAGCCTTATGTTTTTCCGGGAACTACATTGCCGCTGGTTATACTCACAAGCAGCCAGGGCATTCCAAATGAACCCAAAGTCTTGGGACACATGCAAATCGTAAATAAAGGGAACGGACTGACTAATTTTTATACGGACAGCGTTTATGAATTTGAAGGCGATTTGATGGTGGAACTGCAGGGATATACCGGTCCTTATTATCCAAAAAAGAATTATGATTTTGATCTCGTTGATGGATCTGGAAACAAAATGGATGCACCATTGCTTGGAATGCCTGCCGAAAATGATTGGCTCTTTAAAGCAGAATATCTCGATCCTACTTTGTTGTATAATACTATCGCCTATGAGTTTTCAAGACGCATGGGTCAGTATGCACCACGCACAAAATTTTGCGAATTATTTTTGAATGGAGAATATCAGGGCGTGTATACACTTACAGAAAAAGTGAAGCAAGGTCCCAACCGTGTCGATATTGATGAGCTTGATAAAGAAGACACAACAGGAATTGAATTGACTGGAGGTTATGTCATTGAGATGAATATCAATGGCGATGCACCTGACTGGACTTCGCAATATCTTCCCATCAATTATGCTACGTCAGGGCAAAATGTTGAATTCAAGCACGTTGATCCGAAAACAGATTCAATTCAAATTCAGCAACACAATTATATACGTGCATGGGTTGACAGCTTTGAAAATGCTTTGCATCAACCGGATTTTCAGGATGAGCAAGAGGGTTTTAGAAAATGGATTGATTTAGAATCGTTTATTGATTTCATGATCGTGAATGAATTCAGTACCAATTATGACAGCTATGGACGAAGCACTTATCTCTTCAAAGAAAAAAATACCGAAGACGGATTGCTGCATATCGGACCACCCTGGGATTATGATCGCGGCTTTTGTTGCGTGAACGATTGGGTTTGGGAACAAACGCATCCATACTGGCCATTTCCGGACTGGTGGGATATTTTTCATGATGATTCTTTGTTTCAAAAACAAGAATGGTGCAGATGGAATTCTTTGCGCAATCACAATTACACCACCGATTCATTTATGATTTTCATCGATTCTCTTCATACTTTATTGGATGGGGCCGCTGAAAGAAATCATTGGCTTTGGTCACCCGGTACTGATTGGGATCAACAAGTTATCGATTTACAAAACCGTTTAACAGATCGATTAAATTGGATGGATGCAAATATCAATGCTTCCGGTGTTCAGCTTCCGGTTATTTCAATTGATGACGCCACCCTTTGTGAAGGAGAAATATTGAGCGCAGATATCGGAAGCAGTTACAAATATGATTGGAACACAGGAGAAGAAACTCCTGAAATAGAAATCACGCAATCAGGAAATTATTCTGTTACCGTTGAAGGAAATTATGGATGTTATTCCGTGGATGACGCCAACATCACTATTACACCAACACCTTTACCAACCTTTACTTCACAAACAGGCAGCGGTAATCTTGATTGGAATTTTATTCCTGATTTTACAAATGGAACAAGTTACAATTGGGATTTTGGAGACGGAAGCAGTTCCAATCTCATGCAACCAAACCATGATTACACTTCGGGTGGAATCTATGTTGTTACTCTTGATGAAACATTTCCAAATAATTGCAATCGAATATTTTCTGATACCATTGCGGTTTGGGGCGTGGGATTAAATGAAGTTGTCCATGATTTCCAAATCTATCCTAATCCGTTTGATGATTTCATTCGCATCAGCCCGATTCCGACCACTCAATTCCATTTATTTGATGTCATCGGTAATGAATTGCAAATAACCATGACGAAAAATTCTGACGGCATGATACTGCACACTAAAAATCTTGCCCCCGGAATTTATTTGATCAATATCAAAACAGAAGAAGAGGTTTCGCTGGTGTTTAAACTTTTGAAAGAATAAAACTGCAACTCTTCTGACATACCGGATTTCTTTTGGTATTGTTTATCATTCGGACTGAAAAAAATCTTCGGCTTATCGAAAACGTTAAATTGATAATTCAGATTTCGTTTATCTTCTTGTGTTTATTTCTTTAGTCAAACTTGCAGTTTACCGTTTTCTTATTTTCGCCTACAGCTCCATGACAAAACAAAAACCTACCATTTTAGTCACCAACGATGACGGTATCACCGCACCGGGCATCAAAGCATTGGTGGAAGCGATGAGTAAAATCGGACGCGTAGTCGTGGTTGCTCCTGATCGCCCGCAAAGCGGAATGGGTCATGCGATCACACTTGATGATCCTTTGCGAATGGATTCGGTTTCTGTTTTCAAAAACATCGAAGCGTATCAGATTACAGGCACTCCCGTTGACTGTGTGAAAATTGGAGTTGACAAAGTGCTGCATAAAAAACCGGATCTCTGTGTAAGCGGAATCAATCACGGTTCCAATTCGTCCATCAATGTAATTTATTCCGGAACGATGTCAGCTGCTGTTGAAGCGAGTATCGAAGGAATTCCGGCCATCGGATTTTCATTGCTGGATTACAGTTTCGAAGCAGACTTTTCCGCATCCTTGAAATATGCGCAGGAAATTGCGATGAATACATTGAAGCGCGGATTACCTGCGAACACTTTGCTGAACGTGAACATTCCGAAACTTCCATTGAAGAAAATTAAAGGAATCAGAGTCTGTCGTCAGGCAATTGCGAAGTGGCAGGAAGAATATGATCAGCGCATTGATCCCAGGGGAAAAAAATATTATTGGCTTACCGGACGTTTTGTAAACAGCGATCCGGGTGAGGACACTGATGAATGGGCGCTTATGAATGGTTTTATTTCTGTCGTACCGGTTCAGTATGATTTAACCGCCCATCATGCTATCCCTTTCTTAAATGAAAAATGGAAAACAAAATGAATACCCCTGAATCGAAAAAACCGTTGGATGAATATTCAGGTGACAGAATCATTGTAAAAAGATTTAACAATCTCTATTTCGGATTGTTCATCGGAGTTTTTGTGGCACCATTTATCGGCTTTTGGATTTTTTATTTGCTCGCGATCTCCCGTCAGTATGCCGCTGAAATGTCCATCCGTGAATATGTAGATCTGGCAACCAATTCAGCCGATACATTTTCTAAAATCGTTGCGTTCAGTTGTATTCCCAACCTGCTCGCCTTTTTTCTTCTGCTCAAAAAGGATAAAGACACTGCCGCAAGGGGGGTAATCTTTGCCACTTTGATGTATGTGTTTTTCGTGATTATCCTTAAGTTTTTCTGATGCGTTATTATTTCGTTGCCGGTGAGGTTTCCGGTGATCTTCATGCTTCCAATCTGATCAAAGAATTAAAACGGGTGGATGCTGACGCAAAATTCCGCGGCTTTGGCGGTGATAAGATGACGGAACAGGGAGCGGAGATTACAAAACATTATCGCGAAATGTCTTTCATGGGTTTTGTGGAAGTGCTGATGAATATCCGCACCATTTTTTCTCAATTTGATTTCTGCAAAAAAGATATACTCGAATGGAAACCCGATGTGATGATTCTCGTGGATTACCCGGGCTTCAATTTGCGTGTGGCCAGGTGGGGGAAAGAAAACGGATTCAAAGTTTTTTACTACATCTCTCCAAAGGTCTGGGCATGGAAAGCATCAAGAGTGAAAACAATCAAAAAAAATGTTGACCACATGTTCTGCATTCTTCCGTTTGAAAAAGAGTTTTATCAGCGATACAATTATGAGGTAGATTTTGTTGGACATCCGTTGTTGGATGAAATAAAAGGGAAAAGGGATTTGGGACCAGGGACAAGGGAGGAAGAAAAAATCATTGCACTACTCCCCGGCAGCAGGAAACAGGAGATCAAATCAATTCTTCCTGAGATGCTCAAAATGCAAAAACATTTTCCTGATTTCAGTTTTGTAATTGCAGGAGTAGAACATTTGGGAGAAAATTTTTACAAGGAAATTTCAGCACCTCAGATTCTTACACGCCTCTCTCCGCCAGCTGGCGGAGGGCCGGGAGTGAGGCTTCTTTTTAATCGCACTTATGAATTGCTTCAGCAATCATCTTTTGCATTGGTTACTTCAGGCACCGCCACATTGGAAACCGCTTTGTTTAATATTCCGCAGATTGTCTGCTACAAAGGCAATATGATTTCAGTAGCTATTGCGCGCAGAATCGTCAACATCAAATACATTTCTCTCGTGAATCTTATTATGGACAAACCGGTGGTCAATGAATTGATTCAACATAATTTGAATGAAGAAAATCTTTTGGCTGAATTAAACAGGCTTATCAAAAATTCTCAACAGCGCGAACAGATGCTGAATGATTACCGCGAAATGAAAATGAAACTGGGAGGGGAGGGAGCTTCAAAAAGAGCCGCTGAACTGATGGTTAAATATCTTCTCGGTACGAATAACGAATCAAAACAAATATCCGAGTAAGAAATTAGTGGAGACAATGGGAGTCGAACCCACGACCTCTTGCATGCCATGCAAGCGCTCTAGCCAGCTGAGCTATGTCCCCGTTTTATTTTGCGGCTCGCATACGGTTAGCCAATTTACCTGCAAAATATGCCATTGGGAGATAAGCTCCGATTAAATCCACTGCATTAAACCATGCCGGGGAAGGCAGCATGAATACATTGGAAATTCCGGCAACCAGAAAAACGAAACCAATAGCCATCGCAAATCTCATCTTAAATTTCGCGGCTAACAGATAAGCTACCAAGGCACCGGTAAAGGTTCCGAGGGCATGAGCCAGAAACGGCAAAAGGAAATGTTTGGGTTGGAACAAATGCATGGATTCTTTTAATCCTTCCATGGTGGTTACATCAGCTCCTTCAGGTGGTGGAATGATGGAACCGCTGATCATAATAATTCCCATGTTCACGCCACTTCCAAGGATGAGGCCGGCTATGACAGCTAAAACATTTCTGAGGATTGGATTCATGAGAGTTCTGATTTATAAATCAAAATTAATTTTTCCTGAAGATTATTTTGGCAGCACATCATGCCCAACATTTCCTTTGTGTTAGTGCCGGTCAACTCGGATATTTTTTCTTATAATAAGCAATGGAATGTTTCACCATTTTGGTTAAAACACTCGTGTCAATGTCTTCCAGTTTTTGAATATGAATGCAACCGTCACTCATTTTATGCTTTCCGAATTTTGACATCAACTCCTCTTTTTTTTCAACCTCACAGCTGAGATATAATACAATAGAACTTGCTCTTGATGAAAATCCTGCAAGCGGTCTATCATCCTCCCGACCGCTTTCGTATGTGTAATGAGAACTTCCAAATTCTACAATAGCGGTGCCCCACATTTTGGGTTCAAAGTCCGTTTGTTTGGAGATGAGGTCAATGATTGCTGAACAGTCTTTGCGCTTTTTATCGTCTGCAATGGTCGTTATGTAACTCTCAACACTGTTTTGATTTTCTGTGGTTTTGTTTTTTGATTTCATTTATTTTTCTTGTCGGTATAAAATGTCGTTTGAATCAATTCACTTTTTCAAATTTTATATCATCCACCCAAATAGTTAAGTCGTTGTCTCTTGAGTTTGCAGTAATTCCGATTTCAACGCTACTATACATTCCTTTTGTGCCTTGCAGAGAATACAAAATGTCTGTTGGAAGTGTTGTGTTGTTTTTGCTGTCAATTATTAATTGTTCGTTTTGCCAAAGCTTAACGGTTCCTTTGTTTTTCTGCGAAAGTTTTACTTCCCATATTAACTCTACCCACTCGTTTCTTGGAAAATCAACTTCTTGTCCTATTGGTTGCGCGATGTCTTTCTCATAAAACTTATACTCTACCCGCAACTGATTATTTACCAATGTTAATCGCATTCCGGGACCGGCACCAATGGCAGTTTGTTCTTCAAGGTCAAAAAGAAATAACCAATCGAGTGAATCTGTTCCTTCAATAAAATACCAAGCACTTAGCCGTACTGTTTCGCTATCCCAAAACGCCATGTTCTGTTTGGAGATGCTGCATTTTGATGCACCATCATCATCAGATTTTTGAGCAACAAATTTTAAAGATTTGCTGCCGGAATGAACCTGCGTTGTATCAATGGTAAAATTATTTCCACTCCTTGTCTGTTGTTTCAACGACCAAAATTCGTCATCCGGAAAAAACAAATCATCAAGGGATGAAAATGTTTCAAAACTGTCCTCATAAAAGTTTGGTCCTTCAAAAACATTTTTTTTGTTGCATGCGCTCAGCAGTATTCCCAAAATCAGCAGAAAAAATAAGTTCTTCATTTTAATGTGTTGTTCAATGTATAACCAATGCTTACACCTGCCCAATGCTGAATCTGTATGTCAAGGATGTAAGATATCAGCGGGGTATAGGCTACTCTATAAAACCAGTTTTTTGTTTCGCGTTGATAACGATAACCGATGGATGCTGTGGTGAGCGCAAAGAAGCTGCCTTTGGTAGTGATGGTGATTCCTTGTCCTAAACCAAACTCAAGCTTATGCGAGCTCTTGCCAATAATTGAATTTATCATCAGCGGAAAAACAATACCGATTCCGTTGTCCTTGGTAATGGGTGCAAAGCCCAAACCTGCTCTCCATGTAAATGCAATATTTTTTTTCTTGTAAAAATGTTTTTCAAAATTAACTGAACCAAATCCACCGCTTCCGGCAATTTCTAAGAAAATTGACTTTCTCTTGATGGAATCAGTCTGGGCAAATAAGATTCCCGGCATCAAACACAGAAAAAATAATGTTGCCTGTTTCATATTAAAGTGTCTTTTCATTACGCGCAACCTCCGCGAGTGATACGGACGGTACAGAATTCATTTCAATCTTTCCAAAACCCCTTTTCTCTTGACGATATTTTTATAATCCCATTGAATGGTGATGGATTTTTTAAGCCACCGCTTTAAGTCTTTCCAATTAAATTGATCAACAAAAGTGCAGCGCATTTCTGCCGCTTTGAAACTTCCTTCATTTTGTAAACCTTCCTCATCAAATGATTGACCGCTCCAAAACAATAAGCGAATAGAATCTTTCAATTTGTGGTAGCCGACAATGGGGTTGCAATCCAAAAACCAAACAGGATGTGCATGCCAGATTTTATTTTCTGCTATTGGCAAACCGCGATTGATTTCCTCGGTAAGTAAATTGCAAATCTTCTTTTCCTCTTTTGATTGAGAGTTGTTGTATTGTGTCGAGGCAGCTTCACTAGGTGCGCTGGCTTGTGCGAGGGAGAGTAAGTTGCATCATAAAAGCACATCGCTTTCTCATCTCTGCTTCTAACCTTTGCGAAGTGTGAATCATGTAACTCTTTTCAAAAATTATGTAAGGCATTTGCTGTTGTGTCATCTCAACTTTGTCAGGTAATTTTTTCAGGATTTTGATGAGTGAATCCTGAAGGTTGGTTTTTTTCATCCAAAAAAATTCAAACATGAACAACATTTTCAGAGGATTATTAGCCGGCTATGGTGCATCAAAATTGGGGGGTGGTTGCTTGGGTATGGTGGTTGTTTTTGTGCTGATATGGGTAGTGCTTGGATATTGCTGAACTAGTTGAAAATTTTATTTTCGCCATCCCCGATCTTCTTTACTCAATATCCAATGGCCCTGAGCTACGTAAAAAAAAATCCGGAAAGAGAAAAGCACTGCGCTTTGTTATCATTCTGCTTTCAATACACTACCTGCCGGCTTTTGCGATACAGATCTTTTTGAGCAATTACACATTAGCCGGGTCTCGCTTGTCCGCTAAAGGTCGGACCGCGTCTTTCAGCGGAGCGGGCACTGTCTTGTTGTGTGATGCGCGGTTCAATCATTTCAATCTTTCCAAAACTCCTTTGCGCTTGATGATATTTTTATAGTCCCATTGAATAGCGATGGATTTTTTAAGCCAGCGCTTCAAATCTTTTGTATCAATTTGTTCTGCTGATGTGTAGCGCGCTTCCGCAGCTTTGAAGCTTCCTTCTTTTTGCAAAGCTTGCTCATCAAAAGACTGACCACTCCAAAACAATAAGCGAACAGAATCTTTCAATTTGTGGTAGCCGACAACCGGGTTGCCATCCAAAAACCAAACAGGATGTGCATGCCATATTTTATTTTCTGCTTTAGGCAAACCGCGATTGATTTCGTCAGCAAGTAAATTGCAAATCTTCTTGTCCTCTTTTGATTGAGAGTTATTGTATGATTGAATTTCTTTGTTCATCTTGGATATTGATGCGTTGTGACTCTTACTTTAACAATGCCAAAGTTAATTTTCAAACTCTTAAAGAGCCACGAAATGCCCTCGCAGCATAATAAGATTCAGCACCGTTGTGATATACGAACACAGTACCGAAGCGGTAATCCGCGAATATGGCTCCACCGAGTTCTCTGATCTGCGAAGGTGTTTTTATCCAGCTCGATGTTTTCGAATCGAACTTCCCAAGTTTCTGCAAGTCCCGATATTGTTCTTCTGTTAAAATTTCAATACCCATGTCAGCAGCCATCTCAATAGCGCTGTTTTCCGGTTTATGTTCTTTCCTTGCTTCCAGGGCTTCATGGTCGTAACAAATACTTCTGCGGCCTTTAGGAGTTTCCGGTGAACAATCATAAAAAATGTATTCACCTGTCTTTTTATCATGACCAACAACATCCGGTTCACCACCTGTTATTTCCATTTCATTGAGCGACCACAGTTTTGCGGTTTTCGCTTCAAGCTTTGTCTGAACTTTAGCCCATTCAATTCCTTTATGGTGTTTCATGTTTTTCTCAAAACGGACTTTTAATGTTCTGAGAAGTTCTTCACTTTGTTTCGGTGACAATTCCTTTTTCATTTTATAAATTGATTGGCTGATATGATTTTCGTCTTCGCAATGTCTTTTTGCAAAGATGAAAATAGTTTTTGAAAATATTTTACAGAACGGTTGCAACCTGTACCTGGCTGGTCAGGCATAACGGGGTTATATGCCAACCGCGAGTTCTGCCCAAATGAGGAGGAGTATGGCCAGAAGAACCACGCAGATACCAATTCGGAGCAGGATTTTGTTTACTTTCCTCATAACAAGTTCACACATCAGACCTGTGCCGAGCAGCAGAGTACCCGCGACAATAAAATCAAACAGAGTCCAATTCACTTCATTTGCGAACTGCATCGCTATAGATAGTATGAGCAAAAGAAGTGCTGCTGTGAGCACAAGGATGAAAAGTCTTTTATTCCGCATTTGAAAAGTTTTCTACTTCCGGTTTAAAGATGCATCTATGATTCCCTTCAGAACTTTCAGATCGATCTCCTCCAACTTATTTACGTAGAGGCATCCAACACCTGCCTTATGCTTGCCTAACTTTTTAAGAGCTGCCGCATGCTTCATAATATCCATGGTAAGGTACAACGACAGATTTGCTTTACGGGGAGAGAAACCGATCAGGAGCCAATCAACTTCTCTGCCGGTGGCGGGGCTTTTGTATCTTTTATTTCCAAAACCGATGAGTGAACTGCCCCACATTTTTGGCTCTTCCCCGCTTGCTTTTTTCATCATTTCCAACAGCACAAAACTGTCTTTGCGCTGTTGTTCATTCTTCACATTATTGATAAAATCCTCCACGCTCGCGGAGTTTTGTTTTGTTTTTATTTCAGCGAGTTTTGATTTTTTTTCTACCATTATAAATTATTTTTTGTTTGTGATTGGTTGCGAATATTGATGAAGGTATTGTTGAGCCCTGAGTAGCAAAAGTAATTGTCGGTGTGAAACCTGACTACGGATTGTGAGAGGAAGACCAGCAAGGAAGGAGTGATACTTATTAATAACCTTCCTGCAGTTCCAACAAGTATCACATCATCTTCCTGAACGTGTTTCCGAAAAGCGTGAGGGTTATTGCATTCTTGTCTTTGGTATCGAACACCAATGATGCATTATCATCCGGATTGATAAACTCATTTTCCCCAACCGGAATCAATCTATAGTGGTAGCCCTTATCATTGCCTGTCAATTCTCCGTTCACGATTTTAATTTCAATCTTCCAATCATTGTTCATGTATTCACCCTCCAGTAATTTCAAATCTTCAACAGAAACTTTTATGACATAACTATCGGTATCCACGCCTAATTTTTCCAGTACCTGCAAACCGTTTCCGTTACCCGGATTTAATTCTACAGATTTCGTGTAATTCTCAATGGCATGAATCGTATCTCCCAAAGCCAAAAGCGCTTCTGCATAACTATCAAAAGCATTAAATGAATTCGGGAATGCGTCAACAATCAGCTTAAAAACCATGGCTGCTTCATTCGCCTTGTCCGCCCACAGCAATTGATATCCCAACCAATTCATTTCATTTTCATCGAGCGTGTAATTATCAGAACCTTTGATTTCTTTATAAAATGAAATCGCCTTTTCGATTCCATCTTTTTCAATCCTCTCAGCCAAGGCATAAGCAACCGATTTTTTCGGAAACTTGTATGGCTGATCGTGAAGAATACCGGTCATGTTAACAGCCATCTCATAGAGCGGAGCAAACCCTGCATTGTTCAACAACACGATCAATGTTTTCTCGGATGGAATTCGTGTAATCAGCGTATTGAATCCATTTATCGCACCCGAATGACTGATGGTTTCTATCCACTCATCAGTTGTTCCAATTTGCATGGACCCAATTTCCCAACCATAGCCGTAATATGCATTGTAGTTATAATCAATCTGTTTGTCAAACATTAATTCCAAATACTTTTTCGGAAGAATTTTCTCCGTGTATTATGCTTGATCCCACAGGTATAAATCTTCGACCGTTGAGTAAATAGCTCCCGCGGAAAATGGAATGGACATATCAATATACGTGGCATCCTGAAATTCAATTCCCAGCCGTTGATATGGCTTAGCAGCATTTCTCAGCTTCGTATCATTGTGGTCAACACCGGAATTAGTCATTCCAAGCGGAGTGAAAATCTTTTCCTGCAAAACATCTTCGTAGGTTTTGGCGGTAATTTTTTCGATGATGAAACCCAGCAGCACATAACCTGAATTGCTGTATTGAAATCTTTTTCCCGGGGTAAACTCAAGCGGTGAATCCGCAAAAAGCTGCACTAACTCTTCAGGGTTGTAATGATCATCCATCATTTCACTGTAGCCGGCAAACGAAGTGAAATCAGGAATCCCAGATGTGTGAGTAAGCAGGTGATGAATAGTTATCATGTCTCCGGTTTCTTTCGGATAATCCGGCAAGTAGGTTGAGATAGGAACATTCAGCTTCAATTTATTTTCTGCAACAAGTTGCAAAATCAACATAGCCGTAAATTGTTTGGTGACTGATGCCAGCCGAAACTTTGTCTCAGCTTCATTTGGAATCTCCTCTTCCACATTCGCCCATCCAAAACCTTTCGAATAAATGATTTCACCTTTTTCTGCAACCAGAACGGAGCCATTGAATTTTCCGTATTCAGAATACGCGCCTATCAGTTCATCGAGCTTATCTGTTTTATCGGTTTTGGTTTGTCCGTTGCAGGAAGTGAAACAAATCAGTATGAACAGCAGAGAATAAATTGGACTGTATAAGTAATGCTTAGTCATTTGCAGTTATTTCCATGGTCCATCCTGGGTAACGTTAGTAAACGATGTTCCATTAAAACGAAAGAGCCCTCCGGAAAAACCGAACCAGAGTGTTCCGTTTCTATCTTCCAAAATACTTTGAATGCCCATATACTTATCGATCAGGTCTTGCCTGTCTGACTCGTTGAACAGCGTGAAATTTTTTCCGTCATAGCGATATACTCCATAGCCTGTTGCTCCGATCCAGATGTTCCCCGCTCTGTCTGCATAGACGGAGTAAATGTCATTTTCACTAAGACCTTTTATCTCCGGATACTTCGTGAACGTTTTTCCATCATAGCGGCTTAATCCACCTTCATCAACATATTCCGGAAAATCAGATGACAGACAACCGAACCAAATATTCCCTTCTTTGTCTTCCACAATGCTGGTAACATTATTAGTGCATAAACCATCTTTCTTAGTGAAATGGGTGAATGATGTTCCATCAAATTTACAGGCACCAAAACCGTCTCTGCCAAACCAGATATTGCCTTCTTTGTCCTCCATCAGACTCCAAACTTTGCCGGCCTCCCATTTATAGGACTGATTTTCTATCCCCGGAACAGGAATTTTGAATTCGGAAAAAGCAAAGCCGTTAAAGCGAAAAGCACCATGATTTGTGCCCGCCCAAATATTCCCATCTCTATCCACCAGAATTTGGCACCCTGCTCCATTCAAGCCCTTGGTTTCCGTGAAACTAGTAAACGCATTCCCGTCATATCTTGAAGCACCTGCATGAGTGCCAAACCATAAATTCCCTTCTTTGTCTTCAGCAATACTCACGACAGTGTTATCACATAATCCGTCTTTGGTAGAAAAATAAGTGAGCTGCTTCCCGTCATATCGTACCGCACCATCTGACATGGTTCCAAACCACAGGTTCCCGTTTTTGTCCTCAAATACTTCTACTACATACTCAGAAATTTGTGATGAAGAATCAACGTTCACATTCTGTGCACTCAGAAGAGGGAGCGGTTCAGTTAGCCGATTGGTTTCTGATGAATTTGGTTTTTTTTGCCTGCTACAGGAAGTAAAAAATATCAATGCCAACAAAAGAGAGCAAATTGGAGATTGTAAACAATACTTAGTCATTTCATTTTCGCTTGAGCCTATCAGAGAATCAAGCGCGGTTTAATTTACTTATCTCTTGTTCCGCTGTTGGTGCCGTTACTTCCGCCAGAATCATTCCACCATGTACCTGAATACGTTTTGCCGTCATCAGAGAAAGTGTAAACAAATTTCCCGCTGATATTATACTCGGTGTTGGTGTAAGTGCCGGTCAGTTCGCCACATTTAAAGTCACCGCTGAGGGTATTTTTTTGAGTTGCATGATCGCTTCCATAGGTGCCTGTAACATGTGTGTCGCTCTGAAATAAAATCATTATGCCTGTAGGGTCACCGTTTATAACAAATGTGCCTGCCACATAGGGAACACAATTGGTAGGTTCATTAAGCTTTGATTTTTGATCTATGTAATATGAGAGGTCGTTTTTAATTTCTTCCAATGATTTTTCACAGCCTTGAATCTCCTTAGTAAATGTCTTTACAAATTCTTTTTTATACTCTGCAATCATTTTCATAAATGATTCAATATCCTCTTCAGACGCAGTCATAGAACCGCTCATAATTCGTAATATGATCCAACCGTTGAGCTGCTGTTTTGTAAAAAACATAGTTCCTTCCATGCTGGGTACCATAAACCAGGTATTGCTTTCAGTTTTGGATTTTACTTCCTTAAATAATTCAAGTGTGCTTTCCACATCCAACTTATCTGCCTCTAGTTTTTTGATTTGTGCATCGAACTCATCCCGCAGATTACTCTGTGCGCAGAGTGACAGAGGTGTAAGCGCAATAAACAACGAGCATAAAATGAAACAAAATCCCCAATGAAGTAATTTGGTTTTCATGTGTTTGGTTTTAGTTTATTAAGATTAACAATTGCAAATTAAAGTATTCTACTTCTGCTTTAATGATGCATCAATAATTCCCTTCAGAACTTTCAGATCAATTTCCTCCAGCTTATTTACATAGAGGCAACCAACACCCGCATTATGCTTGCCGAGTTTTTTCAGAGCTGCCGCATGTTCCTGAATATCCATGGTAAGGTACAATGATAGATTCGCTTTACGCGGGGAGAAACCGATCAGCAGCCAATCCACTTCTCTTCCGGTGGTGGGGCTTATGTATCTTTTATTACCAAAACCAATGAGTGAGCTGCCCCACATTTTTGGCTCTTCTCCGCTTGCTTTTTTCATCATTTCCAAAATCACAAAACTGTCTTTGCGCTGTTGCTCATCCTTAACAGTTTTGATAAAATCTTCTACGCTCGCAGTGTTTTGCTTTGTTTTTATTTCAGCCAGTTTTGATTTTTTTTCTGCCATTGGAAATTATTATTTGGCTCTGGCAGTTTTACTCGCGCGTGGATTTTATAGCGTAGCTAGGAAGCTGCCGTTACAGAATTCGGGAAATGTTCTTAATGCTTATGCGGCACTTCTTTTATTTCGGTAACAATTAACGTAAAAGACTTTTTGCCAACATTGGATGTTCTGTGCTTTACAGCCGGTGACCATATTGCCTGACCCTCTTCCAACTCTGCAACGGTGGTTTCTGTGTTTTCTATTTCCACCTGCATTTTTAAATCGGTAAGTGCATAAGCGGTGTACTGCGGATGCGAGTGCCAGTCGGCAACAGCACCTGGTTTAAAGGTTACTTCGAAAACTTTGACATTCTCATTCTCAACTAGTACGTTAATAGTCACTCCCGGCCAGGGTGAGTCCTGTGCATGCGAAGTTTGCACAGATAGCATGGCTATCAGAAACACAGTTGAGAGCATCATCAGAATTGATTTTTTCATTTTAAAGTTGTCGGTGATTATAGTGCTGACACCGCACTTTTTGTTTGCTTACTCTGATCGGTTTTCAGCTTCCCCGTTTTTTTGTTTGTCAAAGTTAATTTTTGCGGTGATGTGTAGTAGCATCTTCACTTTTTTCTCAATCCTCGATTGCCTCAACACCAAGTTGCTTAAGTCGCTCAAGGTTTTCCTTCATATCCTTGAGCTGTTCTTGGGAGTGTCTCTGCCAATCTGTGACCTCACCTGTGACCCGAAGCGGATTCTTAGAGCGGAATGACTTTGTTGGATTTCCTGGGAATTTCTTGTCCGTCAAATTGGGATCATCCTCCATCGGTCCTGTCGGCTCTACAATATAAATTCTGCCGGGTCCTTCGCCCAAGGCAAGTTCGGCTCCCCATGTAGCAGCATCCAAGGTCGCGGTCAGATAGACATGGGACGCATTCTTCCTCTTACCGTAGTTTGAATTAAAGCCCGGTTCAATCAGGTCTCCCTCTTTCAAATTGGCCTTTGTGCCATGATAGAAGTTTTTTGTGCTGTCCATTACGATCCTCCTTACTTCCTTAAAATCTTCTCAATTGTTTTTCCTTTTGCCAATTCATCAACCAACTTATCTAAATAACGAATCTTTTGCATGAGCTTGTCCTCAATTTCTTCGACACGATAGCCACAAATTACCCCTGTAATTTTTGAAACATTGGGATTCAATTGTGGTGCCTGTGCGAAGAAGGTTTCAAAATCACTTGTCTTGTCAATTTGTTGTTGCAATGTTTGTTCATTATATCCTGTCAGCCAAAATATAATTTCATCTACTTCCGTTTTTGTGCGTCCTTTTTTCTCCGCTTTTTGAATATACAACGGATAGACACTAGCAAATGACATTTTAAATACCCTTGTATTATTCATAGTCATTCGTTTTATTTATCAAAGTTCCGTACCGGCAGATTCTCTTGCGCAATAATTTTTTTTTGAAGCAGAGTGTTGGAACCGCGTCAGCATTTCAGCAACTCCTCTACCACACACAAAGCTAAACACGGAGTGTGGCTGCTGAGACGAATTTTTCCGTGTCCTCAGCTTCGTGCAACCTCTTAGAGTGACACAAACTGGACGGAATCTCACTCGTCATATTTTGAATGTCATTGTTAAAGGTGAATGGTCGCTGTGAGTTGTCCATTGGTCATAACTGCCAACTTCAACATTTTCTATTTTGTCAATAATATCAGAAGATACAAAACAATAATCAATGTGATACGGTTTGTTTTTGTTGTGATGAAGAAAGAAAGTCGGCCGATTTTCCTTTCCCTGCTCTTGTTTGAAATATTTGTGATAAGCACTAAAAATATTTTTTTCGCCTAACTTATTTACAACATCGGTATGATTACCAACTCTGTCTTTGTAGTCCCAAATTTTATTGCTGTTAAAGTCTCCAATCAAAATTGTAGAGTTGCTTAGCAGTTCAATGTAATAATTTGTCGCAAGCCAAATTTGTCCGATGTATCGCGCCTCACAGTTTTCTTTATTGTTCATAGCCCAAATTGCGAAGAAGGTAAAACTCTGTCCTTGTCCTGTAACACGAAAAGGTAAAATGTATCTGAACTCCGGATTGAAAATATCAAATAACTCAAACTTAAAGTCATTGTAAGAAAAAATGCCGATCCCTTTATGATTGCTGTCACCATGCCAATGAAAATCGTTTGGTCGTTGAGTGGCTGAGGTGAATAATAATTTGTAGGGATGCTCACATTCTTGCACAACTAAAATATCAGGTCGTTGCGGTAAAATGAAATCTGCTTTCTTTCTAAACGCTCCTTAACAATTCCAAGTTATGATTTTCATTTCGTCTATGTGGTTTAGCGCTGCTGTTCAATCGAAGCGTTAGAGTTACCGCTTACATTTAAATATACTCAACCCATCAATTCTACTTCAATCTCAACATCGGCCATCCCGTGCCATATGCCATCAAGCCGCTTTTGAATTTGATGCCGTAGCGTTTTTCAATTCTGCGCACCAGGTGATGGGTGTGTTCTTGTTTTTTGAATCTTTCCACCGATTATTTTTACGCCCTCAAATCTGAAACCATGTCAACCATTCCTGAACATATTGAACAAAACAAAAAACGCTGGCTCGATGAATTGCTTGAACTGCTTCGCATTCCATCGGTGAGTGCTGATCCGGCATTTAAGGATGATGTTTATCAGACTTCAGAATTTGTTGCGCAAAAGCTGAAGGCTGCGGGTCTGGACCAGGTAACGATTTATCCTACCAATGGCTATCCGGTTGTTTACGGTGAAAAAATAATTGATCCCAAAGCGCCTACGGTTTTGGTTTATGGTCATTACGATGTGCAGCCGGCTGATCCATATGATTTATGGCAGTCGCCACCGTTTGAGCCGGTGATTAAAAACGAAAAAATTTATGCGCGCGGAGCCTGCGATGATAAGGGGCAGATGTATATGCATGTGAAAGCGGTGGAGGCGCTGATGAGCAGAAATGAATTGCCCTGCAATGTGAAACTGATGATTGAAGGGGAGGAGGAAGTGGGCTCGGTCAATCTTGGTGCGTTTGTAAAAGCACACAAAGATTTACTGAAAGCGGATGTGGTGATGATTTCGGATACTTCGATGATTGCGAATGATGTGCCGTCCATCACGATTGGCCTTCGCGGGTTGACTTATATGGAAGTGGAAGTAACGGGTGCAAACCGCGATCTGCATTCTGGCGTTTATGGTGGCGCTGTGGCGAACCCGATTAATATTTTGTGTGTGATGATCGCGAAAATGAAAGATGAAAACGGACATATTGTGATTCCCGGTTTTTATGACGAGGTAGTGGAGATTTCAAAAACCGATCGTGATGAAATGGCGAAAGCGCCTTTTGTGCTGGAGAATTATAAAAAAGATCTGGAGATTGATGATGTCACAGGAGAAGAAGATTTTTCTACTTCTGAAAGAACTTCCATTCGTCCCGCACTGGATGTGAACGGAATCTGGGGAGGCTACACAGGAAAAGGAGCGAAAACGGTTTTGCCTTCCAAAGCGTTTGCGAAAATTTCAATGCGCTTAGTGCCGAATCAGAACTCGATGAACATTGCTGATCTGTTTGAAAAATATTTTAATTCCATTGCACCGAAATCAGTGAAAGTGAAAGTCACGCATCATCATGGCGGTGAGCCGGTAGTTACACCAACTGATTCTGTTGCTTACAAAGCTGCAAGCAGAGCAATGGAAATTACGTTCGGCAAAAAACCGATTCCGCAACGCACCGGTGGAAGCATTCCGATTGTTGCTTTGTTTGAAAAAGAACTGGGATTGAAAACAATACTCATGGGTTTTGGTCTTGATTCAGATGCAATCCATTCTCCCAACGAGCATTTCGGGTTATTCAATTACTTCAAAGGGATTGAAACGATTTGTGTTTTCTATCAGGAATACGCGAAGATGAATCAGAAGTGATTTTTTTTTCGTCTCCTCATTCAAAATCTAAAATTTAAAGTTCTTAATTCACTTTTTGAGGCGTCCGCTTATTAAAAAAGTTTTTTCTCCGAACAGGATCACTTTCTGCGTACTGAAAATGTCATAACCGTAATCAGGCGTGTAGCTGATCATTGTATTGGTTGAATTTAGCAACGTGTTTTTTTCAATCTGAATTTGAATTCTCTTGATCGCCTGAGTTGAATCAGAAAAACTGATTTCTATTTTTCTGATGCTTAGTTTTTCATCGGTGGCGGTGTAGGAAATGGTGCTCAATTTATTTCCGTTGAACGAAGAATCAGTTTCAAACTTATCCCGCCATGATGATCTGTTGATATCAGCATCGGCAATGATTTTCAATTCTTTTTCCCAATGCGGATGAATCACTTTCACAATGGAGAAATCAGATTCATTGATCAGTACTGATTTTTCAAGATTCAGATTTTGATTCGTGTAGCTGAGTGTGTCTTCGTAAATCAAATTGCGAATCGAAAAATATTTTGTAGAATAGTTATTAGATTGATCAGAACAACCAAACAGGTATGCCAGTGAAAAAAAGAAGAAACACAATTTCCATGCTTGGAGCAGGCTCCTTAATTCAGAAATCATAAATTACAAATCAGAAATCAAAACTTCTCCCGTCATTTCCTTCGGAATCGGAATTCCCATTATAGTGAGAATGGTTGGCGCGATGTCACCTAGTTTACCGTTTCGGATTTTGAAATCAATTGTTCGGTCAGCCAGAATGAATGGCACAAGATTTTTTGAGTGTGCTGTATTTGGTGAGCCGTCATCATTGATGATGTAATCTGCATTTCCATGATCGGCAATGATGAAAACACAATATTTATTTTGCAACGCAGCTTCCGTTGTCGCCTGAACACATTGATCAATTGTTTCCACTGCTTTAATCGCGGCTTCAAATACTCCCGTATGCCCGACCATATCCACGTTGGCATAGTTGAGACAGATAAAATCAAACTTCCCTGAATTGATTTGCTCAACCACTTGATCGCGAATTTCCGGTGCGCTCATCTCCGGCTGCAAATCGTAAGTCGCTACTTTGGGTGAAGGAATCAGAATTCTTTCTTCGCCATCAAAAGGTTCTTCCCGCTGCCCCGAAAAGAAAAATGAAACATGAGGATATTTTTCAGTTTCCGCAATGCGCAATTGTTTTTTTCCGACTTTCGCCAAAACTTCCCCGAGAGTCATTCTGATATTTTCAGTTTCAAGCATCACCTGAATATTTTGAAACGTCTGATCATATTCTGTCAGCGTTACATAGTGTAGATTCAGTTTCTTCATTCCGAAATCAGGAAAATCTTCCTGAGTCAATGCCTTTGTAATCTGCCTGCAACGATCCGTTCTGAAATTGAAACAGATAACCATATCACCATCTTTAATGGTAGCAACAGGATTTCCTGAATCATCTGTTTTCACAATCGGTTTGATGAATTCATCAGTCACTCCTTCCTCATAAGATTTCTGAACCGCACTCAATAAATCCTGTGTTGGTTTTCCTTTTCCTTCAGTGAGCAGATCATATGCTTCTTTAATTCTCTGCCAGCGTTTGTCTCTGTCCATCGCGTAATATCTTCCGATGACTGAAGCAATCTCTCCACCCACCACAAATAAATGATCCTGCAATTCCTCGAGAAATTCGATGCCACTCAGTGGATCGCAATCGCGCCCATCAGTAAATGCATGTACAAAAAAATCTTTCAATCCATATTCAGAAGCGTAAGTGCACAATGCTTTCAGATGTTCAATATGCGAATGAACTCCACCGTCAGAAACCAAACCAATAAAATGAACTGGTTTGTTATTCTCCTTCGCAAACTTTAATGCCTTGTTCATCACTTCGTTTTTCTGAAGTTGTCCTGAAACAATCATTTTGTTGATGCGCAATAATTCCTGATAAACAACCCGACCTGCACCGATATTCAAATGCCCGACTTCAGAATTTCCCATTTGATCTTTTGGCAAACCCACAGATTCTCCATGCGTGATTAATGTCGTGTGCGGATAATCGTTATACAAACTATTGACGAAAGGTGTTTTTGCATTTTGTATTGCATCCGATGTTTTTACTTTTCCCAAACCCCATCCATCCATGATGATGAGGACGACTTTATTGCGTATTAACATAGCGCAAAAATAGATTTTTGATAACTCAACCAACTTGTAACTAACATTGACTTTATTCCTTGATCATGTTTAGATTTGGCATAGAATTAGCCTTATGACGAGAAATAAAATTCAATGAAAAACACCTTACTTCGAATTTCTTTCATCTTTATCATCGCTGTTTCCGTTCATTCAACTGCTCATGCGGGCGTGATGGATGAAATTGCCAACGCCATCAAAAACGGAAATGCAAAAGACCTGGCAGGTTATTTCGATAGCAACGTTTTGATCACCATTTTGGATGAAGAAGAAACATACAGCAAGGCCCAGGCTGAGTTGGTGGTGAAAGATTTTTTCTCCAAACATTCTCCTCGCTCATTTGAAATTGTTCATAGTGGAAATTCGGCTGGTGGCACGCAGGAATATTCAATCGGCACATTAACCTGCTCGAATGGTACTTTTCGCGTTTACATTAATATCAAATCATCCGGATCAACTTACGTTATTCAGGAACTCAGTTTTGAAGAACAGTAAAATTTCTTCCCGCGAAATTTCCCGTTTTATTTCCCTTTCATTTCATGAAGATTTGGGTTCAGGTGATGTAACTACACTTGCCTGCATTCCGAAAAATGCTAAAGGTGTTTCGCAGTTGTTGGTCAAATCAGCAGGCATTCTTGCAGGAGTTGAATTGGCAGAGAAAATCTTCACTCATTATGATAAATCACTTCGGTTTGTAAGATTCATGCGTGATGGCGCGGCAATAAAACGTGGAGATATTGCATTCAAAGTTTCAGGTAGTTCACGATCAATTTTAATTTGTGAGAGACTTGTTCTCAACTGTATGCAACGCATGAGCGGCATCGCAACGCTTACCAGAAAATTCGTTGATGCAGTTGAAGGAACCGGAGCAGTTATTCTGGACACGCGCAAAACAACTCCCAATTTCCGTTTGATTGAAAAGTGGGCGGTGAAGATTGGCGGGGCACAAAATCATCGTTTTGGATTGTATGATATGGTTATGATCAAAGACAATCATATTGATTTCTGTGCTGGAATTCCAAATGCGATCAATGCAGTAAATGATTTTCTGAAAAAGAAAAAAAGGAAACTGAAGATTGAAATTGAAGTACGCAACCTCACTGAACTCAATCAGGTTTTGAATACGGGATGTGTAAATCGCATCATGCTCGATAATTTTTCTGTCGCTGATATAAAAATAGCAGTCGCATTGATTGCAGGGAAATTCGAAACTGAAGTCAGCGGAGGTGTTAATCTTAAAACTGTCAGAAAGTTTGCGGAGTGCGGGGTTGATTTTATTTCTGTCGGGGCACTCACGCATCAGTATCAATCTCTTGATTTAAGCCTTAAGGCATTCTAGAATTTTATCTTTGCGCGTCACAAAATCAAGCGTGAAGAAGAAAAAAATTCTTTTCATCGTCAATCCCGTTTCAGGTTTGTTTGCAAAACATCGCGTTCCTCATCGGGTTGAAAAATATCTGGATCATAATCAGTTTGATTATGAAATCCGCCTTACGGAACGTCCGGGTCATGCAACGGAATTATCCGCGTGGGCGGTGAAACAAAATTTTGATATTGTAGTTGCTGCCGGTGGTGATGGTTCTGTGAATGAAGTTGCAAGAGGATTAATCGGCAGTAACGTTGCACTTGGAATTATTCCGTTAGGATCGGGTAACGGATTTGCCAACAATATCGGACTGAGACCGCATCAGGTGATTGATGCAATCAGAAATTTCAATCATGGGAATATGGAATGTGTGGATTTGGGTGAATCTGATCTTGGCATCTTTGTAAGCAATCTTGGAATCGGATTTGACGCTCATGTGGCCCATCGTTTTGCCAAATACAAACTGAGAGGACTCTTCTCATATCTGAATGCATCGCTGGGAGAATATTTTTTTTCGTACAAATGTGATGATGTAATTCTGGTGATGGATGGAAAAGAATTGAAGCGTAAAATCTTCATGTGTAGCGTATTTAACTCAAATCAATACGGCTATCATATTGGTCCGTTGAAAAGAGCCGGTTTGAAAGATGGCTTTTTAGAAATATTTGTATTGAACAAATTTCCAAAGTGGCAGGTGTTTTGGTATTCATGGCTGCTGATGATCAAAAGAGCAGAGGGGAAGAAACATGTGGAAGTTTTCCGTGTTAAGGAATTCAAAATCCGTAAAGAGGGAAAGATGATTTTGCAATATGATGGTGAGCCCGCAGAATGGGAAAATGAAATTAACCTGTGTATAAAACCAATATCTTTGAACGTTATAACCAGACCAAATACGAATGAGAAATAGAATGATAATTCTGACAATATCCCTGATGATGTTTGCTTCAGCATCTTTCAGTCAGGTGGTTGATGTAGCTGTAGAACAAATTAGTTCTGAGATCAATTTTTTTCAAGGCACTTATGATGAAGCGCTTCAAAAAGCCAAAGACGAAAATAAAATTCTGTTTGTGGATGCCTATGCAGTATGGTGTGGTCCGTGCAAATACATGAGCAAATATGTGTTTACGGATTTGAGGGTTGCAGAATATTTCAATGAACATTTTATCAATTACAAATACGACATGGAAAAAGGTGAAGGACCTGCATTTGCAATTGAATATAGTGTGGCGGGTTATCCGACACTTCTTTTTCTGAGCAGTGACGGAAAAGTACTTGACCGCAATCTTGGGGGATTAACAGTTGATCAACTTCTGGACCGGGGTGAAAAGGTTGTTGTTAAATATTGAGGTCAGTAATGTCGAAGAAAAATCCTTCCGGAGTTGTTTATTCCACCAATCCAGATTTCGTTTATAAATATGAAAACGAAAAAACTGACACTTCGTTTAAGCAAATTCTTCGAATAAGACTTGATTCAAAAAACAGGGGTGGCAAATCTGTTACACTCATTGAAGGCTTCATTGGCAAACAGGAAGATTTGGAAAAAATTGAAAAGCAACTCAAATCCAAATGTGGAGTTGGCGGTTCGTCAAAAGACGGAGTGATTATTCTTCAGGGAGATGTAAGAAAAAAAATATCGGAACTTCTTCTTTCGCTTGGCTATAAAACGAAAATCCAATAAATAAGGACACAGCACTTCCTGATGTTCGTTTTCTGTGAACAATTTAATCGGGCAATCACCCGCTTCGCTTCAAGGTTCATCTATTTTTAGAACCACTCTTCAAGTTTTATTTCATGTCCGATTTTGCGCATTTACATTGTCACACTCAATACTCATTGCTTGATGGTGCATCAGATATTACGCTCATGCTCCAAAAAGCAAAAGACGATGGCATGACTGCCGCAGCGATTACCGATCATGGAAATATGTTTGGAGTTTTTGAGTTTTATAATAAAGCAACACAACTCAATATCACACCTATTATCGGTTGCGAGTTTTATATGGTGAAGGATAGAAAGAGTCGTGAGAAAGAAGAGCGGTATCATCAATTATTACTCGCAAAAAATGCAGTCGGATATAAAAATCTAATCAAACTCTGCTCCGTAGGATTTCTGGAAGGATTTTATTATTTCCCGCGAATTGATAAAGATCTTTTACGTAGGCATAAGGATGGATTAATTGCTACAACCTGCTGTGTTGGTGCGGAGATTCCGTCAACTATTCTCAAAGGAAATCTGGAAGAAGCTGAAAAAATATTTGTTGAATGGCTCGAAATTTTTGGGGATGATTATTATGTCGAATTGCAGCGGCATTTTATTACGGAAGTCAATCAGGAAACAGTCAATCAGTTTTTGCTCAAGTTGGCGAAGAAGTACAATGTAAAAGTCATCTGTACGAATGACTCGCATTATGTGAATCAGAATGATGCAGAAGCACATGATATTTTGTTGATGCTGCAAACAGGAAGCGATGTCACGACTGTAGATCGGTTCAAATTTGAAAACAACAATTTCTATTTTAAATCACAATCGGAAATGAAAGATCTTTTTAAAGATGTTCCGTTTGCTGTGGAGAATACGCTGGAAATCGTTTCGAAAATTGAACCGATGCAGCTGAAGCGCGACATCCTTCTGCCAAATTTTAAATTACCGGAAGTCTTTGTCAATGAGAATGATTATTTGCGACACCTTACCCTCATAGGTGCAAGAGTGAAATACAAAGAATTATCTTCCGAAATAACAGAAAGAATTGATTACGAATTGAAAGTGGTGGAGAAAATGGGTTATGCAGGATATTTTCTCATTGTTCAGGATTTTATTCGCGCTGCAAAAGAACTGGGAGTTGCTGTTGGACCAGGACGTGGTTCTGCGGCAGGATCTGTTGTAGCATATTGCACAGGCATCACGAATATTGATCCGATCAAGTACAATCTTTTGTTTGAGCGTTTTCTGAATCCGGAACGAATTTCTATGCCTGATATCGATACTGATTTTGATGATGTTGGCCGTCAGAAAGTGATTGATTATGTAGTTCAGAAATACGGAAGAAATCAAGTGGCGCAAATTATTACCTATGGAACAATGGCTGCGAGGAGTGCGATTCGTGATGTCGGTCGCGTTTTAAAACTTCCGTTGTCAGAAACTGATCGAATGGCAAAACTTGTTCCTGCAACTCCCGGCATTACCTTGAAACAGGCTTATCATGATGTGCCTGAGTTAAAAGATATTCTGACTAACAATCCGAATTCACCCGAAGCAAAAACGCTGCGACTCGCTCAAACGTTGGAAGGATCAATCCGAAATCGGGGCGTACATGCTGCAGGAGTTATCATTGCGGCAGAGGACATCACGAATTTTGTTCCGGTTTGCACCGCAAAAGATTCTGAACTTTTTGTTACTCAGTTTGACGGAGAGTTGATTGAGAAAGCAGGAATGCTCAAGATGGATTTTCTTGGATTGAAAACACTTTCAATCCTCACTGATGCGCTTCTGAATATCAAAAACAATCGCAGTATCAACGTTGATATTGATAACATTCCTTTCGATGATTTGAAAACATTCGAATTATTTCAGAGAGGTGAAACGATTGGCATATTCCAATTTGAGTCCGAAGGAATGCGCAGTTATCTGAAAGAATTGCGGCCGACAGATTTTGAAGATCTGATTGCAATGAATGCATTGTATCGTCCGGGTCCGATGCAGTTTATTCCTGATTATATCAGGAGAAAACACGGGAAAGATAAAGTTACATTTCCGCATCCTCTGCTTGAAGAAATTCTGAAACCAACAAACGGTATTATGGTTTATCAGGAGCAAATCATGCAGACTGCTCAAATTCTTGCGGGCTATTCTCTCGGTCAAGCGGATTTACTCAGACGCGCGATGGGTAAAAAAGATGTGAAGGTGATGGAAGGCGAGCGACAGAAATTTTGTGATGGTGCTTTATCGCTTCATAATATTCCAAAAGAAAAAGCGAATGAAATATTTGAGATCATGATTTCGTTTGCGCAGTACGGATTTAACCGTTCACATGCTGCAGCATATTCTGTTGTTGCATATCAAACCGCATATCTGAAGGCAAATTATCCCGCAGAATATTTAGCGGCTGTTCTAACGCACAATATGGGAGATATTTCGCAGGTTGATTTTTTCACCAGCGAATGCAAACGAATGGGAATTAAAGCGCTTGGTCCAGATATCAATGAAAGCGGAGTAAAATTTTCTGTAAATAAAAAAGGTGAAATCCGGTTTGCGCTTTCCGCTATCAAAGGAGTTGGAGAATCTGCAGTTGAAGAGTTAACAAATGAGCGAAGCGTGAATGGCTTTTACCTGAATTTTTTCGATTTTGTAAAAAGGATAAATCTTCGGTCGGTCAATAAAAAAGCGTTAGAGAGCCTTGCATATGCGGGTGCATTTGATGGTTTTGAAAATATGCATCGTGCGCAATATTTTTTTGCTCAAAGTGATGGTACCAATTTTATTGAATACGCACTCCGATGGGCTAACAGCTATCAATCCCGAATTTCCTCTAATCAGAATTCTTTATTTGGCAGCGTAAGCGAAGTGTCAATTCCTGACCCCGTGGTTCCATCAAGTGATCATTGGTCCGTCATCGAGCAACTTCAACATGAAAAAGATGTAACGGGCATGTATATCACAGGTCATCCGTTGGATAATTTCAGGTTAGAGCTGAAAAACATGAATACGATTGATAAAATCGAGAATTCCAAAAACCGGTCAACTGTTTTTGGTGGAATTGTTACTGATGCCAAACATAAACTGGATAAAAAAGGAAGACGTTTCGGTGTATTTACTCTCGAAGATTATACAGGGAGTAAAGAATTCGCACTCTTTAACGAAGATTATCTCAGGTTCAAACATTTTCTGGTTCCCGGTGAGTTGTTATATGTGAAAGGCACTTATCAGCTTCGCTGGAAATCGGCTGATCAATATGAATTCAGAATCAGCGATATCGAGTTATTGCAGGAAGTACGAAACAAAAAAACGAAGAGAGTTCAGATCAATATGCCGTTGTCAAACTTAACAACGGGCAGCATTCTCGAATTGGAAAATGCGCTGAAAACCCATCCGGGAAAATTTGAAGTTTCGCTGGATGTGTTTGACCAGATTGAAAACGCCCATCTGGCTATGACATCCATCAAGTACAAAGTGGATCTGAACCAGGAAATGATTCAGTTTTTACAAAATTTTGAACATGGAGAGTGTAAACTCGTTATGAATTAGAACCGCCTTGAAATTTATATTTAATGGATCGCTAAAAATGATCAGTCAAATTATCGGAACTTTGGCAACATCAATTTGTTAGACAGTTTGAATTTTCAAAAGACATCATCAATTAAAAACAGAACAGACATGGCACTAGAATTCACAGATGCAAATTTTAAAACAGAAGTACTCGAATCAAATCAGGTAGCAGTAGTAGATTTTTGGGCGGAATGGTGCGGTCCCTGCCGAATGGTTGGACCTATCGTGGAAGAGCTCGCTAAAGATTACATAGGCAAAGTAAAAGTCGGGAAGGTCAATGTTGATTTTAATCCCGGCATTGCAATGATGTACGGAATCCGTAACATCCCTACCATACTTTTCATCAAAGGTGGGCAGGTGGTTGATAAACAAGTAGGTGCCGTTCCAAAAGCCATATTGGAACAAAAACTTAAATCACATCTTTAATTGTGAAATTCACAATAAAGAGAAGCCTTCGGTCGTTAGCTGAAGGCTTTTTCTATTTTTAAGAACTTCAAAAAATAATTCCCTTGCTGCAACCGGATATTCAAAACATCACTCAAATCTATCACAGCGGTAATCTGGAATTTATCGCTAAACAAGTGGTGGAAGGTTTCATCATTGGTTTGCATAAATCTCCCTTTCACGGATTTTCTGTAGAGTTTGCCGAGCATCGGGTATATAACCCGGGAGAAAGTGTAAAGAACATGGACTGGAAAGTTTATGCACGTACTGATCGCATGTACACCAAACGATTTGAAGAAGAAACCAATCTTCGTTGCCAGTTAGTGATTGATTCTTCGTCATCGATGTATTATCCGGAGGATCCCAAGTTGTTGAGCAAGATCAGATTTTCGGTGCTGGCAGCGGCATCTTTAATTCAGATTCTCAAAAGACAGCGCGATGCAGCCGGTCTCAGTATTTTTTCTGATTCGGTCGAAGTGCATACCAATACAAAATCTACCACCATCCACCAGAAACTGATGTATTCTCATCTGGAAAGAACTATGTTGCGCGAAGAAAAAAATAAAAAAACTTCTGCAGCAAAATGCATTCATGAGATTGCAGATAATATTCACAAGCGTTCGTTGGTTATCATCTTCAGTGATATGATGGATAATGTTCAGGAGAAAGAGGAATTGTTTGCCGCCCTGCAACATTTGAAATACAACAAGCATGAAGTGATTCTATTTCATGTGGTGGATAAGAAACACGAACTTGATTTTGAATTCGAAAACCGTCCGTATCAGTTTATTGATCTGGAAACCGGGGAGAAAGTGAAACTCCGCGCCAATCAGATTAAAGATCATTATATCACTCAGATGAAAAAATATGAAACGGAATTGAAACTTCGCTGCGGTCAATATAAAATTGATTTTGTGGAAGCGGACGTCAATAAAAATTTCGATCAGATACTGAATCCTTACCTCGTGAAGAGGATGAAGATGAAATAATTCCCTGCTCTTTCTGCTCGTTCGTAAATTCGCAGCAATTCATTGATCTGTGATACTCTTTCCCAACTGCAAAATCAATCTCGGTCTCAACATCGTTTCCAAACGCGAGGATGGTTTTCATAACATTGAAACTATTTTTTTCCCTCTGCTGATGTACGATGTGCTGGAAATCATCAAATCTGAAGTTTTCAATTTTGAGATGACGGGAATTGAATTGCCCGGAAGTGCGAAAGAAAATTTATGCGTTCGCGCTTATGAGATGATGAAAAAAGAATTTCATCTTCCTCCTGTTTCGATGTACTTGCTCAAAAATATTCCTGCAGGTTCGGGCACAGGCGGAGGTTCATCTGATGCAGCAAACACTATTTTGTTGCTCAACAGGATTTTTGATTTGAAATTATCCGAACAACAATGTGCTGACAGAGCGCAGATGTTGGGAAGCGATTGCGCGTTTTTTATTTACAACAAACCAATGTTTGCGAGCGGGAGAGGAGAAATTTTAGAAGAAGTTGAATTGGATATGCAACGAAATAAATTGTTAATCGCCTTTCCTGGAATTTCTGTTTCGACTCCATGGGCTTACTCTCAAATCTTACCAAAACAGCCTGAAGAAAATTTGAAAAATTTGATTCAACTTCCCAAAAGCGAATGGAAGACAGAAATCAAAAATGATTTTGAAGAAATTGTTTTTAAAAGATATCAGGCAATTGGTGATCTGAAAGACAGCATGTATTCAAACGATGCATGGTATGCAGGTATGACCGGAAGCGGCTCATCCGTTTTTGGTTTGTTTGATCTGAAAACTGATCTCACAGAATTAAAACAGAAATTGAATTCTCAAAACATCAAATGCTTTGAAACGATTTTATAAATGAAACTGAATTATAAAATCGCGGGACAAGGTGAACCAATCCTGATTCTTCACGGCATCTTCGGATCATTGGATAACTGGCAGACTATTGCAAATTCGCTTTCAGAAAAATTCATGGTGGTGATTGCTGATCTCCGCAATCACGGCAAATCACCCCACAGCGATGAATTTTCAATTGCCCTGATGGTAGATGATGTCATTGAACTGATGGACGATCTCGGAATTCAAAAAACAATTTTGATCGGTCATTCACTCGGAGGAAAAATCGCGATGCAGTTAGCAGCCGATCATTCTGACAGACTGAACAAACTGATTGTCGTTGACATGGCACCCAAAATTTATCCCAGAGGTCATGATGAAATATTGGTGGCACTTCGTTCCATTGATTTCAATGAACTGAAATCCAGAAATGAAATAGATGAGAAACTCGCAGAACGTATTCCCGATGTTTCCGTTCGGCAGTTTCTGATGAAATCATTAGCACGTGATGAATCCGGCTCCTATCAATGGAAATTCAATCTGAATTCTTTGGAGAAAAATTACGATCAGATATTACCACCGCCCGTATTTAATTCTATCGTAAAAATTCCGACTCTGTTCATCCGCGGAGAGAAATCAAAATACATTCTTGAAGGCGATTTCGAAACAATCCGAAAACATTTTGCTGACTGGTGGCTGGAAACCATTGCCGGTGCCGGTCATTGGGTTCATTCAGAAAAACCAAAGGAGTTTATTGATGCAGTTAAAAATTTTATTTCATGACCCACGCTATTCCCACCTATCAGGACATTGAAAATGCACAACAGCGCATTCAACCGCATATAAACAAAACTCCTGTTTTCACTTCACGTTTTTTTAATGAATTAACTCAGGCAGAAATATTTTTCAAATGCGAAAATTTTCAACGCGTAGGTGCATTTAAAATTCGCGGAGCAACTAATGCCGTGTTTCAACTCACCGAAGATGAATTAAAGAATGGTGTAGTCACCCATTCAAGCGGCAACCATGCACAGGCACTCGCGCTTGCTGCGAAAATGAGAAATGCAAAAGCCTATATCGTGATGCCCGACAACGCGCCTTCCGTTAAAGTAAATGCCGTGCGCGGCTATGGAGGAGAAATTATTTTCTGCAAAAACAATCCGAAGGAGCGTCATGAAAATGCAGAGCGCATCAGCCGCGAGACAGGAGCCATTTTAATTCCGCCCTACGATCATCCTCATATTATTGCCGGGCAGGGCACAGCTGCCAAAGAACTGATCGAAGAAACCGGCAAACTCGATTTCATTTTTGCACCCATTGGCGGTGGCGGATTGATGAGCGGCACTTCCATCGCCTCCCGCCATTTATGCCCGCAGATAGAAGTCATCGGCTGCGAACCAACCAACGCCAATGATGCCGCGCAGTCTTTGCAAACCGGCATACTCCAACCCGCCCTGCCGCAAAACACCATTGCTGACGGACTGCTGACTTCGCTGAGCGAACTCACATTTGCCATTATCCAAAAAAATGTTTCTGAAATTGTAACGGTGGATGAACCCGAAATTATTCAAGCCATGAAATGGGTTTGGGAGCGCATGAAAATCATTATCGAACCCTCCTCGGCTGTGGCCGTTGCCGCCCTGCTCAAAACCAGCGACCAAATAAAAGGCAAACGCGCAGGCGTTATTCTCACCGGAGGAAATGTGGAGTTTGGAAAAATGGTGGAACTGTTTTCTCAACTATCCCCTAAAAATTAAAACCCCTGCAAACTCAATGTTGCAAGGGTTTCAGAAAGTTACTTGTGATCCAGCCGGGACTCGAACCCGGGACCCAAGCCTTAAAAGGGCTTTGCTCTACCAGCTGAGCTACTGGATCATCGTGCTTTTTTTCGAAGCGACCGCAAATATACGTTTTGAAATAACAGGCGCAAATCCGAAAAAAAGGATATGAACACTATTTGATGATCACACCTTCCGCCTCAAAACGCAGTTCGTTTTTCGGCTCGGTGATCATCGCAATTTCATCCGCAGATTGTCCCGCATCTTCCGCATAATGTTTCAGTTCGTCAACCGGAGTGGTTTGCCAATATGCCTTGCCTTCCATCACGGCAGTTTTTCCCGCGCAATCTTTGGGCATAAAAAATCCGTAGTCTTTGAAAGTGACATGAAGCGGATCGCCATATTCGTTTACGAGTTTCACCCAGCATCCTCTTTTCTGGCAACAGGTTTCAACCGTGCCGGTAATTTTTAAATTCATTTCCTGCTGACCGTTCATCTGTGCGAATAAATCATTGAGCGCAATAGCTCCATCTTCAGTTATTGTTTTTCCGAAATTGCCGGTTGAAGGAAGTGCTTCATCATTTTGTTCTTCAATATTTGATTCTTCCTGCGGTTCGGTGTTTTCGTCTTTTTTGTCTTTATCACTTTTGCATGCAACAGCAGTCATCAAAAGAAGAACGAAAAGGAAATTCCATTTTTTCATGAGTATAAATTTTGTTTTGAGGTGGTAAAAATATTGTTAATCGGCAGGAAATCTTATCCTGAAAAGATGAGTTTGAAATAAAATCCAGGTCGTTTCAAGCGGTCCCGCATATCAACATCTTCAAACATGCAGGAGATGGTATCTGCCAGTACCTTGTTCGAGTTTGCTTTGTTCACCACGAGATTAAACAGCCATGGATACTCTACGAGTTTTTGCATCCGATGGCTGAGTTGAAGTTCTTTCCAGAGACGTTTGTAAACGGTGGTGTCGTAATTCTTCATGTATTCAGCGGAAAAATTATTGGCAGAAATACATTGTGTCGCTTGCTCTGCTGCGTACATTCCGCTCATCATCGCGTTGCCGATTCCTTCTCCGGTGAACGGATCAATCAATGATGCGGCATCACCGGTCAGCATGAAATTGTCTCCGGAAATTTTTCTCTTTTTAGAACCAAGCGGAAGTCCGAAGCCTTTGATTCCGTCAATCATTTCGGCATTCGCAAAACGATTTTTCAAAACCGGATTTTCTTTGATGAGTTCGATGAGTTTTGTTTTGAGATTGATTTTTCTTTTGCTCACCACATCGCTGCGCATCCCGATGCCGACATTGGCTTCACCATTCGGCAACGGAAAAATCCAGAAATAGCCGGGAAGAAATTCTTTGAGAAAATGGAGTTCGATAAAATTGTCCTTGTCAATGCCGCTCACATTTTTAAAATATGCGCGTATTCCCGCGCAGTAATGTTTCGGTTCAACTTTTATGTTCCCGATTTCTTTAGCGAAGGATGAATGCGCGCCATCACAGGCAATTACGAGATCAGCTGTAATATTTGTTTCTCCGTTTTTTGATTCAAGAATAAATTTTCCGTTTTCTTTTTTAAAAGAATTCAGTTCGCAATTTTCAATCAGGGTGATGGAAGATTTTTTTTTGACCTGTTCAATCAGAAAATTGTCGAAGTCAATTCGTTTCGAAATATAGCCGGGTGCCCGTTGCGTTTTTGAAAATTCTTTTTTAAAAGGAACATGGAGTGGCTTTCCGTTTGGCGCAACAAACACAACTCCCCACGATCCAATTTGAATGGGTGAAAGAGAGAGTTGATCAACCAGACTGGCATCTAATTTTTTCAGGACTTCCACCACTTTTCCACTCAGCGCATCACCGCAAATCTTATCGCGTGGAAATTTTGCTTTATCAACCAGCACACATGGAATTCCTTTTTTAGCAAGAAACAAAGCAGTGGCGGTTCCGCCCGGTCCCGCACCGATAATACAAACCTGTGTGGTGAAATTTTTCAAAGTGATTTTCGCTGAGAAAGAAACGTAGCAATGTTCAGCCAAACAGATGTACCGGATGAATTCTTCGGAGCGAGAATTCCCTGCAATGCGTTTGAACCGATTGAAATATGCAATGGACCGATTTGTTTTTTTACTTCCGCTCCGATATTCACCCTGCCCCATTCGCCATAGGAAAGTGTAGCGCCTACTGAAAAATCTTTTTTGAAGTAGCGGTTGAATTTCAAATACACTAATGGAAATCCGGGAGTGTTTGTCCGAACCATTCCACCCAGTGTTACAAAAAACATTTCTTCCATTCGTGAAGTGAAGGCGATTTCATAAGAGGATGGGAGAGGAGTCCGATAAGAAACTGATTTCTCTTCACCCAAAAATGTTTCCTGTAAACTATCTGCAAAACTTTCAGAGAAAAGCGAATCTTCGAGGTCGAAAATATTAGGTACTTCAATTCCTTCATAATGAATCATCGTGTCTCGCGAAGTGACTAAACCATTGTGCCATTCGATGTACCCGATATCAGAAGCCTGAAAAGAAATCACGAATTTGTTGTCGTGATTGTAGGAAAACATCCAATCCATTCCGACTCCGATTCCCTGTGGTTCAAAAAAACTTCCGCGATGAGGACTTGACTTACTATGCGTGACTGAATAATTCAGATCAATGAATTCTCCATCAGGCGCGGTGTAAAGTGATGCGTCAAGCACAGAAACCTGCTCATGATGATAGCCCTGAAGAAATGAAAAAGTAAAACCGAGCTGATAAAAATTACCGTTCGTTTCCCAAGAGCCCGCCATGCCTGCTTTGATTTTATTGTAAGCGAGATTATTAAAAACGAGAGGAGAAAGTTGCGCAGTATCATTTTCAAAAAATCCGTTTCCCATCAATAAAAGCTGCGCTGCATTTTCAGGAAAGCCTGCAACGATCATATTCCGGTGCTCAACACCGAAAATGAAACTTGAATGCTGAAATAAAAACGAATCGAAATTTTTGCTAAACGATGCCGAACTGTAAAAATCCAATCCCCAGAAATTTCTCTTTTGCAAATCATTCAGAATGGTTTGTTTAAGCTGATCATCAATAAAATTTGCGCTGGTCAAAGTATTGCGCATATCGGAAGAGACTGCATTGGAATTTGTGTAATAAGAACTGATCAATGAAACGGAAATTTCTTCACCATGAAAACAAGATGCATTCAGCAAATCATGATGATTGAAAAAATAATCTGAGTTGAGTTTGGAAGAATTCAAATCAGCTGCGACTGAATCTTGAGAGTAAGAATTTGAATGACCAAAGACCGATGCAAAAAATAAAATCACGCTCCACTTCATTGCACGTATCAATTACAATTCATCCATCAGGTAATTAAATCTTCCTGAAAGTGTGACTTTGATTTCGTAATCACTGTAAATCTTTGGAAATTCTCCGTTACAGGTAGGTGCGGAAACATTTGTATTCAAACTTGCCGAAATAATTGCTTTGCTAACCGTTCTCAACAGATCAATCTGTTCCTGATCAACTGGGGTTTTCAAAACAGAGCGCGAGTTTGATATTACACGGCAGGTTCCATCCATCGTCCCGGCTTCAATATTTGTGATGACAAGCAATGAATCGAAAATCTGGTTGTTATCATCCAATAAATAAACCTGCAGATCAACATCAAATGGAAATCCGTTGTAAGCAATCAGATTTATTTCACCATCTACAATATTGTCAATGGCAGCATCAGTAGCTCCGATTGAAAAATCAATGGTATCCTGCAACAATAAATGATTGGCGAAAAACGAAAGTGGTATTTCAATATCTGCGTTTATTTTGAATTTGCTGTCATGATAGGCGAAGTCGTTGTGATTGGAATAATCTCCGAAAGGATTCACGTATAACTGAACATCGCTGACTAATTTATCAGGGAAAAGTTCAAGCATTTCTTTCGCGTTTGAATTTGAATTATTCAAACTGTAAAATGTATTTGCCGGAATCACGGGATTGTTGGTTGCCGGATCTATCAGCAATAATTCTCCAACAAGCGGACTTTCCAATTTAACTGCATCGCTTCCGTGAATAGCTTTGAATTCATTGATGACCACCCCGCCCTGTATACCCAAACCATTTTCAATACCGATGATAAGTTTAACATCTTCCAGATGAATCTGCCCGCCCTTGATCATTTCAAAAGCATCGTTGAAAGTGGTATCCGGTCCTTCGTGAATTTCATGCATACCCACATATCCCTCAATATATTCCGGTATAATATCGAGCATACTGTACGTTACGTGAACACTGTCTTCAGATGAAATATGAACGAGATTTCCCGTTGAATCAATACTGATGCGAAAATCTTTTTGATAGGAATTGTAATCGCCCCCGTTTTCACCACTCAAATCAAGCGTGTATCCGTCAAGCAGAAAATCTTTTTGAATAACAATGCTGCTGTTTGCCGGAGCGGGCGGAACCTTGCTTACCGTGATAAAAGTATTTCCGAATGAATCCACTGCACCGGGTAAAGAAAATGTAACAGTGAGCGAATCCTCAATGGTACTTTCTGCAATCACGCGCAAAATTCCCGATCTGATTCCGAGTGTTCTCAGTTCTGCACTCTGAACAACAAGTTCAGAAAATGAAGAATCGGCAAATAAATCCTGCGCAGGGAAAATAGCTGTAGCATCAGAAACATGAACATCAAGCAAAGTCATGGTCAGAATAATTGCATCGTTGGTGTCAATCTGAACTTGGCCTCCGCTTCCCGGAGATGAAATGTTAAGAACATTAGCCACCAAAGTTCCTTCAACGGTATAACCGGAAAGATCATAATAATTAGTTGCGGTGGTGCCTGCTGGAATACTTGGAATTGTATCCTGCAATAATGTTGTTCCGCTCATCTGGTTTTTCAATTGGAAAATAAAGTTGGTGATTGGAAGAGGAAAATCGTTTTTGATTTTCATTTCCAACGTTCCTGATGAAATAGTTGCTTGCTGAAAAAAAGAAGTGGCATCAATGACCACACTGTCGGCAGTAATATTTGAAAAAGCCGGAATGATGGCCAGATTTCCGTCTTGAGCTATGATATATGAACCAAGTATGTTTCCATCTGCAATCATTTGCAAAGCGAGTTGCCCCATGGAAATTGAATCAACGATGCTTCTATCGCTTAGCGCCAAAGAATCCAACCGGAAAATAAAATCAAAACTCGTATCGGGAAACTCGAGAACTTCATCAGCGAGATTCAACGAAAAAATTGTGTTGCGGTAAACCAAACTCAAACTGTTATCTGCTTCTGTAGAAATCAAACTATCGGCAACCAGATCGGAGATGGTGAGATTGCTGTACGCAATGGGAAAAAGAAGTTCCGCATTCCAGCTGCCTGTTTCCAATTTGTTTTTACATGAGTTGAACAAAAAAGATTGCGCAACGATGAACGTGAAAAATAAAATTGCTTGAAGGAATTTGCGATTCAGGAAATGAGTCATCATTCGATTTTGTAAAGCTAATTATTCAACTGAATTCACTCTGCAATCCTCAGAAGGTGGGCTGTTGTAAAAATAAGCCTGAGGTACAATACTTTTTTAAATTCGCCCCAACTAACTTTCCTCACTATGGACGAAAAAATTATCTGGCAGGGATCACCTTCACAAGTTGTAAACTTCTGGTGGTTTGTTGCGTGCATTCTTGTCATTCCTATTCCGATTGTATTCTGGAAATGGTTGGTCACACGTAGTACCAAATATGAAATCACTTCTGAACGGATGAAACTTCGCGAAGGTGTTTTTAATGTGAAACGTAATGAACTGGAACTCTATCGCGTGCGCGATATTTCTTACGAGGCTCCTTTCTTCCTTCGTTTATTTCATCTCGCAAATCTCACTGTCACCACTACTGACCGTTCAACGCCCGTGGTTATAATGAAGGCAATGAAGAATTCAGAATGGCTGAAGGACACAATCAGAAAAGCAGTGGAAGATATCAAAACAGTAAAAGGCGTTCGCACATTTGATGATGAAGGCGGTTTTGTACATTGACCTTTCTACCATCTACTTTGTGAACACGGAGTGGGGTGAGGGAGTGAACCACAATTCTTTTTCTATTTTGCACACAAACAATTTGAATGGAAATTCTCGACACCAATCAGAAAAAACAAAATAAATCTTTCGATTATCTGATCGCAGCTATCGGTTCGTTTTTTCTTCTCGTCACGCTCAATCCGTTTGATTTAAATATTCCTCATGGTGCGCTCGTTGGCATGGGCGCTCTTTCAACTGCCTGCTGGCTTTATTTCGCGTTTCTCAAACGAACATTAACTGCCACTATTCTCGTCAGCATGATCATCGGGCTGATGGTCGGTTTACTGTTTCCTGAATTTTCTCAAAAGCTCAAACTTCTTTCGCAGATTTTTCTGCGAATGATCAAAACCATCATCGCTCCGCTTTTATTCGGCACTTTGGTTTACGGCATTGCCGGACATTCCAATCTCAAACAAGTGGGGCGCATGGCATGGAAATCTATTTTGTATTTCGAAATTGTAACCACCATCGCTTTATTCATTGGATTGTTAGCCATCAACATTTCAAAAGCAGGAGTGGGAATTGAACTTCCGGTTGATCCCGATGCTGCTGACCTTGCTGCGCAAAAACAAACTTTCAACGATGTGGTGCTCCATATTTTTCCGGAGAACATTGCGAAAGCAATTTTTGACGGAGCTGTTTTGCAGATCGTTGTTTTCAGTATTCTCTTCGGCATTGCCGCTGCCATGGTCAGCGAAAAACACCGCGCACCCATTGTAAAGTTTGCGGAGAGTCTTTCCGAAGTCATGTTCAAATTCACCAGCCTTATCATGTATTTCGCACCCATTGCAGTAGGCGCTGCTATTGCGTACACAGTCGGACATATGGGTTTGGGAATTTTGGTTCATCTCGGAAAATTGTTGCTCACTCTCTATGTAGCATTGTTTTTTTTCCTCTTTGCGGTGTTGTTGCCCATCGCTCTCTATTTCAAAGTGCCGTTAAAAAAATTCATCAACGCCATCATCGAACCCGTTTCACTCGCGTTTGCAACCACCAGTTCCGAATCCGCTTTGCCGAAAGCAATGAATGCTATGGAAAAAATAGGGGTACCGCGCAAAATTGTTTCATTCGTTTTGCCCATGGGCTATAGTTTCAATCTCGATGGCACCACGCTCTACCTATCGCTCGCTTCTATTTTTGTTGCTCAGGCTGCAGGCATCCATCTTTCCATCGGCACGCAAATTTCCATCCTCCTCACCCTTATGCTCACCAGCAAAGGAGTGGCAGGTGTACCCCGCGCATCGCTCGTCATACTTCTCGGTACTCTCGCTTCGTTCGGCTTACCGGTGGAACCCGTTTTTATCATCCTCGGCATTGACGAACTCATGGACATGGC
>Ga0247727_10002421_pt1 | contig 42720 bp, 65 predicted proteins | sample WisWelCaveWW1625_FD_202498 | JGI IMG/M metagenome (GOLD analysis project Ga0247727, IMG submission 202498) | Biofilm microbial communities from Wishing Well Cave, Virginia, United States - WW16-25 | ecosystem: Environmental > Aquatic > Deep subsurface > Groundwater > Cave microbial mat | place...
CACTATTCTCCCAAACTTCCGATGAAGCTGCGGGGATAGAGATGTATTTTTCTATTGGGAACCTTGTCCGGTTGGTTACTTTCGTTCGGAAGTTTTCGCACCAATGTTTCCTCGTACGGTCTGACGATGGAACAGAGCAAAAAGTTCCTGCATTCAAATGCACGATTAAATAAGGAAAGTTATGGCAATTTCGTTCCCACTGACTCTACCGAATATAAATATCAAGCGCCTCACACTTCGTGCGAACACCATAGTAGGACAAACTCGCGCCGCCTTTACCCACCAAACTCAAGTCTATGAGTGGCCCGGTCAATCGTGGATTGCCGAGGTTACTTTACCCATTATGGCACGTGCCGACGCTGAACTATGGAATTGTTTTTTACTAAAACTAAATGGTCCAGCAGGAACGTTCTTGCTTGGTGACCCTTCAGCTAAAACGCCGAGAGGAATTGCTAGCGGGTCTCCTAAGGTGAATGGAGCAGGACAACAAGGGAAAATTTTACTCACTAAAGGCTGGACTCCGAGTTTAACAAATATTCTGCGCGCTGGTGATTATATTCAGATTGCCAACAATCTCTACAAGAATCTAAACGACGTTAATAGCGACGGAAGTGGAAACACCACACTAGATATTTTCCCCCGTCTTCGTACTGATTATGCGAATGACACAGTAATCATCACTACTAACACGGTCGGTAGGTTTCGCCTATTGTTTCCTGACTTCCAGATTTACACCGTAGATGAGGCTAAAAACTATGAGATTGCATTTACTGCGGTAGAGGATTTCTGATGGTTCGGCCTATTATCGATACCTATACTAATTGGGACTCACTAACTCAAGGTGGAACTGTTAAACCGTTTTTTGAATTCGACCTCTTGTTTGGTAGTGGTATTGAGTTTTTAGAAGTTACTCTCCTTTTCTCTACTGTTTTTTATTCTCCTTCCGGTCGAATAATTGGAATTACCTTTCCCAAAGATAATATTCTCGGTGAGAAACAGCAGTTCACTATCACTCTAAATATCCAAGATCCCACTCTTGTGTTACAACTCCAAAATTCTCGTCAGGACTCAGGCCCGTCCCCTTACAACTTGATGGTTGGAGTTTTATCGTTCTGGTTCCTAACTAGTTCAGATCAGGTCGACTCACAGTCGAATTATGTGCTTACGTACGGAATGATTGACTCCTGTGAATTAACCTCTACTCCCGACGGAACAATTGCAGTATTAACTTTCGCTGCAAGTTCCGACTGGCAGTGGGATCGACCTATCGAGGGGAGATACACCGATGTTTATCAAAAAAACCGTCGCAATACTGGCAATGCAAACGAAGGCGCTGAAAATCCCCATCTTGATAAAGGATTCGAGTTCGTCGAACAACTGCAGGATTGGCAACTGTTTTGGGCTAAAGGAAAAACTGCGGGGAAGAAAGGGAAGAAAACCAGAATAAAAAAACACAGGAAGAAGAATAGATGAGCCATATTCCTGAAACTAACCCGCCAATTAAAGTCGGTAGAAAGCGGGTTCAAAAGTGGCTCGCAAGACACCAACTTGCTAACACGCCTGAAAATCGCAAAAAAGCGCGCAAGGATATTCGTCGACGAAAGGAAAAACGTCTCGATCCCGAAGGAAAAGATATTACTTTTCAAGAATCCGCTGCTGACTGGCAGATTATTTACGGTTTGCAAAGAGTGGGTGGAGTTTACACTTATGCCGCCGTCGCTGACGACCCATCTACGGATCAAGAAAAAAACTCTCTCCTACTACTTGTCATCACTATCTCTTGTCATCGGATGAATGCGGTTAAGAAAGTTTTCTTCGATGATATTCAAGTTGAATTTCCAACTGACCCGCCGAATGGATGGTCCTCCGGTGCTTGGGCACCAAATGGAGATCCGAAAGTTTTTATACAGGTGAATCTAGGGTTAGGAACTCAGACTGCGCTCTCGCAGTTGATAACCGATTCGGGAGGACAGTGGACTTCAAATCACCGACAAGCTGGATGTGGTCATGTGTACCTGAAACTTAAATACAATGAACATCTATTTCCAAACGGCTTGCCCGACATTTCCTTTGAAGTAGAAGGCCGGGTACTTAAAAGCTATGGTGGACCGTGGACGGTTGGTTATTCGAATAACGCAGCTCGGTGCCTTTGGGATTTTATCGATAGTTCAGTTTTCGGGCCAGCACAGAACATTCAATTCATAGGAGTAATACCAAGTCTCGATTCTAATGGCGGTGGTTACGAAGCTTTTGAGGTGTGTGATGAAAATGTGCCTCTTAAGAATGGAGGAACAGAAAAGCGCTACACTTGTAATGCGACATTTTTAGGAACGGAGACTTACGCCTCGATTATCGAGCAAATGCTGAGTGCGTTCGGCGGGTCTCTCGTTGACTTTCAATCCTTCTGGTATTGGATCTCGATCGTTGCACCCAAATACCGAACTCCGACAATTACGATTACCGAGGCGGATATTATCGGGGATGTTTCTGTTTCTACGGTAGAATCAATTTCGGAATACTTTGGTGCTCTCGGTGGAACTTACATTGATCCAAACAAGAATTGGGAAGAGACTGACTTCCCTCCTTATATCTACAAACCGGGAAGTTCTGGTAATTACCGCGACCGTGAAGATATATCCTTGCCTTGTACTACTTCAGTCACTATGGCACAGCGCCTTGCGAAACTTGCAGCTCTACGGCGTAAATTCGGATTAACTGTTCGATTCAAAGCGCGAATCACGTTCTTTCGATTATCCTCCGGCGATAATTTCATGATCACACTCGATGCTTTTGGTTGGTCCTCTAAGGTGTTTGAGGTCCAATCCATCGGACTAATTATGGAGGAAGACCAAAACGGTGCGCCTTACATGGGCGTGGAGATTTTTGGAAAAGAAAACGACCCCGCTATTTATGATTGGTCTATTGCCGATGAAGTTGGGGTTACTACAGCACCGCCGCTTAGGTTTCCTACTCCTGCTGTCGGCATGAACTCTACTCCAAGCAGCCTTACTGCACAATCCGGGAACGGAATCGCGTTCCTTCAATCTGACGGAACTACAGTGATTCGAGTGTTCTTATCTTGGGTCGCGCCTACTGACTCTTTCGTTCAAAACGGTGGACAGATTGAAATTCAATTCAAGCGAGTTGCTGATTCTGCTTATATCTCTGCGGCTAGTGTTCCCGGCAATCAAAGCAACACTTATGTTTATAGTTTAGAAGTCGGCACCGCTTATGATTTCCGAATCCGCTCGCGACAGTCTGGAGGATCTACGAGTAACTATATTTACGTTCAACATACTGTCCAAGGAATCACATCCACCCCGCCAAATGTCAGCAACTTCGTCGGGACTGTCTCTGGTGCTCAAATTAGTCTCATCTGGGATCCAGTTTACATTGCAAATCTACTCTACTACAGAATCAAAAAGAGCGTAGGTGGACAGAACTGGAGCAATAGCACCCTTGTAGGCGAAGTTATCGGACAACCCTTCCTAACTGCTTATACCGCTGGTGATACTTTCAAGATTAAGGCTGTAAATACGGCAGGAGTTGAGAGTGCAACTGAGACAGATCATGTCGCCGCTGCAACTCCGGTCACTGGAAACCCCATTGGCATACTGATGGGCATAACTTATTCTTAAGTGAGGGTTATGCAGATAACACAATCATCAAAATCGACTCGCTTTCAGAAAGGCCAAGTTCCGCACAATAAAACCGAACACATAAAGAAAACTTGCCCAAAATGTCAAAAGCAATTTTCAGTTCGCCCTAGTTGGGACTATGTTGTTCATTGTAGTAAGTCATGCTCAAGGACCGGCGAACCTTCGCCCATGAAAGGAAAGAAATCTAGTGAATCGACTAAACTTAAACAGCGGAAAGCTAAGTTGGGTATTCGAGGTCCAGAGCATTGGAACTGGAAAGACGGTAGCATAGCTCGCAAAAAAAGACATTTAGAAATGGGGCGTGATGAATATATCCAATGGAGAAAAGAAGTTTTCAACCGAGATAAATATGTTTGTCAAAACTGCTTCGAGCCTCAAAAATATATCCAAGCTCATCATATAAAACCTTGGAAATCGTTCCCTTCGTTGCGATATGAGATTTCAAACGGAATTACGTTATGCAAACGATGCCATCAGAATAAACATTTCGGCAGCAATAAGGGAGAACTACTTTGAGTGACAATATCGCGATTACTGCCGGATCTGGAACGACTATCGCAGCCGACGAGGTTACTCGTAATGCGATTGTCGAAAAACAGCAAATCATCAAGATTGCATTTGGTCTAGATGGTGCGTTTGACGGTCTAGTATCCCCCACTACTCCCTTACCCGTTGGAGGTTCAACCGCTTCCTGTTTAGGAAAAGCCGAAGACGCTGCACACACCACGGGTGATGTCGGTGTGATGAGTCTCGGAATCCGTCGAGACACCGCCACAGCTCTCGCTGATACCGTTGGTGATTACATTCCTTTCGCTGCCTCTCAGTACGGCGCAATTTTATGCAACATCGATTCCGGTTTTCAGGTTGCTGCCGCTACTGGAATTTTAAAACTTGAAGACGCTGCTCATGCCTCTGGTGATGCGGGTGTTTTCGCTCTTGCAGTCAGGAATGATTCACTTACTTCACTGACTTCCACAGATTTGGATTACTCTGCTATAGCGGTAGATAATGCGGGTCGAATCAAAATCGATCCCGGCACTACTGCAACCTCTCTCGGTAAACTTGAGGATGCTGCTCACACCACAGGCGATCTTGGTGTTATGGCACTTGGAGTGCGTGCTGACACTGCTGCGTCGGCTACTGGCACTACAGGAGACTATTCATTTTTTGCCACTAACTCCTTTGGATCTCTCAAGATTGATGTCGATAGAACATTCCAACGCTCCGCTGCCGACTGTTTACTGAAAGCTGAAGATGCGGCTCACGCATCCGGTGACGCAGGAGTTATGTGTCTCGGAGTTAGGAACGATGCTAATGCGGCGTTTTCTGGTACAGACCTCGACTATACCCCAATGGCTGTCACCTCTGCCGGTCAACTGAAAATTGGTGAGGTCATCCCCGGAACTGCCGCAACTGCTCTCGGTAAAGCGGAAGATGCGGCTCATACCACGGGAGATACTGGAGTGTTCACACTTGGGATCCGTAATGATGCTAGTGCTGCACTTACCTCGACTAACCTTGACTACTCAGGAATTGCCGTCGATTCTGCGGGTCGTACTAAAACGGTTTCGGAAGCGACAGCAGACCAGAACGGAACTGAAAACTATAAGAATCTTGACCTCGATGAAGTCGGGTATAACGTGAAAGGGTCTGCCGGTCAGGTTTACGGGTGGACGATAACAAACAAAGGAGCCTCTGCACGCTTTATAAAGCTCTATAATGTAGCTGGCGTTCCAGTCGTCGGGACCGATACTCCGTTTATGACGCTTACTGCTCCCCCTAACGTGCCACTCGAAAGGGATATCCCTGCCGGAATCAAATTTGCAACGGGTATAGGAATCGCCGCAACTACCGGTGTCGCTGATTCGGATACAGGCGCTCCAACTACAAACGATGTTCAGGTGAGTTTACAGTACAAATGATCTTTAACTTTAATATAAAATCTGTTTATACTCTCTGCGTTAACCTTTACGAAGCGATTTACACAGGAGTGTTATGAAACAATTCACCTATGCAGTCGACGTTAGTGCCCTAAAATTAAGCGATGAGGAAAAAGCACTCTTTGCTAAAGAGAATGGTAAGCAGGTATTTGAAAATATTCTTGCTCAGGCAATTAATCAGAAAAGTCCGCAAGGGATTCCGGGTCCGATTGGCCGTACTCTCGTTCGGATCCTTAATAAGCTTGATGCTTCTACAGACGGCAATATTCAACTAGAAGAAACTGAGTTCGAGTTCATTAAGGGATTTTTGATGAACGATGCTATCTTGTTTCGTCCAGCTCAGTATCGGTTAATCGCGCTCTATCAAGCTAATCTTGATGGAGCAAAAAGCATCTAATGAGTGACACTATGGTAGTTGACCATGCTGTGCTGGAAACTCTCTATCGGATTGATGAGCGAACTGCCAATCTTGCTCGCTCGCTTGATGAGGTGAAAGGAGAAATGAATGCCATGAAAAGCACAGTCGAATCGAACTATGTCACTCACACAGAATTTGAACCGATTAAGAGAGTAATTCTGGGACTCGTCGGACTTACTCTCGTTTCGGTTTTTACTGCGATTGTCGCGGTAGTCTTAAAACAGACGCACTGATGGATCCTGAATTTTTTGCGAAAGCTCGGAAAATGCTTGTTTCGGAAGAAGGTCTGCGTCACTCCCCTTATTACGATCAGGTCAATAAACTCACCATCGGAATCGGCCATAATCTTTCCGATGTTCCCCTCTCCGATGCTGCTGTGAATCTTATCTTTCAAGAAGATCTCGAAGCTGCTCTCACTTTCGCTATGCGGCTTTTCACTCCAGAAGAATTTCATTCATGGACTTTGAGTCGACAACTTGCCGTCATTAATATGATCTTTAATCTCGGAAACCAAGGATTCTCTCGATTCATCCAAACGATTATAGCGATTAAGGATGAGAACTGGTTGGGAGCTTCACTTCACGCTCTTGATTCGGACTGGGCGCGGCAGGTTCCTGAGCGTGCTGTGAGAGTCACTAAAATGTTACATGACGAAACTTTTCCCTACGCCTAGGAGATCTCTATGCTTACTGGTCAAGACATGCTTGGGCTTGCTCACCCCCTGTTTCCCGTAAAGAAAGCAGCTAAACAGATGCGTTCGGGTAGTGCTTTTGGTGTTTTTCTTGATAAGACCTTCGAGAAAACTGACGGTGATGCCGTCAAAGCAGTTCGACAATTTATAAAATCTGCGGAAAAGGAGGACATTTCAATTGCTGCAATTCGCTTCCAAGGACATTGGCATAATGATCATGTCATTGCGCCCGTGGATAAGGTTCAAGTAATCGCAAAACGCGCAGAAAAGATCGCGGTCGATTTTCCTCACATCGCCTGTTACTTCTCGCATTCTTGTGAGTTTAACGAACAGAATAAAAAAGAGATCGGAAAGAGGATCCGAGCGATTGAAAAATACTCCCCTCACTGCATCCCCGTAAATAATCCTTGGCAGGGTGCCTTCTTCCCCGGTGTAATCAACGAGACTCACTATGGTCACAAACAGCCACCAGCGCCCTATATTACCTCATGGGATGGACTTAATTCCTACGACTACGGCGACATTAATAAATGGCACCAACAGCATTTTGGTGCCGTGATTCGATTTATGTGGGGTCTGCGATACAACCTTCGTGAAGTCACTAAACCCGGCGATCCTCCTTACCCGCCACCGCTACAAAGAATCGCGGCACCTTCCCCTGAATACTGCGCTGCTCTTATTAGACTAGGGGGTCGCGAGGGTAATCCCCCGCTTGCCTTTCCAAACGCCAAACCCATTGTAAAACCCTTTCTTTACAAGACATTCTCGGAAGACCACCCCTTTGAAGATCAACCTTGGGAAAACAAACCCGTTTTAATCGTGGAGGGGAACGTTCCAACTGCTGATATCGTCGACTGTAATAGCGCCTTGGTGGCTAAATTTGGCAATGGTGGAGACTTTGTGGACGGTCTGCACCGATACTACTCCGGTCGTGGCGGCAGTGGATTCTGGGGCTACCAGATTGCTCAAAAGGCATTAAAACAATCAGGCAGTGAGTTTTGTTGGGCTAAGGTCGGAGCTAAATTATACGGACCGTTCAACCCTGCTTTTCGGCGAGGATACTTCCTTTAATGAGTGTGAATGATCGAACCCGTCGCGGGTCTACTTCTCTCCCTTCCGTCATTCAACTTTCGAGCTATACTAACGGCAACATCCCTGAGTTAAAAAGGAGATCGCAAATGAACGGATCGAAAGGTGTACTTACTTCACTCGGTTGTACGGGAAGTTTGGTAGCTTTTTTCACCTCTGCCGCTACCGCTATGGAGCATTTCGGGGTTCTCCCTCTCGGCTCTACCCCAGCCATCGTCGGAATCGTCTGTCCGGTCGTAGGTAGTTTCATGGGGTTCTGGGGTCGACTTCGAGCGAAAAAGACCATTAAGGGTATCGTATAGTCTAGGAATCAGGGTCTTTCAGGTTATATCGTAGCCAAGTTTGAATCGAGTCAGCAAAATCTCGTTTCGTTTTATTGATTAATCCTACGTTTTCTTTTGACATTTCAGGAAACTCTGGAGGTCGGTCCCGTTTCAAACTGTCGTTAAGAATCTTAATAGTTTCAGTTAAATACTGGTCGACCTTAACCAACGCTTGACGGCGTGTTTTTGCTTCCTCTTTACGCTCCAGTCTCACTTTCTGCCCTCCGTTTGTAAAAAAATTGTCATCGCCTTGTCTACTTTTTGTCTTACTGGGTAGTTTTCCATGCATGAGCACTTTTTTATCTTTGGGCATATCGAGTCAGATGATTTTCCACGTGGAACAGTTTCGACAACCACTGTTTTATGGATTGAATCTAATGACATGAGAAAAATCCCTACAACGCAGACGGCAGCAATCAAAAATACCAGCCAGTCACTTCGTGTTAATCCCAGAACCACCCTCCAAACGCTCTTGCCACTCCATAGTAAACATACGCCTTCACCTTCAAATACCGACTCTTTCGCGCCTCTGCTATACGAATCATGTCATTAAAAAAATCTCGGTCAACCTCTCGCCGCTTCACGGGATCTCGTTTCTCCCCTGAAAAGAGGTATCGGTTGTCGTGTCGCCGACATGCTTGATAAAACGGATCATCTTCGTGGGTCGCAATAATTGAAGATATCCCACACCCTTCGAAGTCTTCATCGCTGTTTCGCTTTGCCATCCTTCGATTTTCGATGCTTGTCAGGCGTATTGCAAGTAGCCCAATGGGGCACATACCCGCGTTCCATCGGTGCTGGATCCTTAAGCAATACTCCATTGAAGGTAACTAGGTGTCGGATCCCTTCTGGTAAATCATTCGCCATTAATACTTTCGCATCACACGGCATAATCCCGCCCGACTTCATACGGACAAAGGTCAGCGGCGCCCCGCAACTTTCACATAGACGCATCTTCCACCTCTATAAAAGTGCCCGTTGGTTACGTCCGGGCCAGACGGTGCGTTTTCTAGATTGATCTTGTAGGAGGCCAATAGAAAAACGCACAAAACTTCCTTACAGGTTCATCTTTTCCACTGTACCCTGCGCTTCCTTCGCCGCTCGCTCTTTAATCCGATCAAATTCCTTATCCTTACTCAAGATCGGCGATACCGTTGGAGCTACTTGCGTCTCAGGAATCACTGCCTTTGTTTCAACCACTTCCGGTTTCGTCTCATGTTTTGCGGGAATCGGTTCAGGTTCCGGCTGACTCGTCTCTGGCATCTTAAATTTCAACTCCTCTGGGGTCTCAGGGAGTGCTGCCTGAATCGCCCCCGTAACATCAATAATGTTCCCTTTCCGCTCGGATCCGGCCAATTCCAGTTGGTTATCTAGATCAATTGCTTGCTGTAATTCAACACTTTTCGGCACCCACTTCGCCGCTTGTTTGAACAGAGTCTTACATGCCATAGCGTCATAGTCATCGGGATTCGTGTTCCACGGGGAAAAATCCGACCCCGACGCTTTCGACCTCCCCTTTATCCGGTCTACAAAGTCCATTCCTCTTACCTCGAAGTGATGACCGTATGCAGTTTCGATCACGGAATAGCAGCAAGTTCGCTCTCCTCGGTCTTCGCCAAGGAACGGCTTGTGCTTCAAATACTTCGAGGTTCCTTTCGAAAAGTCGAAGTCATCTTTCTCATACACTACTGCCGCTTGCACATCTCGCACGAATCCAGAGTTGAACGCTAACTTCACTAACCCTTGGTACATCGGCATAAAGGTCGCTTCGTATTTGCCGGTTTTGTTGTTTCGAAACGGAACGTACGCGCACTGCTGTATCGGCCCCGGATATAACTTCATTTCACAACTCGTCATAATGCATTGAGCAAAACTCTCGAACGTACATTGCAAGAGTTGTGGAGATTTCGCCGCGACGTTTAGAGCAAGCAAGAAGATTTTCCTTGCGCTCTCTTCGTCACCGCAGAGATTTTTCAACCGCTTAAAATTATCTCGAAACCAATTTGCCGCGAGATCGTCAAAGCCTAACTTCGTCATTTTAGCTCCAGCTTTCGCCAGATCTTGACTCAATTTTGCATTTGGATTGTTCATAGTAGCCTCCTACTTTAAGTTAATTAAACTAAAACGAGATCATTTCTGCAACTGGGATGTGAACCATCGGTTCAACATCTTCAAAGTCTCTTCTCTGTACTGTCCGACCGCCCCACCTTAAACTAATCACGTTGCTTTCGTTTACTCGGTAAAACCTATCCTCATTGTTCCATCGTACTGCGATTATTGCAGCATTGCCGCTTGTAAATGCTTTCAGCTTCAGCTCTTGATACTTGGAGTATGAAATCATGTAGGTGTTATATTGCAGAACGCAGCAATTTCGAATCTTTATTTCTAACCACGCCACCACCTGATCTTCTCTCACCGCTGCAAAGTCAATCTTGTGCGAGATAGGAAGTTTTTTTAGCTCACAATTAAATCGCTCCTGAATTTTCTGAGCAAACTCCGTCTCTCTCGAAAGATGATCGGCTGTTTCGTAAAGCGGTCGCATTAGTTCAACCTCAGATTCGACTCGTTCGATTGCGGCCATCGGTCCAGTATAAACTGAACGTCGTCTCTCAGGTCAAGTTTCCAGATGAGCCACAACACCACTGCAATCCGAAGACGGTGACTTACCTCTAACAACATACCTGAAAACGTATCGGCTATTTTGAAAATAGTTTCCTGCTGCACCTTCTCACTCACAAATCTCTCCTGTAATATCCAATTCATCCCCGATAACTCGTAAGATTCGATGAAACTCCTTCAGTGTGCGAATTGCGCACTCCTTTGGTTTCTGATTCAACCACGACTCTACTTCCTCCCAACTACAGTCTGACAAGCATCGATTGAAGAACTTCCCGTCCCTCTCCACTCGAATGAAAGTACTGTCTAGCTGTCGCTCCTTCATTGGCCTTTATGTCCCTCAGTCGCCTGAGTTTTTGGATTTCTCGTGATTCATACTTTCAGCAACCGTTCGCACCTCAATATCTTTATTTTCTAGGTAAAGCTCGATATACCGCTTTGCCTTCAGAATATCGACTGCCTCATCTTCCCCTAATTTCTTCCCGGCTCTGTCAAGATATTTGATTGCATTACCAAGGCAAAATCCTCTTAACAGTCCAGCACCTTTCATAAACTTTAGGTTAAACTCGTTATAGTGCGACGGTGATATTTTCTGTGTTGTCATGGTTTTACACCGCTTTCAGCCTTAGAATTTGGATTTCTCAGTCCGATACCCGTTTAGTCTACCAAAGAGATAGGCGGCTATCGCAGACCTAGGCCAAAACGCCGGAATCGTACTGCCGCCTCGTTCGTCCGGCTTCTCGTTAGTTGTCATAATCAGTCTACTTCCAACATCGGCAATAATTTTTGAGGCATTCGACCGCTTTCCTGTGCGGCTATTAGGGCCGGAACTGCGTGCGTCGAAAGCCTGTTTCCATCAGGCATTACGATATCTGACAAAAATTCTTCCTCGAAAGTTTTAAGCCCACATGCAAGTACCTCGAATTTCGCTTTAACGGTGAGAAGAAGCACTCTATAGCGCCTGCGGGTTTCTGTTTCATTCGAAGAAAGCGGGATTTCCATACGGACCTGCCATTGCTTGTAGAGAAAGGCGATAAAAGCTTTCTTCCCATCCTCTCCGACCATAAATCCATGCGCACCATAACGCTTAATAGCCTCGGCAATCTTTTGTTGAGAGCGAGAAACCGGAACATTGGTGCCTTGTGCGAATTTACTCATTCTCCCCCGCTAATTTATCCAGTGCCTCAACATTCTCAAAGCCAAGTAGAGGTAAGAAATAATATTTCATCAGCTTTGTGTGTCCGATGATTTCAAGTGTCGCTCCGCGAACACGCCGATAGAACCAATATGCGGCGGAGGCGTGGGCAGCGTCGGCAGCGTCGCCGCTGCCGCCGACGACGTAGGCGGCGGCAGTGTCGGCGACATAGGCGTAGGCGTAGGCGGGTTGATCTACCCAGCGCCAGAACTTAAGAATCCGCGTAGTTTCTACACCTAGAATCTTTTCGGGATTTTGCAGTACGTCCTGCGGGCAGCCATCATTCTTATCGTTTACGTGCCGCAAGAGGACAGAATGAGTAATTGAGATATTTAGCAGCCTCGCCACTTCCCTATCGGCTATATATTGTTTCATTGTTCTGAGCTCTTCGTCGGATTTCCCGGCTAGTCGCAACACATCACCTTGAGCGCAGCAGCACCCATTTTTGTCTATGAGGCATCCCCTGAACAATGGCCGCTCCGCTGAGTCCCAGCGTCGTACGATTTTCTCTATAGTGATATTTTCGTTATTCATACCCCTCCTTTAGTTGCTCGATTAATATCCCTAGCTGGTGGTTCTTCCCGTACACGTACGGAAGTTCGAGGATAGCTTTCAGCTTCTCCAACACCTTCGCCTTCATCCGCTCTGCTCCGCGCTGCTCGCCCCAAGCGGCACCGGCTCGAAAAGATCGCATCATTTCAAATTCTAAATGCCCCTGAAGTGGTACAAAAACTCCTTCTGGGAAACATTTCCATGGATTAACAAACATCGATGCCGCCTCGTTAAGATCCTCCGCTGATTTCTCTCGGTCGCTCGTTACGGCTCCTTGCTTGTTCATTCTCTTGCGTCCTCCATCTACTATCTAATTGCGATAGTGCTAGATCTCTTTCTTTAACTACGGTTGTCAGTAAGTGGTCCTTTGTCGACATCTCTGTTTGAAATATAGGATGATTGTAGATATCTGCTGATGTAATTTTATTTTGTACAAGTCTTTCGTACTTTTCCTTCCAGTAAAAAATTTTCCCTTCTACTTCTCTTTTGGCTTCGGAGCTATATTTAATCCGTAATTTTCTTATCGCTTCTTTTACGGTTACTTTGTGGAGTATCGCGCTTTGTTGTTTTGACATTAATGTTTTCAGTCTTTTATTCTCGCGCCGTGATTTCCTTGCAATCTCTTTGTATGTTTGTTGTATTGTAGTGTTTTCGTTTTCGAGTGTCGCCTCTCGCCCTTCAAGCCAAGCGAATTGTGCGCTTATTTCTTTAAGTAATTTGATAGTGCTAAGTTTTTCCATAATCACCCTAAGTCCCTGATTCTTGGTTAGAGGGAGAGTTTGGGTCGACTGAAGATCGTTCGTCCTGAGTCAATTGTAACCGCCGTTCTTGTGTCATCCCCATTTCCATCTACCTACGAATTACTCGTTTTCAATATTAGAGCGACTACTATCCAAACACATCCAGTCATTGGCTGCCCTCCGGCGCAGAAAATAGCACCACTAATTAAGAAAGCCTGAGCATCGCTCATTAGTTCCTTCTCCACGCCTTTGACAAAACCGCCTCTACTAAGTCACTGACGCTCGTTTCTTGCCGGTCAGCTTTCTCTCTCGCCGTTCGCTTCAATGCTGGAGTCACCCAGATTGTCATCGGCAATTTTTTTGTTCGTTTCACTTTCTTCATTTTGGTTCTCCCTTAAAATTAACTCCTTTTGAGGATCAGACCAGTCATGCGCTCTTACGTAATCGAGTGCTTCCTCTAAACTTCGACATCCCGAACAATTCTCCCTGTTCGCTGCTCTTTCTCGCACCACATCCCACAATCCGTCAGGACGCTTGGTAATAACGATTCGTACTAATCTAGTCATATTTCAATTATGTATATCAACAATGGTCACTCTCTCGTCTGGCCCTACATCATTTAAAGCGCTCCAAAAATTCTGAATCCAGTTAGGATCTTTCACAAAGATTTTACCGTCCCATGTTTCTTTTTCAATCCAACCCTCTCCCTGAAGAAAACACAGAGCGCGCCAAGGTCGGTGTACTCGATTGTGATAAACTTCAAAACTTTCTCCCTGTAAAGGTTTATACTCTTCGTCGCAGTATAGCGTCTTTTTTACCTCATCAGTCATGAGTTGACAGTCATGCCAGAACATTTCATTCTCATGTCGGATCTCTAGATCCATTCCTGCGAAGTCGATTTCTTTTTTTAGAAGAGAGTCGTACCAACCGGGCTTGCGAGATAACGGAGCTGCCCCAATAAAACCACTCGGGTGTGAGTGTGGCAATCGAGGACCAACGGTTCCAGATTCAGCACCGGGGATTGCTTTTAAATTAGTTGTCCACCGCCCGCCGATTTCATACCAATCCCATTTCCCGTTAGGATTCCTATGATATTTCTCGCTGCCCTCTTCATACTCTTCAACTTTCAGATGCTTGCTGAATGGCGCTAGAAGTTTCTCGACATCCTCTCCGATAACAACAATCTTGTAATGCATTTCTAATCCCTTGAATTAGTTAAATCCGTAAAACAAACTCATTCCTTCACCACTCCCCAATTAACATCCTCGTAATTCTCAAACGCCAACACCGGCACTCGCTCCGTCTCACCTTTTTTTCTCAATACCCTTCACCCACCGCGCAGCTAAGACCCCTCTTTCCGTCCCAACTCCCGCTCGGTAGATAGCGCGGTCTCGTTCATCCGAGACCGCGCCTTTTCAATCTTCTGTCGCTTGGCTAGTTTCGCCCTACGCTTCGCTCTGGCTGCTCGCTTCTGTTGGTTCATTGTCCTTCCTTGTCAACCAAACCCTATAACTACCGTCCAGTTCTCGTGCCATGACTCCACTGAAACCAAGATAGCTGAGTTTCCGAAATGCCCTTAACACTTTGGCTCCCTGCTGATAGTTCTCCGTTTTTACCGAATCCCCCGGCGACATTCTTGCTGCCATCAACAAAATATCCTGAGTAGCTTTCGACATTTTGCGGTTCGGTGGTATCGGCACACCCTTTTCAATCTGTAATTCCATTTAATTTCCCTCCGGTAAATCAAGCACTGCTCTTAATATCGCTCTGTTACGACGAGACTTAATTGCCAACTCAAGCAACTCGAAGATTCTCTCGGCTGGCGACTCCGCTTGCAGCAACGAAATCTTCGCGCCTTTGTCCGTCTCACTTTTCACTATAATACTAAGCTCGATAAGGTGGATTCTCGACCGGCGAACTTCATCCGGTTCCGGCTGGTCGCCCTTAAACATAGCGATCTGGTCTTCGAGTTTTTGCTCCGCAGCTTCCGCTTTCTCCTCCGAGTTGCTCATCCCCTTTGGCGGGTGGTCCATGTCGGGTGGAATATCGTCAAACGGTTCACTTCTCATCTTTCTTTTCCTCAATTGTTTTAAGGTTAAATTTTAAATGGCTCCCAGCCTTCACTTCATGCGCGGCCCGGTTAATCTGCTTGACGTTCACCAAATATTTACCTACAACCCCAGTACTCGCCGGTCCCAGAACTTGGATCAGTTTCGCTTTGATATTGTTCCGCACCTCCTCATACTCTCGCGCCACTTTACTTGCCTCGGAGTAGGATTTGTCAAAACTTGCGTACTGCTCGCATACTTCTAGCAGCTCATCGGGTAGCGTGATGGTCTCGTCTTTTCGTTCGTACAGTTTTTCCAGCAACTTCAAATCACTTCCGCTCGCATCCGGTGGGACATCTCGTCTTACTAAATCACAAAACACTGCCGCTTTCTCATACATCTGAGTAAACACTTCCTTGTCAAACTTTACTTCGGGAGTAAAAAACTCGTCGGGATTCCCTCCAACGAGACCGGCAACGTGACCCCACTCCCGCTCTCCGACTCCCATTTGCCAGATAATTTGCATCAATGCCGACCGTGGTGGCGCTTCGTCCGACCAATATTGAATCGACCGGTAGCTGGTGTTCTTGCACTCCAGAACTCCGTCCATCGCTGTACCGGTCAATATTAGGTAGTCCGGGGTAGCAATAGCGTCAGGATACTGGTCGTTTGTCCAACACATTTGCGCTGGGAACACTTTCTTGCCGGTTCGCTTTTCAAATAACTGCGCGATAATCGGCTCCATCTTGGTTCCAAGCCACATGAAGTCATTGCCCTCTTTTGATTGTACCTTCCCTGTTTTTCTCGCCCACAATTCAAGAGGAGTTTCGAAAGGGTTCAGCCCGAACAACGTACAGACTTCACTGGATCCGATTCTCTCGCCCCTGAATTTTTTCCACGCCAATTCTACCGGCCACTGTTCGATCACGCTCTGCACCCCTCTACATATTCGTCTGGCGAACTATTCGATTGCCACTCCTCAAACACCAACACCTCGCATGGAAATCCTTTTCGAAGTCGTTCTTTATTGTTTAAGTCACTTTTTGCAATCAAGGCATACAACTGACAGTGGAAATTTGTCCCGTTTGCTGTCTGCCAGATGTAAAACTCAAACTTCGCTCGTCGGTACTCCTCTCCCGCTTTCATCTCAATACCTCCATCTTAAAATTCCGTTCCACTCCAACACTCCTTGACCTATGTATAGTATCGTAAAAAGTATCACTGCCCACGCCACTACATCCGGCCATTTACTTGCTTCTTCTTGCTGTCTCATTTTTACCCTCCTACAAATTAGTGGCCGTTATTTCCGACACGGCCAAACGGAGTTGTTTCGAGGAGATCATCTAGTTCACGCTCACCTGAAATTTGGCGATAATTCCCTTCAACTTCGGAGTCGCTACTACTACAAAACCGTCTTGCCGCTCAATCAGACCTGCGCTATCGAGCACTGACAAAATCTGCTTGAACTGGTCAAGGTCAACTTTTTTCATCACTCCTGCGTAAAGCACACCCTCCGGCGCATACTCCACTTCCGCAATTGTCATTGCAATTGCATTAGCTAACTGACGTAATTCTTGATTTTCCATTTTAGCCTCCTACATTAAGCTCTAAGATTCCCTAAGCTAGCGCATCGGAACGCATCGTGCAAGATTTTTCCGCATCGATTTCAAAAAATCCTTGCTCTCTGAGGTTCCGGAACCATGTCTCGCAGAAGTCCTCCAACCCCGGCGACCGTTTATCGGTGTGGATAAACTCCTCACATCCTGCATAATCATTCCTAAAATACCTTGGAATTGCCTCCCTTCGGTCATCATCGACCGTGAAAACTACTTCAGGATCCCGCATCGCATCACCATTTTGCTCTCCATAATGGCAAAGCGACTTAGCTGGCAATAGGTTCCCTTCGTCCGGGTGGCAATAGTCGACTCTCTCGATTACTAATGCCATGTATGGCTCACTCTCTACTCGCCGATAGGTTCGTCTACCGGGTAACAACTCATCTAGGTATCGATAAAAGCGTTCGTATCGTTTCATTTTTCCTCCTACATTAACCGAGTTAATCCCGATCTTTGACCGCCCCTCAAGACGGTCAGGGAAGGGACTAATAGTTGGCTCCACCACCCGGCCCGACACCGAAATCTCCGTTACCGAAAATCTCAGCTTCGTCCATCATGTGCTGGAACTGCGCTCTATTCCTTGCTTCGTATGCCGAATCCTTTGGAATCACCCTCACCAAAGTGAACCCGCGCTTCTCAAGTGATTCCAACTCCTCTGGGGTCTCGGTATCCTTCACAACGTATTCAATTCGGTCAGGTCGAAACGCTTGGAAAACTCCTGCCGTGAATGTTCCATTCAGATTCGTGATTGCTTTGCGATGTGCCAACCACGCCCAAGTCTCGCCGACCTTAAAGTCGCGTGGGATTTGATGCAGTCGTCGTGAGATGCCCAACTCAGCCGCCTCTTTCATAAAGGCATCTGGAGTTGCGTAAAACTTCTCGCCAATCCACAACAACCCCACCCGCTCCGGTGGTTCATTAAATGGACAGAGAATGTCGGAGCAAGTCCTGCCTTGCAGCAACGGCTTCGGGTCTATCCATGTCCAGCCGCGTGTCGGATGGATTCCTGCGTGGCAGGCCGGACATACGGTTAATTCTAGCGGAAAGAGATCGCAGTGTCGGAACGATCCGCCCGATACGAGATACTTTCCTCCACCCTTGCGGAATCCGCATCCGCGCTTTGATTCAACTCTTGTTTCAATGTTCATTCGGCCTCCTACAGTCGAATTGTTAATCAATATTCAACGAACGTAGCTCTCTTCAATTAGAGAGTCAAATAAAAAGCGCATCGTTAAGACGATGAATTTCAAGCTAAATTCCTCCCTTCTTATATTTTATTTCGCCCGACCGGACTCTCTCCACATCTTTATCGAAGAATCCCAACTGTTTCGGGTTCAGTCGGTCATGTTCATCCACTATGAATTGATTCACGTTCCGTCCTTTTGCTCTCCCTTCCGGCTGATGATAGCAAAACGCTTCGTCTGGTATCGGTTCATTCATCGCGGCGCATTCGTCAATAACCGACTTAACTTCCGCATCCGATATGGTCTTCATCTGGTATCCGAGACAGATCGCATTATCAGCATCCCGCGACTTCGGAGCACTCGCTAAAAGAATCGCGGCCTTTGTAACAAACAACCTCCCCTCTCCCCGGTCTTTTTTCTCGTATCGGCGATATGCATCATACAGTGCGTTAACTTCCTGAGTTACGAGACCTGCTACATCCTCCGCTGAGATAATTGTCAATCGTTTCCAAACATACTCCGTATAATTCGAGTCATACATCTCAAGAGCAAAGTAACTCGCCAGTCTTGCGTCACCTTTCCTGATACACTTCTGTAAAGCAGAGACTACCAGCCTTAACTTGTAGCTCCTGCGTGTCATCATCTCATTATACATTTAACCTCCGATCTGAAGTCTCTTACCGCCATCGCTCGTAATCCCGTTTGCTCTCAAGCTAATATTGTTCGCGGCTTCCTTTCCTGAATTAAATGCTGCTTGATCTGACACTGAGTTTCGAGTGTTTCGCGATCTTAAATGGATACCCTGATCTCTTAAGAAACGCTTCGCTTCCTTCGCAGCTTTCTCGTAAACTGGAGCAAGGATCAGCGCCTTGCCGGTCTCGTCTTTGATCTCGTTTTTCTTGGCCCGATCTATCTCCTCTTTCACTCTCTGACTAATCCGGTGACTAAATCCTAGTTTGAAGGAAGTAATCATCTTCCACCCCCACCCTTGCAGGCGGTCTTAGAAAGATTTTGCGCTAGTGGGATGATATAACCCACAATTGCTTTGGTTACTGCAATGTTTGATGCTCGACCTACGAGAATATAGTGTTTCTTGGCTTTTCCTTCGACCAGTAAATTTTGAGAGTAGGTTTCAGTAAAGTATAACTTGGCAATTGAAGCCCAGATTATATCTTGCCAACTCTGCCGGTTAGTCGCTTCACATTTTTCACTCTCAACTTCTTCCGGGGTCTCTTGCGCTGTCTCCACATCGTCAAGAGTCAAATTATGCTTGGCGAGAATCTCCTGCGCCAGCCGCATTGCGGTTTGCATCTCTGCTTCCGTTCCACCGCGTTTTGCAAGAGCTAATACTTTTTGAAGTTTACTGAGTAAGTCTGGGTTCATCTCGGCCTCCTACAGTCGAGTTAAGTTAATCCGACGATATCAAAGTCCTTTATGTAAATCAAGTATCTTTTCTTAACGGGTAACGCGAATAATTAACCGCTCGCAAGTCTCTCTCTGTTGAACTTCGAGAAACTTTCCCCACTTCCTTTTTAAGTACCGAATTTCCTCCAATTGCTGCCCTCGCTCACGATTTGCACTATTCCCGCCTTTAGTATCCCACCGTCGGAATATAAAGCCGTAACGATTATCGCCCCAAACGAACCGGTCTTTCAGTAAAGTTTGAAGAGAATAGTCGACATCCTCACCCCTGCTTCTTAGAAAACTATCATACTTGAACTTTCTGCCTATGAATCCGATTGCTCCTCCGAACCAAGTGCATAGATTGAATGGCTTGTGAGGAATGAACTTTCGAACATCGGCTGTTTGATGGAATCCGAATAAACTCGCCCCCGCTTCAGCCGCGCACAATGCTGTTCTTGCTACAATCGCTTTCACATCTGCCGGATCTCGGTAGCTTCGATATTTCATCCCCACTATGCTGATAAAATTTTTCATATCATCGTCAATCATCACGACCACTTCGCTATCTATATTGTCCAGCATCCATTGACGTTTCGGCCCGATACCTTTCAGCGTGTCGGGATGTAGCAATAAATTATTGGAAACCTTTCGATAATCGTCTCGCTGAGATTCGGCCACACATACAATCGCCTCCGGGAAAAATTTCAACGTATGAGATCCGATCATGTCGGCTCGGTTGTGACTCGGAATCGTAAATCGAATTTCACTCATTCCCTTGCAACCTCTGGATTGCTTTTCCCCCATCGATAACCCTACCTAATCCGATCTTATGCTTACCGTGAGGAATCGGAGTTTTCACTTTTTGGATTTTCAGTAAGTCGCAAGCCGCCAAAAAGTCCTGATCTGTTTTAAACATTAAAACAATATAATCATAATGCTCAAAAGCTTGGAGATCCATCTCTGGGATTTCTTTATCCTCCTCTGTCACTTCCGTTTGGTCGTCATCTGAGTCGGGATCCCCTAACTTGTCACTATGCCGGGTTACCAGTTCTCTGAGCCATAAACTATCAGTCGTAAAATGTTCTGCTAGTCTCTCGTAACTTCCGGCATCGGCTCCGGCTGCTGCTCCCAGTGGGTCCAAGGTCGCCAGTGCCTTTCGTTCGTCCTCTTCGCTTAACTCGACATAAGTGACCGGCACCTCCGTTTCTCCTCGCTGGATTGCCAAGGCTACGCGCATGTGCCCGTCTACGATTCGTCCTGTGGTTTTGTTTACGATAATTTGAGCGATCCAGCCCAGCTCTTTCAAGGTGTCGTCCATTGCCTTACTTTGCTGTTCTGGGTGGAGTCGCCAGTTGTCAGGATTAGGAACTAGCGTTTTAGGATCTACCCTGTCGCTGCCTACTATTCGATTCTGCCACTTCGTTTTATTAGTCATAACACTCACTACCTTAAACCGTTACATCCCTACCTCCCAATTTCGCGGGTGTGTGTTCGAGGGTCGGGTCGCGGTTATTCCGAAACTTACTTTAAGATACAATATCCCCCTCCCTACTTAACAACTTACTACTTACCACCAGCCAGCCTACCAGCAACTAACTTACTACTTGATGACTCACTCTGACGCTTTCTGTCATGGCACAATGCGCACAACGTCTGAAGATTCATTTGGTCTAACATCGGACCGCCCTGCTTAATTGGTGTGATATGGTCGACAACGTAACCCGCCGCCCCACATAACGTACAAAGAGGGTTCCGAGAAATGAACCAACATCGTAATCGTCGCCATGCTGGTGTGTGATAAAACTCTGATGATTCATCCTTCAGATCCTCTCTCGCTCTTGATAGTTCTCGTTTGTGTTCTCCACAGTAATGATCCCCCGACTTGCAGAAGTTCGGACATCCCTGTCTTCCACATGGCTTCATTGGTTTCCAAGGTGACATACCTGACTCTCTGCTAGAAATGTTTTCAGTGTGTCTTTAACTTGAGCAAATGGTCGAATGATTATCTTGGTGAAGTCGCATTGAATCCCTAGGCGTTGCCAAGTGATCCCGTATGCATTCACATAGGTATCATCCTCAATCAATCCAATTCCCCACGTTCTCCCTTTCTTCTTGTGCTTAGGTTCTAGCCAGTCCTTAATTGATGCGATCCCGTTATCCTCATCGAATCGCGCAGATCGTGGTGCTAGGTATGCAATAAGAAAGATAGGTTCAGTTCGGTAGTTGATAATCGAGGGGCATTCCTTATGCCAGTGAGTGGTAAGTGCTTCTAACTTAGCCGTCACATCAGGGTTGATGAAATTCATACCCGGAATTTTAGCGTTCTTCAATGATGGTATTTTGGCTAACTCTCCATATAGTCGGATCTCGATCAGGTCTGGATTCGGTAGCGCTCCTTTAACATACAGATCGAGCTTGCTCTGTTCATAGAATATTCTGAAAGCCTCTGATTTTTTTAGCCTCACTCCATTTCGAATCATAATCCCTTTTGAGTGAATAGATCTGGTCTGATTTTCTTCCGTGACACTCCCGTAATTTGTTCAATTTTAATCGCTACTAACGCGGGGCAGTTATGGTGAAGGTAGTAGGAGATTGCTGGCTGCGATACTCCTAATTTCTTTCCTAAATCTTTCTCGGATCCTTCTCTTTGAATTGCCTCTTCGATCCCTTTATTTTTGCCTCTCCTCATTCTCTGAGCATAAAAGATCTTGATATGTCGAGAAAGCTCGAATTACCAGTGAAGTTCGGTATGAATAAAATACACTTCCCAGCGACGGAAGAAGATTGGAGTGAATTGCCTACTTGAAAGCCGCCGGATGAATGGCAGGGCTTGGGCCTTTTAATTTGGCCCGCCCAGCCATCACCGGCTAAGTGCAAATTAGATACGGCAACGAAGAATGAGGGGGTACTTAGGGGGTTTTCCCCGATCCGTGTCAAGTATGAAAATTTTGCGTAGTATAAGTAGTTGATTTTATAGCTATGCAATTTTTGCATAGCTGAAATATGGTGTTTGTCAATCAATGTCTCGCACCTAAAATGGTCATTCGGCGTCCTATTATGTCGATGCACGATAGCTGTTCTAAAATCTGGTAAAGCCGTGATCTGAATCATTGTGTATCTTTAAGTGCCTTAAAGTAGGTCAATTCTCTCGTTAATTCGTCCATTTGAACTATTCTAAACTTCGATCTACCCCATTATCGTGCATCGACATAAAATCATCTTATGAAAGGTCGGAAACCTAAGCCAACTGTGCTGAAACTGCTCGCCGGGAATCCCGGCAAACGCGCAATCAATTCCGTTGAACCTCAATATGAGGTGTTAGGAGTCAAAGAGCCGCACGTTTTACTTGAGGAAAAAAACGAAATTGCTCGCTCTGAATGGGTTCGGGTTGTCCCGCTCTTAGTGGCCTCTGGAGTAGCGAAAGACATCGATTCGGTTGCGCTACTTGCCTACTGCCTAGCCTATCAGCATTGGTACAAAGCCGAGGAATTGGTCCGTATTCATGGTCCCTTGATTCGAACGTCTGCCGGGTGGCTTACAACCTCCCCTGCCATGCGTCTCGCCGACGCTCAACTCTCAAAGATGCGTGAATTTCTCTCCGACTTTGGTATGACTCCTACCTCTCGCGTCAGAATCAAATGCGATCTTCCAGCATCACACACTGACGAATTAGAGGAGTATCTGAAACGTGGGAAATCAGCTTCCTGATATTGAAGAAGCTCAAAATTACGCTCGAAAAGTTGTAGCTGGAGAAATCCCTGCCGGAAAACTCCTTCAACTCTCATGTAAGCGCCATCTTGTTGACCTCCAACACGCCCCTTCCCGTGGATTCGAGTTCGATATCGGAGCCGCTACCCACATTATTAAATTTTTCCACTTCCTCTATCACTCCAAGGGAGAGTGGGCTGGTAAGGAATTTTTCCTCGAACCGTGGCAGAAGTTTCTCCTCGCTTACACATTCGGGTGGATTAATAAAGCTACTGGGCTTCGGAGGTTCCGAACCTCGTATAATGAATTACCTCGCAAGAGCGGCAAAAGCACTATGGCCGCCGGAGTCGGTCTATATATGTTTTTTGCTGACGGTGAACCCGGTGCTGAAGTCTACGCCGCTGCTACGAAGAAGGACCAAGCTCGAATCGTTCATTCGGAAGCTATTCGCATGGTTCGCTCATCTCCTAAATTAATGAAGCGAATTAATATTTTTCGGGATAATTTACATGTCACGCAAACTGCCTCAAAGTTCGAGCCACTCGGCGCTGATGAGGATACCCTTGATGGTCTCAATATCCACTGCGCCATTATTGATGAAGTTCACGCCCACAAAAAACGTGGCGTTTATGATGTTCTAGACACTGCAACTGGCGCTCGAAGACAGCCTTTAATATTCACAATTACTACTGCTGGGTTCGACCGGGAATCAATCTGTTGGGACTTACACTCACATGCTGAACGGGTTCTCATGGGGATTGTTCAAGATGATACATTTGCTGTCTTTATCGCTTCTGCTGATGAAGATGATGACTGGAGAGAAGAGATTACGTGGAAAAAAGCAAACCCTAATTTTGGAATTTCCGTCAAACCCGATGACCTTGCCCGAAAACGTGACGCTGCAATCTCCATGACTTCCTCACAGAACACTTTTCGCCGACTCCACCTCAATCAATGGACCGAGCAAGATGTCCGGTGGATATCGATGGATGTTTGGGATTCTATTACTACCCCTGTGAACCCGGATGAGCTTCTCGGTCTCGGTTGTTATGCCGGAATCGACCTAGCTTCTACGACTGATGTCGCTGCTCTTTCATTAGTTTTCCCTATGCTCGATGGTGCTGTGAAGATTCTTCCTTTTTTTTGGATACCCGAAGAAAACGCCATCGCCCGTTCCAAGCGTGACCGTGTAATGTATGACCAATGGATTCGGGATGGTCATATTTTTGCGACTCCCGGCAACGTTATCGACTTCGATTTTATCCGCAAAACTGTCAACGAACTCGGAGAAAAGTATCAGATCTTAGAGATAGCCATCGACCGATGGAACTCCACTCAATTGACTACGCAACTTCAGGGTGATGGCTACATGATGGTTCCGGTTGGTCAAGGTTATGCCACTATGTCCAGTCCATCGAAAAAACTGGAAGAATTGCTACTTAGTAAACGACTTCATCATGGCGGTCATCCCGTTCTCCGTTGGATGGCATCCAACGTAACTCTCGAACAGGACGCTGCTGGAAACATCAAGCCCTCGAAAGGAAAATCCCGCGAGAAGATCGACGGCATCGTCTCTATCGTAAACGCTCTCGGTAGGTTAATAATTAAACAGGACAATTCGGGATCCCCATACCTTGAGCGAGGCATAGTCACACTCTGATGAGAATATTCGGGTTTAATATTAAGCGAGGAGAAAAGAGAGCCGTCAACCAATCACTCGAAAGCTACGCTCTTTTCGGAAACTATAATAATTCTGCGTCCGGTATTCAGGTTACACCTCAATCCGCTATGACATCTAGCGCCGTTTACGCCTGTGTTCGTGTTCTAGCTGAAACAATCGCAAGTCTTCCTTTATTTCTCTATAAGCGACTTCCTGAAGGAGGAAAAGAAAAAGATCCCTCCCATTCTCTTTTTTACATACTGCATGACCAGCCCAATGAATACCAAACTTCGTTCGAGTTTCGTGAGATGCTTATGGGCCATCTTGCCCTACGCGGTAATGCTTATGCTCAAATTATGTTCAAAGGGGACGGGAAAATTGAAGCCCTCACCCCTCTTCATCCTGATTACATCAAGATGATTCGTCTTCCTGATGGTCGGTTTTTTTACCAGTACAGGGTTCCTAACGTCAACAAACAAATTAACCTCCGTTATGACGAAGTCCTGCACCTCAAGGGGTTATCTTCCGATGGTTGGGAAGGGATTTCTCCAATTGATACTTTACGAAATGCGGTTGGCTTAACTCTGGCCGCTGACGAACACGGCGCTCGCTTCTTTTCCAACAACGCACAACCCGGTGGAATTTTAAAATACCCTCACAAACTTCAGCACAAAGAGTTAGATAACCTCCGCGCCTCTTGGGAGAAAGTTCACGCTGGCCCTAAAAACGCATCCAAAATTGCTATCCTTGAAAACGGGATGGAATGGATATCTATCGGGATGAACAATGAACAGGCTCAATTCCTTGAAACTCGTCAGTTTCAAGTCACAGAGATAGCTCGCATCTTCCGTGTCCCTCCCCACATGATTGCCGATCTTTCTAAGTCCTCATTCTCAAACATAGAGCAACAGTCAATTGACTTCGTCACCAATACGGTTACCCCTTGGGTAGTCCGTTGGGAACAAGCAATCAAGAAGACATTACTCACAGACAAAGAAAAGCCGGTCTACCTAGCTGAATTTCTAATCCAAGGTCTCCTGCGTGGCGATTCCAAGGCTCGCGCCGAATATTTTCAACTCGCCCGCACTAATGGATGGTTGAATGTCGATGAGATTCGAGAAATCGAAAACATGAATCCCTTGCCTGATGGAAAGGGAAAAATCTATATCCAACCTATGAACATGCAGGAAGTTGGCGCTGAACCCGAAAAGGATGCGCCCGAAGATCCGAAAGTCTCGGACGAAGAAACTGAGACAAAATCTTTTGACTTAAAGTATGTCCGATCCTCTTCAGTCCTAATGTTTGCTGACATTTATGCTCGACTTCTTAACAAAGAAAACAAGGCACTGGAAACTGCGAAAAGAAAAGATGAACTAGTTACGTGGGCTGCAAAGTTTTATCCACACCATAAGTCGGTTCTCGCAGACTCCCTCCGTTCTGCAATCTCGGTTTTCGCAGCTCACGTTTATTCCTCTCTAGGCATGAAGCCGGTTGGAGATGATCCTACGTCTATGATTGAAGACTTACTTGACCGCGCCGTCCTCGACTATATGAAAAATCCGCGCCGCTCTGCTACTGAGCTAGGTGAGATGCTGGTTCGAGATATCGAGGATCGGGTTAGATCCGTTACGGGTAAATTAATCGAACCGATCACTCTCCCTTCTAAACCGAAACAAACAATTAAAGATGTGGAAGTATTACGGGACGAAACTGGTCGTATGATCGGGGCTAGAATCAAGGAGACTACCCTATGACCATCTTCACCGGCACAATTCAATTCTATCACTCTTGGAAAGAGCAAATCGGTAAGACTGCTAACCTTGGTTCAGATACCTTTAAAATACTTCTCACTACCTCTCTTTATGTTCCCGATTTAGCTAATCACAGTGTTCTTGCAGATATCACGAATGAAGTTTCTGGGAACGGTTATGCTCGTCAAACTCTCGGCTCCGTCATCTTTAATCAATCTGGCGGTGTGGCTAAATTCGACTTTGCCGATCCGGTCTTTACTGCATCCGGCGGCAACATCGTTTCGCGTCGATGGATTATATTCGATGACACCGTGGCTTCCCCTGTCAAACCACTTGTCTGTGTCGGTCTACTCGATAGTGCTGATCAGGATGTCACTGTTTTCGATGGAAATACTTTAACTTTCAACGTCAATGCAGCAGGGTTGTTTACTTTATCGTGAGATACTTTTTAGTTCTGATAATTCTGTTACTGACATCTTGCATCGCAGAGACCAAGCCACGCTGCCCTTATGGATATGAGTTTTTTGGGAACCGATGCGGTCGGGCCTCGATAGATTGGGTATCTTTAGAGGGGTTTCATGGCTGATAATATTACACTACCGGGAAATGGATCGCTTGTTGCTACCGACGAAATCACTCGTTCGGCAATCCTTCAACATGCTCAATTGTTCAAAATAATTCTCGGAACCGAGAATAATTACTCAGGCATGTTGGATTTCGGTCAACAAGTAATGACGGCTAGTTTACCTGTGGTAATTGCTTCTAATCAATCGGTAATACCCATTTCAGATAACAGCGGATCTCTTACGGTTGATGCCGTTGATCTAGATATCCGTAATCTCACTTCTACTGATGTCGTAACTGTCACAGGTGGAGCAGGTCAGACAGCGGATGTTAAAATCACGCTTGACGGTGAGGTGGTTGTTTTAGGTGCTGGGGCCGCTTCTATCGGCATTCTTGGGGCAAATTCTGGCGTTGATATAGGCGATGTTACTATCAATAACGCTAGTGGTACATCAGCAGTAAACATTCAAGATGGTGGGAATTCAATCACTATTGATGGATCCGTATCCATATCTGGAGCGGTTGATACTGAACTTCCGGCAGCCGCAACACTTACCGATAATTTTGCTAATCCTACGACTCCAGCTATTGGGGCATTTAGCATGGTTTGGGATGGTGCAACGTGGGATAGACAGCTTGGCGATCAGACGGATGGAACATTAGTAAATCTTGGGAGTAACAACGATGTTACTATAACAAGTCAAGTTCCCGGTACAGGCGCAACAAATCTCGGTAAGGCTATCGATTCGGTCGCGGGTACAACTGACACGGGAGTAGCAATGCTCGCGGTTGAAGATGCTTCCCTTAGTGCTACTGCAACTGCTGATGGAGATTATGCCCCACTCCGAACCACTGCTCGCGGTGCTTTATGGAGTTCGCTTGATGAAGCTACAATTATTACTGATGCTCAGGCTGTAGATGGCAGTCCAGCGGGAACTGTTGGATTTCACATTCTCGGTACTGATGGAACAAACGCGCAGATTTTTAAAACCGACTCTAATGGTGAACTTCAAGTTGATGTGCTTACTCTTCCAGCCATCACCGGCACAGTTACCGCTAACGCAGGCAGTGGAACTTTTGTAAATTCTGATACTGCTACTCAAGTAGATGATGCTCCATTCACTCCCGCAACTTCCAGAATCTTAATGATTGGTGCTGAATTTGATGATACTACGCCCGATTCCGTGAATGAGGGTGATGGTGGTGCGATTAGAATGTCGGCTAATCGAAATCTTTACTCCACGATTCGAGATGCAGCAGGGAATGAAAGGGGTGTAAACGTTACCGCTGGGAACGCCTTAGTTGTTGACGGGTCTGCCGTTACTCAACCTATTTCAGGGACTGTATCGGTCACAGAACCCGTTTCGGTAGATGATAATGCCGGAAGCTTAACTATAGATGCTCCAGTTGGGACTCCAGTAAATGTGCGAATAGGGGACGGGACTGATACCGCTACAGTTACGGCAGGGGGCAGGCTTCAAGTTGAAGCAACTGGCTCAGGAACATTTACCGTTACTGATGATGGAGCTTTTGATGTTGTAAATATTTCCGGCACTGTGTCGCTTCCAACCGGGGCGGCAACTTCAGCAAACCAATCAACTGAAATCACGGCACTCCAATTAATTGATGATGTTGTTCATTCAGGAGATGCTGTAGTTAGTAAGTATGCGCTCATTGGCGCTGTGCTTGATGACACATCTCCGGCAACCGTCACAGAAAATCAAGCCCAATCTTTGCGCATGTCAACCAGACGTGCGCTCCTTATTGAAGGAGTGGCAAGCGGTACAGCGGTAAATACTTCTGCTGCACAATCTGGTATTTGGAATATTAACAACGTATCCGGTACGGTTAGTTTACCGACCGGGGCAGCTACTAGCGCAAATCAAAGCACTGAAATTACCGCCCTGCAGCTTCTTGATGATGTTGTTGCGACCGATGGTAGTGCCGCATTAACCAAACTTTATCAGGTAGGCGGAACTGACGGTACAAATGCTCAAATTCTAAAGACAGATACGGCAGGAGAACTTCAAGTAGATGTTCTTACTTCTGCGCTTCCTACTGGTGCTGCTAGTCTAACAGAGCAACAGACTCAAACCGCATCCCTTTCAGTCTTAGATGATTGGGACAATGCGGCATCGGACGGAGCAAGTATTTCCGGTGATATTGCTCATGACACAGCCGATGCCGGAGAACCTGTTAAAATCGGGTATAAGGCAATTGCTCATGGCGCTAATCCAACAGCAGTAGCGGCAAATGACAGATCGGACTCATATTCCAATCGTCACGGGATTCCGTGGGTTTTGGGCGGACATCCAAACATAGTTACTGTTCGTGCTAATTATACAGCCGCACAAACTGATACCGCCATTGTTACTATAGCTGGTGGGTTAAAGATTGTAGTTACTCGATGCTCAGTTACGGCGCATAACGCGAATAGTGTAAATACCACCGTTGTGATTGGTTTTGGTGCAGTAAATACCCCAACAACTACCGGCGTGATTTTGGCGCATCCGGGAATTGCAGCAGGCTCAGGTGTGGTAGAAGGAAGTGGAAGCGGAATGTTAGGGGTTGGTGCAGATGGGGAAGATTTACGAATCACTAGTTCCGTTCCAACCGGTGGAAGTATTGATGTTGTTACGAGTTATTTTACAATTGAAAGTTAAGGAGAATTAGTTATGGCAAGATATTCAGTATTTGGTGCAGCAGGGGCGGCAAGCGCAACTGCGGCAACAGCCGGAATAATGAAGGTAGAAAATGCCGCTACCATTCTTTCAGTACCTAAAATTTATGAGTGGTCCATAGGGCCGGGAGCTGCTGCTGAAGACTCCAATTACACCGTACAATTGAAGCGTCAAACTACTGCGGGTACGTGGACGGCGGTCACTCCATCACCAATAGATCCAGCTTCCGCAGCTTCAAAGGCAGCTGCTGGCAGAGTATCCACGGCGGCAGGGGCTGCTAGCACGGTGCTTGCCACACACGGATTTAATCAACGTGGGGGTCTTCGCTGGGTCGCAATTCCCGGCGGCGAGTACATTGTGGATAGAGCAAACTCTAACGGAATTATTTTAGAGTACGTTGTGGTTCAAGGAACCGCAGTAAATTATGCCTGCATGCAGTTCGAGGAATAATGATACAGGGCCACAAACCATCGGGATTCCTCACTACTATAGACAACAAAGTGATTGGCGAAACTCGTCAATGTGCTCACTGTCAACGCACTTGGGTATACATGAAAGGAAGCGGAGCTAAACGTGGTTTTTGTATGAAGTGTATGGGCCTTCTTTGTGGCTCTGAAGAATGCTTTAAGGGATGTGCGCCTTTTTCTGAAATAGTAGTAGCGGATGATAACCGCTACAAACGCCAAGGCTCAGTTTTTGTGAGAAAATAATGTGGCTATTGCATTCGATGCTTTTGCAAGTGTAGCAGCCGGAACCGGCACCCTCTCATGGACACATACCCCTTCCGGCACCCCACGTGGGGTAATGGTTTTTATAGTTTATGCTGCCGGGACCAACCAAGTTGATTCGTGTGATTACGGCGGCGAACCAATGTATCGCAAGCCTGCCGCTGTGTTTAAAACAGCAACAGAAGCCTTGTCATGTGTTGCCTACTTTCGCGGGGCATCTCTTCCAACCGGAGCGCAAACTGTAACGGTAACGGTAAGCGGCGCAGATTCTAAAATCGCAGGGTCAATCACGGTAACTGCGGCTGCCGATGTTGAATCGGCTGACACGGGAAGAATATCGTCAGATTTAATAATTGATCCCTCTGTCATACTAAATCTTAAAGGCCGCAGTTCGTTTTGCTGTATTGGCTTCGGATCAGGAATAGGAGCAGTCGCAAACATCACTCCATTCACAAATTGGACATCGCGCTTAGAGCACGACTTTGGTAACCAGACAGCCGGAATTTATACCTACAATACAATCGGCACAGCCGACGTAAATGCAGGGTGGACACAAGGAAGTGACGATGCGGTGATGTGTGCAATCGCGTTAACTGAGATTCTATGGGGTCCATGGTCGAGCGGCGGACATACTCAGCCACCGCCCGCTAATCAAATTGTTGGTGTATGAGGCAACGATTTCAACTCCCGATTCCTAAAATCCATCCGCAAGCCGGGATTATTTTCGATAATGCGACATCGAGCGGCGAACAGGTTTTAACTATGTCCTATTCTTTTAGTCATAGGGTAGGGACAGGAATAACGGACCGGGTTTTGATAGTTTATGTAGGGCTTTCAGTTTCCGGAACTGTTTCTTCAATTACCTATAATAGCGTTGGACTTACCTTTATCCGGGCCGATACAAACGGGTCAATACGGACTGAATTATGGCGATTAATTGCGCCAACTGTCGGGTCTAACTCCGTAAGCATCACTCTCTCTGGAGCATTAACCTCAGTATCTCATGCGTTAAGCTATTCTGGAGTGGATCAAACTACCCCAATAGATGCACAAAATGGTGCAACTGGGGCTGGTTCACCTACGGTAACGGTTACAACAATAGTAACAAACGATAGAGTAGTGGCTGGAATTACATGTGCTACTGGTATTTCTGGACTCAGCCCTACTTCTGGTCAATCTCCAAGATTTCGGCAGGACACGACCACTATGAAAGTGTCTTCTGATGATAAGGGGTTATGCTTTCCAGCCGGACCTTTTACGCTTTCATGGACATCCGGATTAACATACGCAATAAGTGCTGCGGCCTTAAGACCTGTTGGTGGCGTTGCTCCATCAACTTTTGTAAAGGATATAATACGCTGTGGAGGAATTATTCCGTGGAAACGCTAATTAGGCACGCAACTTCCGGGAGTTCCGAAAGTAGCACCTTCACAATGACAACGGTTTCCGCACTGCGAATCAATGCCGCAATTTTGTTGTTTGCAATGAACGCAGAAAGCGGGAGAAACAAGGAAGACGATCAGAGCGCCTATAATACAACTTAATGCAGTAAGTTTTATCAATGATGGCATAAAGTTCCTAAATCAAAGGTTGTTTTTATATTATATTAACAAAGAGTTATCGACAAGAGCTATTAAATAAATGTTTTGGGATAAGAAATCACTAGAAGAGTCTATTGAAGCTTTAAAAAGAGAAAAGCTTTGTCTCTGCTATGACGCTTACAAAAAAGTAGAGGAAGATTGAGCTTACTGCTTCTCTATAAATCCGATGCCGTACAAGTTCAACTTCCACTCGGCGTTCTTTCGCTTTTAGGGAATATTCCTCAAGCCGATACGATTGTTCCAGTAAGTGGCCCATCCTTTGTCAGAAAGATAAGAAGAAAGCCGCAACCACGACCAGTAATAATTACTCTCCCCACTGCACATTTTTACCTCACTCCAATGACTCCTTTTATGAAGTCAAACGCATGTCGGGTGATTCAATTCTCTGTCCCGAACTTGAAAATTACAGCACTTCCACCTTCCTTTATGGTGAAGTACGATGAACTGATAAACCTCGAAGTTTTTGAGGAAGAGCTTTTAACAATTCTAGCAGCCGCATAGGAGTTCCAATGTCAGCCAAAACGTCTACTGAAGTCATTGAACATCGGTTTTTTCAAGCTGACGAAATGCGGACCTTAGAAACCGATGGTAAGCGAATAATCTCCGGCTACGCTGCTGTCTTCGATAAACTCTCTCAAGTTATTTACAACTTTAGAGAAAAGATTCAAAAAGGAGCCTTTTCAGAGTCCATTTCCGCTGGGGATGTTCGGGCGCTATGGTCTCACAACACAGATTTTGTTTTAGGTCGTACGAAATCCGGCACGCTCAAACTAAGGGAAGACGAACACGGGCTGTTCTTTGACATTGAACTTCCCGATACCCAAATGGGGCGTGATGCCCACACCTCCATCAAAAGAGGGGATGTTTCCGGTATGTCCTTCGGATTTAAAGTCATCGGCGAGCATTGGGAGCGTGGGAAAGAAGCACAACCTCACACCCGAACTCTCACTAAAGTTGAGCTTTTTGAGGTCTCCCCTACTGCCTTCCCTGCCTATGAACAAACATTTGTTCAGGCCCGTAGTCTCGCAGATCTTGTTAAAAAGGTTGAGACTGATTGGGCATTAGAAGATAAGGCTACTCAAGAAAAGCGTAGCTCTAAGATCGATGACATGAAAAAAGTCCTACGTTTTTTAGATTTGAAGATTCCACTCGATTCATAGTCCATTGCGGGACTTGCAAATCCCTGATTAAATTACACTAGCAACTCCGTTGAGGTGCGCTTACCGATTCCTTTGAATCCGGTCTATTAATAAAAACTGGAGAATTTTATGACAATTCGAGAACTTATGGAAAAGCGCGGTAAGCTTATAGCTGACGCTCGCGCCTTAATTCAAAAAGCCGAAACTGAGGGTCGTTCTGATTTAAACGCTGAGGAACAGGATACCTACAACAAACTTATTAAGGATCAAGACGAAATTCGCGGCCGCATTGATAAAGAAAAAACTATTGCTGCTGCTGAAATGGAGCTTAACTCCCCGGATTCTGGCAAGAAAAAGGAAACTCCTTCTGATAAAACTCCCTCTACCCCGGAAGAGTTCCGAAACACTGTTGATTACAAGAGAGCTTTCTGTAGTTACCTCAAATATGGTGCTAGTGGAGTTTCTCCTGATGAGGTTCGTGCTCTTTCCCAAGGCAACGCCGTCCAAGGTGGTTTTCTTGTTCCCTCAGAGCAGTTCGTCAACGACTTGATTAAATTTGTCGATGACCAGTTGTTCATTCGTACTGCTGCAACGGTCCACAAAATCAACCAAGCTCAATCCTTGGGTGTTCCTACCCTTGATACTGACCCATCAGACGCTAACTGGACTACTGAACTTGCCACCGGTTCAGAAGACTCCTCAATGACCTTCGGGAAAAGAGCACTTAACCCTCAACCTCTCGCAAAGAGGATTAAGATCTCTTTTACCCTACTGATGAACTCGGCTATGAATGTCGACCAACTCGTTATGGAGCGGCTTGGATACAAGTTTGCCGTAACTGAGGAGAAGGCGTTTTTGTTAGGAAGTGGTGCCAATGAACCTCTTGGAACCTTCACTCCTTCCGCAAACGGAGTGACGACTGCTAGAGACGTTTCGAGCGGTAACACTACAACTTCGATTGGTGTTGATGGTCTGATTAACACTAAATACTCACTCAAGCCCCAATACTGGAACAAAGCCCTGTGGCTATTCCATCGAGACGCTATGAGTCAAATCAGCAAACTTAAAGATGGTAATGGAAACTACCTCTGGCGGGAAAGCATGACAGACGGGGAGCCTGACTCGCTGTTAGGTCGTCCGTTTTATATGAGCGAATATGCTCCGAATACATTCACTACTGGCCTGTATGTCGGAATTTTAGCTGATTGGAGCAAATACTGGATCGCTGAAACCATGAATTTCATGGTGCAGAGATTAGTTGAACTTTATGCTGAGACAAATCAGGTAGGGTTTATCGGTCGACAAGAATTGGACGGTATGCCAGTTCTTGCTGAAGCATTTGCTCGCGTTAAACTTGCTTAATACAAAGGAGATCAAAACATGCAAGATTTACATAATCATATTGAAGTACGAAGGGCGATAAGTCCGGTATCCGTAGCGGACGACACTGCTCAAGTCGGCCAGATAATCGACCTATCAGGGTTCGATTCAACGGAATTTCTAATAGCTACAGGATCAATAGCTGATTCAAATGCTACCTTTGCAGTGCTCTTGGAAGAAGGGGACAACTCTGGTCTTTCGGATGCCGCGGCTGTAGCTGACGCGGATCTCATCGGTACTGAAGCTCTTGCTGGGTTTCAGTTCGACGATGATAATGAGGTTCGCAAACTTGGCTACAAAGGTGGAAAAAGGTATGTCAGATTAACCATCACACCAGCCGGTAATGCGAGTGCTGCTCTACTCGCTGCGGTTGTTGTTTTAGGGAATGCCATGAAAGCACCCACTCCGTAATGCTCTGGATTAACCGAGGTGAGGTGTAACAGCCTCACCTCTTTTTTGGAGATCTTGTATGTCCCGATTTAAAACTCCCTTCTTTACCTTAATAGCTACTTCAATTATCACCTTAGTGTTTTGTCTTCCGGTTGTTGCTCAAAATGTCGTGTGTCACATGCCGCAAGGCGGCGCTTCGATTGAAGCAGACTCAGGTTGTACTGTAAATGTAAATAGCGGCGCTAGTGTTATTGTAAAATCTGGTGGAACCTTCACTGCTCAGTCAGGATCAACCTCGTCAATTACTCGAAGTGTTGAGCGTATGCTTGCTGCCTTTCAGGGGAAAGCGGGCTTAATTGCTGGGTGGGCATTCCCAAGTGCTCACTCTGGTTTCACCAATGCTGCTGTAGTTGGTCTCCCTGCGTCCCAAACCGCATCCACCTTCGTCATCCCGATTGATGCTGTTAAAGTTGGAGAAACTATAACTGCCTTCAGTGTCCAAGCTCAAATCGAATCAGCAGGCGGTGCTGTTACTCTGGATGCCGACCTTCGGAAGATTACAACTGTTGCAGGGGATTCTACAGATGTTTCAATCGGTGCAATTACTCAAGTAGCTGTCACCGCCGACACAAAAGTCGCTGCTTCTAAAACTCTAGCAACTCCTGAAGTCGTGGCTGCTGATGAAATGTATTATATTCTGGTTACTGGAACTACTGCTGCCTCTACGGATATACAATTGAGTGGAATAACCCTCACTGTTACGGAGAATTAATGCCACTTAACGCTGGAAACTCAGGGGCATTCCGTAACGGCGCTGCCATTACTCCCTCTGATTCGGTAAATTTGACTGACATTTGCCGTGCTATTTATGTTGGGGGTGCCGGAAATATCGTGGTCGTTTGGACGGATGACACTACTTCGACATTTGTGGCCGTTCCGGTCGGTACAACGCTCTATGTAGCTGCTAAACGCATTAATTTAAGTAGCACCACGGCAACTAATCTATTGGCGCTCTACTAATGGCTAAGAGATCCCCGAAAATGGAAGAGATTGATCTTGGACCGATGACAGCAAAGGTTAACCTCGTAACTGTTCGGATGAGAACTACGCTTGCCGGTCCTCACGGTGTCTGCTCTGCCGGTTCTATAATCGAAGTCAGCTTAAAAGAGGCCGAAGTGCTCTCTGCTGGCGGATTTGCTGATATAGTTTCGGTGGAGCAGTCCTATCTACGAACGAATACAGGACTGGCAATGGAAACTGCCGACTCTGATATGTCGGGTTTAGAAAAACGTGATGAATGACTCTACGATACGATCTACGATTAGACACTGCACCTGCTAATCAGCCAGTCACTCTTGCTGAACAAAAAACACACTCTCGTATCACTACTTCTGCTGATGATACCTATATTGGTAATCTTATCATTGCCGCTACCAACATAGCCGAGGCTGAATTACAACGACGACTTGTCACTCAAACATGGACGTTATTTCTTGACCAATTCCCTTGTGATGTGGAGATTGAAATCCCCTACCCACCTCTCCAGTCCGTCACTTATGTTAAATATAAAGATTTATCGGGTTCCTTAACTGCTTTAACGGTCAGTGATGATTATGTCGTGGACGTCGTGCGAGAACCGGGTCGGGTTCGTATGTCACCCTCCACTACACAATGGCCTACTGTTCAATGGAACGCGATTCAAGAGGTTGAGATTAAATTCGTGTGTGGATACGGTGCTGCTGCGGCTGTTCCCGGTGACATTAAGCAAGCTATTATGATGATCGCTGGACACTTATATGAACATCGTGAGGATGTTTTAGTAGGTGCTTCTGTAACAGAATTGCCACAAGCCTCTAAATATCTTCTTCATCCTTGGAAAATCTACAGGATTGTATGAGGTCGGGTGATTTAGATGAACAAATCGTCATTCAACAGGTAAGCTTATCCACTGACGCTCTCGGGTCATCTCAAACTGAGTCTTGGAGTACCTTCGCTACCGTCTGGGCTAAAGTAATCCCCATGACAGCCAGTGAGCGGTTTGTCTCTCAGGAAAAATACTCCGCTAACGTGAATAAATTTCAAATCCGATTCCTCTCCGGCTTACTCCCTACTATGAGGATTCAATACAGCTCGAAAGTCTGGCGCATCTTAGGGATATCAGAAATCCGAAGATATGAAGGACATGAAATTTTAGCTGAGGTATTGGTCTGATGGCAGTCACTACCACAATTAAGAACGGAGCAATCATCCGAAAAAAACTTACTGCTTTACCTAAGAAACTTGCTCGAAACATCCTCCGACAAGCTATCCGCGCTGCTGCTCGTCAACTTGCCGACGAAGTTAGAACTCGCGCTCCCGTTGGACCGACTGGTTATTTATCCAGCTCAATCAAATCCCGCGACTCGCGTGGTGAGCGGAATCAAGTTGCTGCTAAGGTCGCCACCGATGCGTTTTACGCTCGGTTCGTAGAATATGGCACCTCTAAGATGGCCGCTAAACCCTTCATGCGGCCTGCTTTTGATACTCAAAAAGACAAACTGGTCGATTTGGTCGGTAGGATGCTTGCGGAACGTCTGGAAAAGGAGGTCAACTCTTAATGGCGCTTGCAGAAGAACATCTTTTTTCTCGACTTTCTGGTTTCGCTGGAATTACTGCCTTAATTTCATCGCGAATTTATCCCATTAAAATACCTCCAAATACCACTATGCCAGCTCTCACTTATACTCGAATTTCAGGTCGTCGGATCGAATCACTACTAGGAAATTCAGCCCTTTGCTACGCCCGTTATCAACTTGACGCTTGGGGTCGAAAATACTCAGATGTTAAAGCTCTCGCGGAACAAGTTCGACTATGCCTTGAAGGATACAAAGGCACTCTTGCTGGAGTTATCTTCTACGGTGTAAATTACTTAGGAGACCAAGACCTCTACGAAGACGATACCGAGGTTTTCAGAGTTTCAATGGATTTTGTGGTTCATCACAACGAAGAACAACCTGCTTAAAAGGGGTAAAATATGGCAGCAACGATTGGTACTTCAGGATTCGGGACTCTTCTTAAGAGAGGAGATGGGGGTGTTGGTGCTGGTACTCAGGCATCTAAAACAGTTGGAACCTCAAATCAAACGATCGTTGCAAAAGCTCAAGTTGCCGGAACTGATGGAAATAGCATGTCGTTCGGTATTGTCGTCTCCGGCACAAGTACCGCCTTTTCCTACACCATTTCATCCACATCTTTGGTCATCACTTCCGCTACCGATGGTGGTGGTTTAGCTACCACAACTGTGAATGAGGCGATTTACCAAATTCAGGATGATGTTACCTATCGTGACTTTTGGGAGCTTACGCGTGGTGGAGGTAACGGAACTGGAGTGCTCGTCGCATCTGCCGCTTCTAATCTTTCCGGTGGTACTAATGGCACTGAAGTGTTTGCTACGATTGCTGAAGTCGTCAACATCACGCTCAACGGTCCTAACCTTGAGTTGATAGATGCAACTCACATGGAATCCCCTAACGCATACAGAGAGTTTATTCCCTCACTGCTTGATGGTGGAGACGTTTCCTTCTCACTGAACTTCTTACCGGCAACTGCTTCTCAAACAGTGCTCAAAACTGACATGGAGAACCGCACTCGTCGTAATTTCCAACTTACATTCACTGATACAGGCACAACTACTTACGCATTTGCTGGATACGTAACCTCTTTATCTGCGTCGGCTGTAATCGATGACAAACTAAGCAGTGAGTGTACGATCAAGATCACTGGACCTATTACTGTTTCTTAATCGGAGTGGGCTAAATGAGTAACGCAAACGCAGCTCGTCCGGAGCTGGAAATCGAACTAGATCGAAAGCGTAAAATGGTTTTCGATTTCAATTCACTTTGTAAGATCGAACAGGTAACTGGCAAAAATGCTTTGTTCGACCTCTCGATTTGGCAGAAACCCTCTGCCACCGATCTTCGTGCTCTTATTTGGGCTGGTTTTAGTTCGGATGATCCCTCTTTAACTATCGAACAAACTGGTCAACTCATCGCCGCTCATGGTCCAAAGATTAAAGAGATTATCAGCTTTGCTTTCAAAAATGCAGTTGATGCTCTTGCTCTTGAAAAAAAAAGCGACGCTCCAAAAGTTCCAACGACATAGATTTTCTCCAACTTTTAACTATAGCCGTTTATGACTATGGCTTAACCTCTGACGCTTTTTGGCGCACTACTCCCGCTCAATTTTCTGCAATAGCACAACATTTTGATAGACGGTATGATCAGAAACAAAAGCATCTCGATTTACTGACTGGAATCATCGCTTCAACTATCGCCAATGTGAATCGAAAAAAAGGTGCCAAAGCCTTAAAACCTGAGAACTTCATGCCGAAGTATCAAAAAGATGAATTACCTAATCCCTCCGAACTTCATCTACTGTGGTCCAAGGTCATTGTTCCAACTCTAAATTCCAGAGGCAAACCCCATGGCTAAAATTGCCGAATCTCTAGTCATTGATATTCGAGCTACCCTTGAGAAACTTGCCTCTGACATGAACTCTGCCTCGCGTGTTCTTGCAGGCTACGAGAAGAAATTTTCAAGTATCGGAAGAGGACTTGGAACTGCACTTAATGTTGGACTCGGTTTCGGAATCGCCGCCGGAATTAAGAAGGTTACTTCTGCCGCCTTCGAGCTTGCTAATATTGGGGATCGGATATCCGATGCGCGTGAGCAATTTGTGCGGTTCGGCGGCACTGCTGCTCACATTGATGCAGCTACTAAGGCAACTACTGGACTTGTTACTGAGATCGGTCTTCTTGATTCTGCTAACCGGTTAATGTCAGCGGGATTCCCTCTCACAGCTGAAAATTTTGCGCTCATCACGCAACTTGGAACTCAACTCTCTGAAACTTTCGGCGGGACAGCTACCGTAGCAATTGAAAAACTTACCAAAGCACTTACTACTGGTGCTACTCGCGGTATTAAAGAGTTTGGTATCTACCTTGAGAAAGGAGAATCACTAACTTCGGTACTCGAAAAACTGCGAGCAAAAAGCGCCGAACTTGGTCCAGTTCAGGAATCAGTAGCTAACTCCGCTGCCTCTGTTAGTGTCCAGTGGGAGAATCTTAAAGCACGACTTGGCGAGGTAATTAATGAAAATGCCACATTTCGTGGTGAACTTGATTCTCTAGCAAAACAATTATCACAAGTCGATGTTGACGCTTTTGCGGCTGCTATTGGAGGGGTTGCTCGTGCGGCTATAAGTGCTGCTAGTGCTGTCACTGGTTTTGTTTCAGCTATCTCAGGAATTGCTGCTACAACCGCTCTTTCGGTCAATGCACTTGAACGATATGTCGAATTAATCGAACAAGGGAAAACTGCAGAAGAATCAATGGCGCAAGTTCGCCGCGAGAGTCGTGAAATAATCATCGATGCTGATAAACAACTCGATAAATACGGTAAAACACAGACTAAGGTCAACGCAGAAGTAGATAAAGGTGCCTATGTTCTCGGCGGCTTATCAAAAGAAGCGGAAGAAGCTGCAAAGGCTAACGATAAGCTTACTAAAGCGATTGAAGGAGCTAACAAAAAACTAGAGGACTTGCGACAAAATCGCATCGATAAGGCTATCTCTAGTGGGTTTCAGGATGCCATCAACAATCTAAATGAAGCAGACTTTAAAAAATACACGGACATTCTAATCCGAGCTACTGAAGTCGCTTTCAGTAAGAGCGATGAATCTAAACTCCTCTCTCCTGCTAAAGCTCAGGAATACTTAAATATTTTAAAAAAAAATGCTCTCGATCCATTTATAGAGGATTGGGAAAAACAGCAGAAGAAAGTTGCTGAACTTAATGCCGACCAGATGAAAGAATCGTTCGAAGCTTCCGTTGAGTTTTTCGATGGAATCTTCCGAGAAGTAATTACCACCGGCACAATTGACTTTAAAGCTATGCTGATTGAGGTCGCAATCTCATTCGCTTCCACTCTTGCCGCTGCACTTACTCGCATTAGTTTCACTCCTCAAGGAATCGGCTCCGCTATCGCTCAATCCATTCTTGGTGGTGATGTCGGGGGAATCGGAACTGCGACTCTCGGCGCTGCTGGAATCGCCGGTATTGGGGCTGGTGCTGTCGGTACATACGGTGCCGGTTTCGCTGCCGGAGTAACTGGAACTACTACGGTCGCTAGTTCTGCCGCGGGTGTAGCAGGGGTTCAAGCTGGAGCTGCTGTAGCTACTGCCATTCCTTATGTCGCAGCGGCTGTCGCTGTCTTCGCTGCTGCTGAACATTTTGGAGTATTTGACAATAAAAAGCACCCCGACACACAAGCACGAAAGGATGTTGTAAATTTTCTAGAAGATCGTCTTGGAACTAATATCATTGCTGGATCCGACTCTCGTTTCAATGACGGTAAAGGATTCGAAGATCTCGATGCCCTCGACTCTAAGAGTCGTTCTGTCTTTGCTGGTGTAGGCGGTGCTCTTAACGCTCTACTCGGAATTACCGAAGACACTGGCGGTCAGATCGGAGCAATTCTTGCCAGTAACTTTGCAACTCTCGATGACCTTAAACCTATCATTCAATCATTGGGTATCTCCCTTGAGGAGTTTCAACAATCTATTATCTCGACGGGATTACAATCAGGCGCAACTGCTCTTGAAATTCAGTCCGACTTGAATGCAATAACTGAGGCGATGACTCCGGGCCGCGCTGCTGTTGGTGATTACGCCGGAGCTATTCAAGCCTTCGCTGAATCCGGTGGACAAGCTGCTAAGGCCATTACTGCACTTCGAGACTCGGCAATTGAAGCCCAACAAGCAGGAATAACTTCGCTTGGTGAGTTTCGTCAACGACTTGAAGCGGAAGGATTACTGACTGCCGAGCAAATCCAACAGATTTTTCAATCCCTCGAAACTCACGGGATTACAAGTCTAGACCAACTCGCTAATGCTTCGGATTCCTCTCTGATTTCTATCGTAGCACTGATTCAATCTCTTGGTTTTGCCTTTCAGGAGTTAGTTGAGGACATCAAAGAAGCATCTAGTGAGATGGACAAATTTAACGGAAGCACTCCGAGCATATCTTCTCCAAGTAGTACCAATGGATTCAACAATGCCATGGGTAATGCTTTCTTTCACGGAAAAGTGTCCCGGTTCGCTAAAGGCGGAATTATCTCCAAACCTAATCTCTTTAATATGGGGTTGATGGGAGAAGCAGGACCAGAGGCGATTATGCCTCTCACCCGTCATAATGGGCGTCTTGGTGTCGATGCTTCCGGTATGGGTGGTCAGGCAATGGTAATTAACATCGATGCTCGCGGCGCAGCTCCCGGCGTAGAATATCAAATTGAAAGGGCGTTACGCGAGATGAAACAAGATATTGTCGACGAAGCAGTTAGTGCGGTCTATCGACAGAAACAATTAGGTGGAGGGTTTGACGCGAATTTTTAACTATGAGAGGAGCAAATAGCAGCGAAAAAATTGAAGTTCTTCCAGATGTTCTCCCTATGAACTTGTCACTATTCTCCCAAACTTCCGATGAAGCTGCGGGGATAGAGATGTATTTTTCTATTGGGAACCTTGTCCGGTTGGTTACTTTCGTTCGGAAGTTTTCGCACCAATGTTTCCTCGTACGGTTTGACGATGGAACAGAGCAAAAAGTTCCT
>Ga0247727_10002422_pt1 | contig 42709 bp, 33 predicted proteins | sample WisWelCaveWW1625_FD_202498 | JGI IMG/M metagenome (GOLD analysis project Ga0247727, IMG submission 202498) | Biofilm microbial communities from Wishing Well Cave, Virginia, United States - WW16-25 | ecosystem: Environmental > Aquatic > Deep subsurface > Groundwater > Cave microbial mat | place...
GCCGCACCTGTTCTTTGACAAAGGCCTCTTCCATCGCGGTGTGTTTGTCGAGAAGTGTTTTGGCCAGCCGCTTGGAGGGCTGGGCCAGCGAAACCACAAACGTGCCGGCAGGAAACTCGCGGGACTGGAGCTTGCCTTCGCCGTAGTCGCGCACGCGGGCGGCGGCAAACGGAGAGTCCGCGCGCCGGACCTCGATGCCCTGCTGCATCAGCGACGCGGCCAGGCGAGCAGTGCGGCCGGGGTCGCGGCCGGGAGGGAGGATGTACTCCCTCACAGCTTCTTTCTCCCCTTCCTCGATGGCCGTGCGGCCGAAGTCGCGCAGGTACTTGAGCAGCGCTTCGCGGTTGCTTGCGGCGGTCTGCAGCGTGGAGAGCGAAGAAATGAAATGGTGCTGCACCGCGTCCCGGTAGTGGATGTCTGTACGGTCGGTGCGCGACAATACCAGCCCGCGGACAGACGCCTGCTCGTAGGTCATCCCGATGGCCCCGTGGAAGAGCGGCCAGCCCTCGCCGTAGCCGGGATAAAAAGAGTCATAGACGTCGCGGGTGAAATAATCGAATTTGAAGCGGTCGAACCACGCGGCGTTGTTTTTGCCGAAGACCGTCCACCACTGCGCCTGCATCTGCGGCACGTTGGGGTTCAGCGGCGGTGCGGGCGGAGCGAAATAGTAAGTGGAATTGCCGCCCATCTCATGCAGGTCCACATAGACCACCGGGAACCAGTCCAGGAAGGCTGCCACCCTGCCGCGCGATTCGGGCTGCGTGCCGGCGAACCAGTCGCGGTTCATATCGAACAGGTAGTGGTTGAAGCGCCCCGCCGGCCACATCTCGTTGTGCTCGGCGGATTGTGGGTCGGCGTCCGGCCAGCGGCCCGTGTTCTGGCGGAAATGGTGGATGAAGCGGTCGCGGCCGTCGGGGTTCTGCATGGGGTCAATCAGCACGACAACTTTGTCGAGGATGTCGCGGGCCACATCGTCGTTCTGCGCCGCGGCCAGATGGTAGGCGGCCAGCAGCGCAGCGTCCGTGCTGGAGATTTCGTTGCCGTGGACGCCGTAACCCAGCCAGGCCACCGCGGGCATCGCAGCCACCAGCTTGCCCGCCTCGGCTTCAGAAATCGTTCGCGGGTCGTGCAGCCTCTTCATCGCCGTCTTGATTTCTGCCACCCGCGCCTGGTTGGCCTCGGAGGCGACGATCAAATAATACAATGCCCTCCCTTCCCACGATTCTGCGTAACGGACCGCGGTGACCCGGGGTGAGGCCTTGTCCAAGGCGTGGATATAGCGCTCGGCTTCGTGGTGCATGGTGATTTTCTCCGCCCACGAATGGCCGGCCACCTGCTGCAACGTCGGGATAGCAGGGTCGTATTGCGCGCCGGGATAGAATTCAAACGATTGCGACATGGCCGGCAGCGCGGCGCACAGCAGCACAATTCCCACGACAAATCTTTCCCACATCGGGGTCTCTCCTAGGGAAGTCGATTGAGGATTTCTTTGTATCGCGGATGGCTGCGGATGGCCGTCAGGTCGTCGTCATTGACGATCCAATCCTTCTGGCCGAACCCGGAGCCCACGCCGCGCTCCAGACAATCCAGAGATTTTTCGATCTCGCCGGCGACCGAATAGACACAGGCGACGTTGTAGAGCACGCCCATATCGTCGGGCTCGATTTCCATGGCGCGCCGGGCCCATTCAAGCCCCTTTTCGCGCTGCCCCAGCCGGACCAAATTGGTGGCGCCGAGGTAGTAGGCCCGCGCGTTGTCTGGATTGAGCTTCAAGTGCTTCTCGCAAACGGCCACGGAGCGCTCCCAGCACTGCCGGGCTTTCTCCATCTGCTTCATCCCGCTGTACACCATCCCCAGCAGACCCGGACTCTGGTAGTCGTCCGGGGAAACCCGCGAAGCCTGCTCGAACATCGCCGCGGCCTCAGCCAGCTTGCCCTGTGCGAAATAGGAGCGCGCGCAGAAATAGTAAGCCTCGAAGAGTCTGGGATTCAGGCGGATGGCGGTGTCGAATTCCGCGTGCGCTTCCTGGTACTGCTTGCGGAACGAAATGGCCAGACCGCGCGAGGCGTGGGCCTCGGCAGAATCAGGATCCAGTTCCAGCGCCTTGCGGCTGGCGGCGTCAGCCTCTTTCAGGTTGGCTTCACTGGCCTCCCAGTACATATGGATGAAGGAGCAGCAATCGGCCACTCCCGCGTATGCCCGCGCATAGTTGGGGTCCAGGACGATGGCCCGCGCAAACATCTGCCGGGCGAAGTCAATCCCTTTCATCCGGAACTGGTTGAAAAACTGGCGGCCACGGAGATAGTAATCGTAGGCCTGGATGTCCGCGGTTTCGGGTTTCTCGATGGCGCGGCGCTCGGTGTCGGTGAGCATGACCTCGAGGGCCCGGGCGATGTTTTGGGCCATTTCGTCCTGGATGGCGAAGACGTCTTCCATCTGGCGGTCATAGCGCTCGGCCCAGACGGCGTGGCCGCTCTGTGTCTCGATGAGTTGCGCGCTGATGCGCAGGCGATTGCCGGCGCGGCGCAGGCTGCCGCCCAGGATGTAAGCGGCCTGAAGCTGCTGGCCGATCTGCGGTGCGGTGAGAGGCTTGTCGCGGTAGCCGACCACGGCCGAGCGCGGGAAGACCTTCAGGGCCTTGATCTTCGAAATCTCGGTAATGATGTCTTCGGTCATGCCGTCGCGGAAATACTGGTCTTCCTGCGAGCCGCTCAGGTTCTCAAAGTAGAGGACCGCAACAGATTTTTCCTCTTCGCCGGAGGCGGCCAGATTCTGCAACGCGCTGACTACTTCGCCCATCGATTGGTAGCGCTGCTCCGGTTGCTTGCCCAGGCAGCGTTCCACCAGGGCCTGCCATTTCGCGGATACCTCCGGCGCAACGATGCGCAGCGCTGCCGGTGGCTGGCGCAGGATGGAATGGAGAACGTCAATGGACGTCTGGCCCACGAAGGGCCGCCGGCCGGCCAGACATTCGTAGAGCAGGATTCCGAATGAGAAGATATCGCTGCGCGCGTCGGCCGGCTCGCCGCGGAGCTGCTCCGGAGACATATACGGCGCTGTCCCGGAGCCGCCCGACTGCGCTGTCCGGGTGACGAAATCGTCCGGCGACTCCCCGGACTGCAGATCGCGGCCCGTGATCGCCGCAATCCCGAAGTCGAGGACCTTCACCCGGCCGTTGGCGTCGAGCATGATGTTGCCGGGTTTGATGTCGCGGTGGAGCACGCCGTTGCGGTGGGCCTCGTCGAGCGCTTCCGCAATTTGGCGGGCGAGGGAAAGCATCCCGCGTTGCGGGATGGCCCCGCGGGAGAGCGTGACCTTGAGGGTTTCCCCTTTGACCAGCTCCATGGCAATGAAGGTGGCGCCATCCGCTTCGCCGACTTCATACACCGTGGCGATCCGCGGATGGTTCAGGCGCGAGGCGGCCCGGGCTTCGCGCAGCAGGCGCTCCTGGGCCTGTTTGTCCGCGGCCAGTTCGGGCGGGAGAAACTTCAACGCCACCCGGCGCTGAAGGCGGGTATCCTCCGCTTCATAGACCGCGCCCATTCCGCCCTGACCGAGCAGCGCTTCGATGCGGTAGTGCGAGATGGTGCGGCCTAGCATTCGGCAGCGGTCACTCCGGCGGGCATCTTAAGGCGGGCTGGCGCCACGGTCAATAGAAGCGCTGGACCTCATCCGCGCGGGAGCGAGCGAAGGATATCGAGCGCGCGGTCAATGGCCCCTCGGTCCACATCGAAATGGGTCAGCATACGGATGGAATACGGCCCCATCGGGTTGGACAGGACGCCGCGGTCCCGCAGTGCGCTCACGATTTCCCCCGCCGTGCGCCCCGTGCCCTGCACATCGAAAAAGACAATGTTGGTTACGACTTTGTTCGCGTCAATCGAGATGCCGGGGATAGCCGCCAGGCCCGCCGCCAGATAGCGGGCATTCTCGTGGTCGCGGTGCAGAATCTTTGGCGATTCTTCCAGCGCCACCAGGCCCGCCGCGGCCAGCACTCCGGCCTGCCGCATTCCGCCGCCCAGCATCTTGCGCACAATGCGCGCCTTCTCGATAAACTCACGCGAGCCTACCAGCATCGAGCCCACGGGCGCACCCAGGCCCTTGGAGAGGCAGAACATCACCGAGTCGCACTTGGCGGTTAGCTCGGCCACCGATTTGCCCAGCGCCACTGCGGCGTTGAAGATGCGCGCCCCGTCGAGATGCACGGGCAGTCCGGCCGCGTGCGCTTTGTCGCAGATGTCATCAACCACCGCAGGAGGATAAACCGTGCCGCCGGCCAGGTTGTGCGTGTTCTCCAGGGAGATCAGCGCGGTCTGCGACATATAGTAAATCTTGGGTCGCAGCAGCAGCTCGATCATCGCCCAGCTCAGGATGCCGTCCGGTGCGTTCACGGTGCGCGGGCAGGCGCCTGCAATGGCGCTCAGCGAAGCCATTTCATGCTGGTTGATGTGCCCGCGGGAATCGCAGATAACTTCTGTGCCAGGTCGCGTCCAGATTTTTATGGCAATCAGGTTGCCCATCGAGCCGGAGGGCACAAAGATGGCAGCCTCGCGCTCGAACATTTTCGCGACGCGCTGCTGGAGGCAATTGACCGTGGGATCGTCGCCGTACACGTCGTCGCCCACGTCGGCCTCTGCCATTGCTCGGCGCATCGCGGGGGTTGGCTTTGTGACCGTGTCGCTGCGAAGATCCACGGCCGGGGCGGCGGCTCGTCGCAGCCTTTCATCCCCGGTCTGCATTGTCGATGCGGAGTGCATACCCGCTCCTCGAGTGCTAATTCATCAGCTCGACGAAAACTTCATTGGAAATCGCCAGGCGGTTCGCTGCCAGCCGCACACGGCTGCCGTCTGTTTCCACGAGTCCTGATTCCCGCAGGAGCGCGATGCGGCCGGCCAGGGAGACATTGTACTCGGCTTCGATGCGCGCCAGGTCAATACCCTCCAGTTGCCGCAGCCCGAGGAACCACTCCTCGTCGAGAGCCTGCGCGGAGGTGAGCGCTTCGAGTTGCTCGACAGGCAGAGACCCCTGCCGGACAGCCGCCGCGTAGGCAGCCGGGTCGTGCGGATTGGCCCAGCGCTGCACTCCGTTGAAGGAATGTGCTCCCGCGCCGAACCCCAGGTACGGCTGCCGCCGCCAGTATTTCAGATTGTGTTGAGAGCGGAATCCCGGCAGCGCCCAGTTGGAAATCTCGTAATGCTGATATCCGGCTGTTGCCAGGCGCTCGCAGGCGCGCTCATAGAAGGCGGCCATGGCGTCGTCATCCGGCAGCTCCCTCGCGCTGTATCGTGATCCCCCCGCCAGCGCCTCCCTGCCCAGCCGGCTGTCTTCGTCCAGTTCCATCAAATAAACGGAAAAATGCTCGGGCCTGACCTCCAGCGCTCGGTCCAGCGATTCTTCCCACGTGGCTGCGGTCTGCCGCGGCAGACCGGCAATCAGATCCAGGCTGATGTTTTCGAACCCGGCGGCGCGAAGTGTCCGCGCAGCGTTAGGAATATCTTCGCGGCGATGCATCCGGCCGGCCGCCTTCAGCTCGACGTCTTGGAATGACTGCGCCCCCAGGCTGGCGCGGTTGAATCCCATTTTGCCCCAGGCGGCTGCACGCGAGTCCGTGATCGTTTCCGGATCAGCCTCGAGCGTCACTTCGCCCCCTGCCCATGCAAAACTGTCTCGTAGCGACTCAAGGATTCCGGACAGGTCCGCGGCATCGAGCAGGCTTGGTGTCCCACCGCCAACGTAAACGGTGTCCACATCGGCGGCAGGGACGGGCTCAATTCCCGCAGCGCGCAGGCGTCTGACGTGTCCTGCAATTTCCCGGCACACGGCGCTCGCGTACGGTGAATAGAGCGAGGAGGAGAATACCCCGGTGTGGAAGTTGCAATAGGTGCACTTGGACTGGCAGAAGGGGACCTGGATGTATATGCCGAGAGTCATTCCGTTTTGTGGAACGCCACCCAGTAAAAGTGCACCATCCCCGCCGCTCCGCAAACCAGGAACACCACGGCGGGAACCATTAAAGCGGCCGTGGCTTGCAGGCTGCCGAAATAACGGCACACCGCGGCCCCCATGAAGAGCGCACCGGAGATGGCGAGAAAACGAGTGAAGGCCATTCGTGGCCCCAGAACGAAACGCATTGCCGGCGCCATGCGGTTCAGCCCAGTGAGGCTGCAGAGGCGGCGCCGTAGAACGCAAACCACGGCTTGGCCGCAGCCAGCCGGTCATTGACGTTCTTGATGTTCTTCACCCCCTGGTCGTGGAGCCAGTCTTCCAGGGCTTTGACTCCCTGCTTGGCATAGACGGGCATCCCGTCTTTCCAGGTGGCGCGGCCGCACAGCACGCCGCTGAAGTTGACGCCCGATTCTGCCGCCAGCTCGAGCGTCTCGCTGAACGTCTCGTTGCTGACCCCGGCCGAGAGATAGATGAACGGTTTCTTGGCCACTGCTGCGCTGCGACGGAAATGGTCCTTGGCCGCATCGCGCGAATACGCGGATTCGCCCTTGCAGGAGCGCGTGCCCCCGACGAAAGCCATGTTGATGGGCACTTCCACTTTCATCACGTCCACGGCGTAGCGGTCCTTGGAAAACTCCTCCATACTCTTGCTGACAATTTCAGGCTTTTTGCGGGCGAACTCGATTCCCTTTTCGTCCGCCCCATCCTCATAGCCGATGAATTCGAGGAAGAAGGGCACATCCAGTGCCGTGCACTCCGCGCCGATGCGCTCCACCCAGGCGTGCTTGCTCTCGTTGATCGGCTTGGGGTCAAACGGCGTGTAGTACAGCAGGATTTTGATGCAGTCTGCTCCCGCCTCCACCAGCCGGCGCACGGACCAGTGGTCCAGCAGGTCGGGCAGTCGTCCGGGCTGCGTATTGTCATAGCCGCTGTTTTCATAGGCCAGCAGCAGACCGGCGTTCTTGGCGCGCTGCTTGGCGGCACTCAGGCCGTATTCCGGGTCGAGCAGGATGGCGCTGGCGTGCGGCGTCAGGACGCGCGTGACCGCCTCCTTGAACTCGGCCATCATCTCCTGCGTGACCGCTTTCTTGTCAATCCCGCGGTCTTTGGCGATGGCGCTCTTCAGCGAGCCGCGCTGGTCCATCGCCGCAGCGGCGATTACGCCGCGCGAATCCGCTACTGCTTCCATACCCTTGCGCTTTCCCGGAGTGATTTTCATCCCGAATTCTCCTTCCATGATTGCGGATAGGCTGAAGAGGACTCCATTCTATCACTCTTACAGAAAAAGCAGGTGGTGCTGAGGGTTTTCCGGGCGGATCTGTTTCTCCAGTTCATCGAGCAATGGCATCCCGTGACGCGCCAGCAGCGGCAGGAGAGACATCGTGCGTTCCTGCAGGCTGTTGTGCGGGTAGAGCGAATCGAGGAGAATCCGCACGTGGCGGGCCAGCGCCCCGGTGCGCACATTCTCCGCGCGGGCCGCTTTGCCGCGAAGCTTTCGGAGCTGGTAGTTCATCTTGCGCCCGGCCGTTTCCAGCGCCCCGCGCAGCGTGGGGTCGAGCTGCCCAAGTGGAGACTGCAGACGCGCCAGGGACGCCTCCAGGCGGCGCCCCAGAGTGCGAAAACGATGGCCCAGCTCGCGTGGCAGGGATTTCCCCGCCATGCTGCCTTGTACGCGCTGGCGTCCGGCAAACAGATCCGACACGCTCAGACCGTATTTTTTCAGCAGCCGCTGCTGCAGAGGCTCCACCAGCGTGAAACCCGCCCGGGGAATCACTGCCGGCATGGGCCGTCCCAGCCGCTTATAGACAACCTCGCATTGCGCGAAATAGGCCACCTCGGCCGGGCCGGCGACATACGCTGCCGTGGGCAGCAGCGCATCCTGCATGACCGGCCGCAGCAGGACGTTGGCGCTGAACAATTCCGGTTGACTCTGCAACAGCGCGAGCACCTCCGGCGCGGAAAAGGACCGTGCCGCTGTATGAAATTCCTCACCGCGCCGTCTCAGCGGATGCCGGCGGCCATCCTCCTCGAGAAACAGGAGCGTGCTGCGCTCGGTGACCTTGACCTGCGCGTGGTATCCCGCCTTCGCGAGTTGCATGGCGCGAGTTTGCAGGTCGCCGCTAAGCTCTGCGCACAGCTCACTGGCGCCCCGGAACACCGGCGAAGACAGCCGATGCAGGCGCGCATCCGCCGGGTCCAGAAAAATCAGCCCGCGCCCGGCCAGCAGCCGGGCCATTAACTCCGCGAAGGCGCGCCCCAGACGTTCGCCCGGGCGGTAGGCGATGGCCAGCGCGGCTGCCACTTCTTCGCCATCCGAGCCAGCGCAGGCTGCGGCTGCCTCGCCGACTACAGCCGCGATGCCATCACCGAGTACGATTTGTCCCACACCTTGCCCGCTGGTCCCCGGCGGCTGTTGAAGCGCGACCCGGTGGAGCGCCCCATCCACGGCTAGCAAGTCGGTGTGATTGATTTCCGCGAAGTCGTGGTCTTCCGTGGCCAGCCAGAAAACCGGCACGGTCTCCAGGCCGGCTTCGGTCAGTTGCCGCGCCAGCGCCACCGTCGTCAGCGCCTTGTAGAAGCTGAATGCCGGCCCACCAAAGAGCCCAACCTGTTGCCCGGTGACCACGGCCATCGCGCCGGATTCAAGTCTTTGGAGATTCCGCAGTGCCGCCGCGTCCGCGCCGATCGTGCGGTTCTGTTCTGTGAGTACGTCGGCCACTTGCCGGCGGACTGCTGCATCCAGCGAAACCTTCTTCGCCGCTTCGCGGATTCCAGCCAGGGTCGGCGCATGTGCGTAGAAGCCGGCTACGCGATTCCAGTCATCAGCGAAATCTGCAAACAGGCGGGAGGTGTGCGGCAGCTCGCTCAGGCGGAGGCGTTCGCTCTGCATGGAGAGATTCATCATACACGGGGACCCTGCGAGCAGCAATTTTGGCGCCCCATCGTTTCCTGGTTGCATTACCTCTTGATATTCCGCTTTAGTTCGCGCCGGCAATGTCCTACAATCGCTCGAAATGAATCGGACTTTGAAGCGGCTGGTCGCCCTTTTCCTCGGCCTCTGCCTGGCCGCGCATCCTTGCAGTTCGCAGAATCCCAGGAAACAGGATAGCGACCTGCCCGTACTGCGCGTGAGCACGCGACTCGTACAGGTCAAGGTGATCGTGCAGGACCGCAAGGGGCAGCCCGCGACGGGGCTGACCCAGGACGATTTCCTTCTCCTCGAAGACGGCAAACCGCAGCCGATTGCCATGTTTTCAATGGAAGAGGATCGCACCACCGCCGCAGCCGGGACTCCGTTTCCCCCGGACACTTATTCCAATCGCATCGAGCGCCGCGCCGGGGCGCGCAACAGCGTGACCGTCATCCTGCTCGATGCCATCAATACGCGCTTTGCGGACTCTGTGTACGCCAAAAACCAGGTGGTAAAATTCCTCAGCCAGCTACAATCCCAGGACCGCGTGGCGCTATATGCCTTGGTTGCTGGGAGCGTGCGCATCATCCATGACTTCACCAGTGATGCCAGCGGCCTGCTTCGGATGCTTGATCGTTTCAAGGCCACCGGAGACTTCATCGATCGCACGCAAACCGGCGCCGTGCCGGAAACGGGCATCGCGGATCTGGACGAATGGCTCCGGGAAGCCTCGCAGAGGATGGACAACTTTTATACCAATTCACGGGTCCTGGAGACGACCAGCGCGCTGGAAGTCATCGCCAACCATCTGGCGCGTCTGCCGGGTCGCAAGAATTTAATCTGGGTTTCCGGGAGCTTCCCGCTGACCATCGGCGAGGATGCCCTCCCCACGCGCTACAGTCTTTCTCCCGAGCGGCGCACGTACTGGCGCGAAGTCGAACGCGCGGCGCGCGCCGTCAGCGATGCCAATATGGCCATCTATCCGGTCGATGCCCGCGGTCTGATTGGCGCCTTCGGGCCCAACCCCGGCTCCTTCAATCCACGTCCCATCCTGGGCCGTCAAATCAATCCGTTTCCCGGCGCGCCGCTTTCCGCGTTTGATTCCATGCAGGTCCTCGCCCAGCGAACGGGGGGCCGGGCCTTCTACAACTCCAATGATATCCAGGGCGCCATCCGTGAGGCGATTGACGATTCCCGGGTCACCTATGTGCTCGGCTACTATCCCTCGCACGGAAAGTGGGATGGCAAATTTCACCAAATTAAGGTGAAATTGAAAACCAAGGGCAACAAGGTCCGCCACCGCACTGGCTACTTCGCCCACGAAGACGCGCCGAAAGACGAGACCACGCGCAAAGACCTGGTGCTGGTGGCCGCGCGCAGCCCGCTCGATGCCACCACGCTCGGCGTCGTCGTGCGCGTCGAACAGTTGCCGGCAGACGGCAAGCGGCGGGTCAAGCTCATTCTCGCGGTGGACCGCCGGGAGATTACCCTGAACGAGCAGGATCGCCGCTGGGTCGGCACTCTGGACCTTCTCTTCTCCCAGCGCAGCCCGGAGGGCCTCGGCCTATTCGGAGAGCATCAGACGCTGCAAATGAACTTGACCCAGGAAAGCTACGAACAACTGATCCGCGAGGGGATCACCTTGACGCGCCATCTCCATCTCACGCCCGGCGCGACGCAGCTGCGTGTGGTCGTGCGAGACGTGCCCAGCGGAGCGATAGGATCGGTGAGCATTCCCCTGCCTGCGGAGCCCTCACAGGGGACTCGGTGAGGGGCATTCCGGATTAGTCCGCCGTCTTGGCGGAACGCGCCGGCTGAACTCCGGCAATTATTTTTGCTATCTCCCTCCGCGCAGCCGAATCGACAGGCAACAGCGGCCGCCGCGGCGGCCCGCCGTAGTAACCCAGCAGGTCCATCGCGTATTTCAGGCCCGCGATTCCGAAGCGGGAGGTCACCGCGAGAGAAGGCGCGAGCAAGCGCTTCTGCAGTTTGCCCGCAGCTTCGGTCTTGCCCGCGCGCGCCGTCTCGAAAAGGTCGACGCACAGCTCCGGCAGGACGCATGCCGCCGCCAGAATCCCACCCACGGCCCCGACGGTGAGCGAGGCCAGGAACGTCGGCGCGGATCCCACCAGAGTCTGAAATTCGGCGGGCGTAGTGACGATGATTTCTGAAATGCGCTGGATATGGCCCGAGCTTTCCTTGATGCCGATGATGTTGGGATGCTCCGCCAGCCGCGCGGCCAGCGGCGCTTCTATGGTCACCCCGGTGAACTGCGGCACCGAATAGAGCAGGACGGGGATCGGCGAGGCATCGGCCACGCGCTCAAAATGTCCCTCCAGGACATCCGGGGTGAGCTGTGATTTGTAATAGTGCGGCGTTTTGACCAGGGCCACGGCGTAGCCCAGCGCCGCGGCGCGTCTGGTCCGCTCGATGGTGGCGGCCGTGGATTCTGCGCCGGTCCCGGCAATCAAGATTTTCTCCGCGGCGGCGAACTCCTTGACTGCGCCCAGGACTTGTTCGATCTCCTGCTCGCGCAGCAGCACAGACTCGCCGGTCGAGCCGATGACCACGTAGCCGGCCAGGCGCGTCGCGTTGTAGCGCGCGATATTGACTTTCAATGGCTCTAGCGCAATGCGGTCTTCTGCGTCAAACGGGGTGGTAACCGGCGGAAACACGCCCTGGAGTTGGATTGCGGCATCAGCCATTTTTTCCTCAGGACGCCTCGGGGCGTTCGCTGGGGGCAGCGGCCCGGGAGTGGAGGTCTTGCAGCGCGAAAACCTGTGTCGCTTCCTGCTGCAAGGCGCGCAGTCCCTGCGCAGCGGCATTCGCGGCGCTCATAGTGGTGATGCACGGAATGCGGTGGCGTATCGCCGCGCGGCGAATGGCTTTCTCATCATAGAACGATTCCCGCCCCAGGGGGGTGTTGATAATCAGGTCGATTTTCCCGGTCTTGATCCGGTCCACAATGTTGGGACGCCCCTCGTTAACTTTGAAGACGGAATCCACAGCCACGCCGGCACTCTTGAGGATCGCCGCCGTGCCGCGTGTGGCCACCAGGTTGAACCCCACGGCGGTCAGCTCGCGGCCCAGCGCAGCGACGGATCGCTTGTCACGATCGTTGACGCTGATGAATGCCGTCCCCGTCTTCGGGAGTCGCTGGCCGGCGGCGAGCTGGGCTTTCGCAAACGCCAGACCAAACGTCTTGGCGATGCCCATCACCTCGCCCGTCGAGCGCATTTCCGGGCCCAGGATGGTGTCCACTCCGCGGAACTTCTCGAACGGAAACACGGGCGACTTTACGGCACAGTATTCCCGCACGGGCAGTTCCAACCTGCCGTTGTACTCCACCAATGGCAGATCGAGGTCGCGCAGCTTGCGCCCGGTCATCAAACGCGCGCCCACTTTGGCCAGGGGGACGCCGGTGGCTTTGCTGACGTAGGGCACCGTCCGCGACGCGCGCGGGTTCACTTCCAGCACGTACACGGTGTCTTTCTGGATGGCGAACTGTACGTTCATCAATCCCACCACGTTCAGCTCGCGCGCCAGCCGCGCCGTGTATTCTCGGATGCGGTTAAGCAGCTCGGGTTTGAGCGTCACCGTCGGCAGCACGCAGGACGAATCGCCGCTGTGCACCCCGGCCTCCTCGATGTGCTCCATAATGCCGCCGATGACCACGTCTGTGCCGTCGGCCAGCGCGTCCACATCCACTTCGGTGGCGGCTTCCAGGAACTGGTCAATCAGCACGGGTCGCGCGGGGCCCATCAGCGCGGCGCGGGCCACGTATTCCTGTACGGTTTCCAGGTCGTAGGCGATGACCATGGCGCGTCCACCCAGCACGTAGCTGGGACGCACCAGCACGGGTAGTCCGATTTGCGCAGCCACACGCGCTGCTTCGTCCGGCACCAATGCTGTGCCATTCCGCGGCTGCGGGATGCGCAGCTCGTCGAGCAGCTTGCCGAATCGCCGCCGGTCCTCGGCCAGGTCTATGGATTCCGGCGCGGTGCCGATGATGGGGACGCCGTTGCGTTTCAGGTCCAGCGATAGGTTGAGCGGCGTCTGCCCGCCGAACTGGACAATCACGCCCTGCGGCTTCTCGCGGTCCATCACCGCCAGGACGTCTTCGAGAGTGAGCGGCTCAAAATAGAGTCGGTCGCTGGTGTCGTAGTCGGTGGAGACGGTCTCCGGGTTGCAGTTCACCATGATGGTCTCGTAGCCGTCTTCCTTCAGTGCGAATGCGGCATGGCAGCAGCAGTAGTCGAACTCAATCCCCTGCCCGATGCGGTTCGGCCCGCTGCCCAGGATGGCAATCTTCGGCCGGTCGGTAGTGTCCGCCTCATCTTCCTCCTCGTAGGTGGAGTACAGGTAGGGAGTGTAGGATTCGAACTCTGCGGCGCAGGTGTCCACGCGTTTGAAGACTGGCGAAACCTTCAGCTTCGAGCGCTGCAGGCGCACCGCCGTGGGCGCGGTTTTCCACATCTGCGCGAGTTGTTCGTCGGCGAAGCCGTTGCGCTTGGCCTCCCACAGCAATTCCCGCGAGGCCGTCTCGACCGTGACGCTGGCCAGGCGCTTGCCCAGGATGACCATCTCTTCGAGTTGCTGGATAAACCACGGATCCATCGCCGTCAGCCCGCAAATCTCCCCGGCCGACATCCCCTTTTCGAGTGCGACGAACAGCCAGTGGATGCGGTCCGGGCGCGGCGTGGACAGTTTCTCTTTGAGCGTCGCTGTGCTGACATCCGTTGGCGCGCGCCACGGCGTGTGCGGCTCCAGCGATCGGATCGCCTTGTGCACGGATTCCTTAAAAGTGCGGCCGATAGCCATCACTTCCCCGACCGACTTCATCTGCGTGCCGAGCGTGGTGTCTGCGCCCGGGAACTTCTCAAACTGCCATTTGGGGATTTTGGTCACCACGTAGTCAATCGAGGGCTCGAATGACGCCGGCGTTTTCTGCGTGATGTCGTTGGCGATTTCGTCCAGCGTGAGCCCCACGGCGAGCCGGGCGGCGATTTTGGCAATGGGGAAGCCCGTAGCCTTGCTGGCCAGCGCGGAGCTGCGCGAAACGCGCGGGTTCATTTCAATGACCACCATCCGGCCGCTCTTGGGGTCCACGGCGAACTGCACGTTGCTGCCGCCCGTCTCCACGCCCACTTCGCGCAGGATGGCCGCCGATGCGTTGCGCATCACCTGATATTCCTTGTCCGTCAGCGTCTGCGCCGGCGCCACGGTGATGGAATCGCCGGTGTGCACCCCCATGGGGTCAAAGTTTTCGATCGAGCAGATGACGACGAAGTTGTCGCGGACGTCGCGCATCACCTCGAGCTCGAACTCTTTCCAACCCAGCACCGATTCCTCGATCAGCGATTCGTGCACGGGGCTGGCGTCCAGCGCGCGCGCGATGGAATCGGCGAATTCCTCCCGGTTGTAGGCGATGCCGCCGCCGGTTCCCCCCAGGGTGAACGACGGCCGGATGACCACCGGATAGCCCAGCTCGTCCGCCAGCGGAATGGCCTGGCGCGAGTCGTTCACCAGCGCCGATGCGGGCACGTCGAGCCCTACCTTGCGGCAGGCCTCTTTGAACCACAGGCGGTCTTCGGCAATTTTGATGGCCCGCAGCGATGCGCCGATCAGCTTCACCCCATACTTGTCCAGAATGCCGTTTTCGGCCAGCTCCACGGCCAAGTTCAGTCCCGTCTGGCCGCCGACGGTGGGCAACAGCGCATCGGGGCGTTCCTGCGCGATGATGGGTTCCAGGAATTCTTTGCTCAGTGGCTCGATGTAGGTGCGGTCGGCGATTTCCGGGTCGGTCATAATCGTCGCCGGGTTCGAATTCACCAGGACAACCTCGTACCCTTCCGCGCGCAGCGCCTTGCACGCCTGCGTCCCCGAATAGTCGAATTCGCAGGCCTGCCCGATGATGATCGGCCCCGAGCCGATGATCAGGATCCTGTGTATGTCCGTCCGTTTCGGCATTGAATTCGTCAGGGCACGGCTTCAGCCGTGCCGAACGACAGCCTCCATTGCAGCGGGCTTTAGCCCCTGAGGGCAATCATCAAACTCATAGTCTCCGTTGGCCGAAGTCCAAGGATATTTTTCCGGCGCCGGGGCCAGGTTTCGACGAACCGGGTTGTCCACGATGTACCGCACATGCATTGCGTAATCGCAGGCGTCCCGAATGCGGTGGTCGCTAAATCCCCTTTGCCACACGGGGAATCGAAATCCGAGCTGAACCCCGATTCGGCGTGCAGAACCACCCTTACCAAGCTGCATGGTTCGTTCGAGAGTAGTCGTTTCGGAAGGAGTCAGGAGGATATGAAAATGGTCCGGCATGAGCACAAAGGCGTGAATCAAATATGCCTGCTGTTCTCTGTAATGGAAGAGAGACTCCACGAACAACCGACACGCGGCCTCTTGCTGGAAGAGAGTGCGGCTCTGCCAGGTTCGCGAGGTCACAAAGTAGGTGCCGGGGACCCGACCGTGGCGCTTCGGAATTGCCATTCCCTCAGCGGCTCAAGCCGCTCTCCTTTCCCCTCGCGGACGGCACGGCTGAAGCCGTGCCCTGACGCAACCGATTCCGCCCGGAGCCGATGATGAGGATGCGGTGGATGTCTGTGCGCTTGGGCATTTACCCCTTTTGTTGTCCCATCATTTCGACAAACGTCCCGAACAGATACCGTGAATCGTGCGGCCCGGGCGAAGCTTCCGGGTGGTACTGCACACTGAACAGCGGCAGCGATTTGTGCCGGATGCCTTCGTTTGTGTGGTCGTTCAAATTCACGTGCGTCACCTCGACCTCCCTCGTCGGCAGCGATTCCGGGTCCACACAGAAGCCGTGGTTCTGCGCCGTAATCTCCACTTTCCGGGTCAGCAGGTTCATCACCGGGTGGTTCGACCCGTGATGCCCGAACTTCAATTTGTAGGTGCGCCCGCCCAGCGCCAGCCCGCACAATTGATGACCGAGGCAGATGCCAAAAATCGGTACTCGGCCCACCAGCCGGCGGATGTTTTCGATGGCATACCCAATGGGTTCTGGATCGCCCGGACCGTTGGAGAGAAATACGCCGTCCGGTTTCAAGCTGAGGACATCATCGGACGACGTCCTGGCGGGGATCACCGTGACCTCGCAGCCGTGGTCCACCAGCAGCCGCAGGATGTTCTGCTTGATGCCGTAGTCGTATGCAATCACCCGGAAGCGGCGGGGATTCTCCCTCGCCGGCGCTGCGGCGCCGCTGTTTTCACTGAGCTGCACCGAGCCAGCTTGCCAGTTGTAATTTTCCGCACAGCTCACGCGCCCGGCCAGCTCCATGCCCGCCATGGGGGGAACTTTGTGGGCTTCTTCGACCAGTAGTGATGCGGGAGTCCCATCGGTGGCAATCACGCCGCGCGGTGCGCCGACCTTGCGGATATGCCGCACCAGTGCGCGCGTGTCCAGGTCCCAGATGACGGGGATTCCGTGGCGCTCCAGATAGGCCTGAGCAGTCTCGGTGGAACGCCAGTTGGAAGCAAGCTGTGAGAACTCGCGGACAATCAAGCCCTCGATGTAGGGATGAGCGGATTCTTCATCGTCCGCATTCGCGCCCACGTTTCCGATGTGCGGGTAGGTCAGGCAGACCAGTTGGCCGCAGTAGCTGGGGTCGGTGAAGACTTCCTGGTAGCCGGTGAGACTGGTGTTGAAAACAACTTCCCCGCCCCGCCGGGTCCGGGCTCCAGCGGCGCGGCCGCTAAACGTTCGCCCGTCTTCCAGCGCGAGCGTCGCGCTGCCTGCCGTTCGCTGGTTCAGGATCTCCTCCGGAGGTCTTCACTGTTGTGGCGCGGCAGCGGCCTTGCCGGGAAGCGTGCCGAAGCGCTCCACGGGCCAATAGACGAACACGGCCTTGCCGTAGATGAACGGCAGCGGCACCGTGCCAAATACGCGCGAGTCGTTGGAGCTGGCCCGGTGGTCGCCCATTACAAAATACTGATCGGGCGGAACGCGCACCGGGGCGTAGCTGGAACGGTCGGAGAACTGCGTCACCACGTAGAGCTCCTCCAGCATTTCCCCGTTGAGGAACACGCGCCCCTGGCGGATCTCCACCGTTTCCCCGGGCAGGCCGATCACGCGCTTGATGAAGGACTTGGTGCGGTCCAGCGGGTACCAGAAGACCACCACATCGCCGCGCTCGATCTGCCCGAAGCGATAGACAAACTTGTTGATGAAGATGCGCTCCTGGTCGGAGAGCAGCGGCACCATACTGGTGCCCTCCACCTTCACCGGCTGGTAGAGGAAAATGATAATGACAATCGCCAGACCCAGAGCAATGACCAGGTCTCGCGTCCAGCCGCGCAGCTCGCCGCGCCATGACCAGGAAGGAAGATTCTGTCTGTTATCGGAGGGAGGCTGCCCGGAGACAGGATGGATAGTCTGTTCCATCTTTGATTGAAGCATCTCTTTTATACCACACCTCTCCTGCCGCGCCAATGCGCGCTGGCCTGGGATAAGATGCCTGCCGACGATGGAACGGGTTGCATTCATCCTGCCCGCGCTCAATGAAGAGGCGGCCATCGAATCCACGCTGGCCGGCCTGCTGGCAGCCCCGCCGCGCGATGCGGTCCGAGGGCAAATCATCGTTGTGGATAACGGCTCCACCGATGCCACCGCCGGCCGGGCACGGGCCTGTGGAGCTACGGTGATCGCGGAACCTCGGCGCGGCTACGGCCGCGCGTGCCTCGCGGGGTTGGCGGCGCTCGACCAGGGAACCACCATCGTCGTGTTCCTCGACGCGGACGGTAGCGATGATCCGGCCGACTTGCCGCAACTGCTCCAGCCTCTCGCTCGCGATGAAGCCGACCTTGTGCTCGGATCCCGCGTCCTGGGAGAACGCGAGCGCGGCGCGCTGACTCCGCAGCAGCGGTTCGGCAACTGGCTGGCTACAACGCTGATCCGAATTCTGTACGGCGTCCGTTACACAGACCTGGGACCCTTTCGCGCCATCCGCCGCAGCGCCCTGGCCCGTCTGAACATGCGCGACACCGATTTCGGCTGGACCGTGGAAATGCAGATCAATGCCGCGCGTCAGGGGTTGCGCGTGCGGGAAATCCCCGTCCGCTATCGCCGGCGGCGCCACGGCAAGTCGAAGATTTCCGGCACGCTGCGCGGCACACTCGCGGCAGGCTGCAAGATCTTGTGGACGATTGCCCGCTATGCTCGTGCGCGGTGAGAACTACTTGGGAGGATATTCAAACAGGCGGAGGTCTTTGCTCACACCGAAGGTGAACCCCGTTTTGGCATCCCGCGTGGTGAGGCCCGCAATCCCCGCGAGATCCCACTGAAATCCGCCAGCAAAAAGTTGCACGCCCAGCCGCGCCTGCGACCGGCTTTCCGTCCCGATCAAGCCGGGAGAGATATCGCGCGTCGAGTGCCGGCCGAACACTTCCCCGGCCAGCGTCAACCGTTGATGGAGGGGATAAAGGAGCGCCGCCCCGTAGGTGAGCACGTCGTTCTGAGAGAAATTGGCGGTAGGCGACTGTAGCATGGCCAACCCCAGGTTTCCGAAGAGATTCAGTTTTCGGAAATGCTTCTGAAGAATGATCCCCGAGAACAGATTCGACGTGTTCGTGCCGATCCCGCGCACTTGGCTGGAGTTGGGCATCTGAAAGCCGAACAGGAAGGCTACGGCCGGCCGGCGCCGTGTCTCGGTGAACAGCCTGAACTTGGTTGCTACAGTGAAGTCACCGTAATCGTGCGTGGAGTGCGCGCCGCTGAGCATCGGCACTACGGGCCCGGCGATCTGGTCTTTCACCTCCAGAAAATTCCGCACGGCCCCTTCGATCTGCAGCTCGACCATCCGCCCCACGCCTGTGCGCAGGCGAATCACGCCCACAGCCGTTAAGTCGCCCGAAAGCCCGGAGAGCGGGAAAGCGACATCCTGAAGGAAGTCGAACCCGGCCGCGACGCGAGTTGTCCCCGCCGGGAGGATCTCCGCATCGGCAGTCTGCAACGGTCGCTGCTGGGCCGACGCAGGCCAGTTTCCGGCCAGGCCGGCGAAAAGCCACAAGAGAATCGCTCTGGATTGCCGGCGCATCAGGACGCCATCCTAAATCAGGATTTATCCCTCTGCCAGCGCAAAATTCAGGTTGGCCAGAGAGGCGATCACCGCGGTTTCCGTGCGCAGGATGTGCATCCCCAACGAAGCCTCTTCGTAGCCCGCAGCCCGCGCGTCGTCCAGTTCCTGATCCGTCCATCCGCCCTCGGGGCCGATGGCCAGGATGGCCGCCGCCGCTCCCTTGCCCTCCACTCGCGTGCGCAACGGAGGTGCCGACTCGCGCTCAGAAAGAATGATAGGCAGGGTGCCCAGCCCGCGCGTGTGGATGCCGGCCCCCGCGAACGCGATTCGTGGTGGTTCCGCGCGATGCAGCCGGGGGGGACGCAGGCGCCGCGCCTGCTGCGCTGCTTCGAACAAGATTTTCTCCCAGCGTGCGGCGCGTTTGGCTGCCGCGTCCACCAATCCGTTTTCGCAGCGCGCGGAGGCCAGAGGCACGATATCGCACACGCCGAGCTCCGTCGCTTTTTCCAGACACCATTCGAAGCGATCAAATTTTACGATGGAGAGCAGCAGCGTGACCCGCAACCCGGGTTCGCGCGAGGGGAGTTGTTCGACCAGGGTGAATTCGACCGTGTCGCGTTCCACCCGTTCGATGCGGGCCAGCCACACATCGGCGCCATTACTCAACTCATAAAGCTGGCCGGGCTCCGCGCGGAGGGCGCGCCCCAGGTGGCGGGCGGATTCGCCCTCCAGTCGCGCCCGGCTGCCCTCAAAACCGTCCACGAAGAACCGGCGCCGCATCCGGGAATGATACGGCAGCGGCGAGGGGTCGCGCGCAAAATCTGCGCCGGACAGAGGTACTGGTTATCCCAGGATTTCCTTCATCACGCGGTTGAAGAATCCGGAGCTGCGGTCGGCCGGGCGGTTTTCGTCCTTCAACGTCTCGGCCAGTTGCTCGAACAGCCGCCGCTGCTCGCGCGTCAGCTTTTTCGGCGTGACCACGTGCAGGCTGACGTATAGGCTTCCACGGCGCCCGCCATTCGGGCTGGGCATTCCCTTCCCCTTCAACGTCACCACCGTGCCCGTTTGCGTTCCCTCGGCGACCTCGAGTTCCTCTTCCTCCTCGAGCGTGGGCACGCGGATTTTTGCGCCCAGCGCCGCCTGGCTAACCGTAATCGGGATGGTGCAGAACAAATCGGAATCGCGCCGCTCGAAAAACGGATGTTCCGCCACTTCCATCACGATGTAGAGGTCGCCGCGGGGGCCGTTATTCGGACCGCTCTCGCCCTCGCCGGGGATGCGCAGGCGCGTCTGTGAGTCCACGCCCGCGGGGATGCGCACTTCCAGCGTTTGGTCCTTTTCCATGCGGCCCTCGCCATGACACAGCGCGCAGGGGTCGCTGATGACTTGCCCCATCCCCTGGCAGGCGGGGCAGGTGCGGCTGATGGACAGAAAGCCCTGTTGGTAGCGCACCTGTCCGCGTCCGTGGCAAGAGCGACAGGTGACGGGATGGCTGCCCTCTTTTCCGCCTGTGCCGTTGCAGCCTTTGCAGGTTTCCAGGCGAGGAACTTTGATTTTGGTAGTTACGCCGTGGGCCGCTTCCTCGAATGCAAGCGTGATGTCGTAGCGGAGATCGGCGCCGCGCTGGACCCGCGAACGGGAACGCGGACGTCCCCCCATCCCGAACATATCGCCCATCCCGAAGAGATCAAAAAGGTCTTCGAACCCGGCAAACGTCGAGGGGTCAAATCCCTGCGAGACGCCGGCCCCGCCGACGCCCGCGTGGCCGTAGCGGTCGTAGGCTGCGCGCTTTTGCGGGTCGGAGAGAACGCCATAGGCCTCCGACGCTTCCCGGAATTTTTCTTCGGCCTGCCCCTTGTTCTCCGGGTTGCGGTCCGGGTGCCACTGCATGGCCAGCCTGCGATAGGCGCTCTTGATGGAATCCGGGGAAGCCCCGCGCTCCACGCCCAGCGTTTCGTAATAATCTCGTTTTCTTGTTCGGGACATAGACGGAGGCTAATTCACTTTCCCGGAACCGTCCGTAGGGTCCGCGTCCGACGGCGGCGCCGCCGGTCGAACGGATACCCGCACGAAGGTCGGGCGCAGCACGCGGTCGCGCAGGCGGTAGCCGTGCTGGAATTCCGCGAGCACCGTGTCGTCCTCGTGTTCGGCGGATTCCGTTTTCTCGATGGCCTGGTGCAACTTGGGGTCGAAGGGCTTGCCTTCGGCGACGATCCGTTCCAGCCCGATCTTGGATAGCGAGTCCAGCAACTGGCGGTAAATCATCTCGAAGCCCTTGCGGTAATCCTCGATCGCCGCATCGCCGTGCACCGAAAGCGCGCGCTCAAACGCATCCAGCACCGGCAGGACGCTTTCCACCAGCGGGGCCACGGCCCGCGCCGCGTCTTCCTTGCGCTCGCGATCGATCCGCTTCTTGTAATTCTCGAAATCGGCCTGGCGGCGCTTGAGTGTGGCGGTCAGGTCGTCAATCTGCGACTGCAGTTGCGCCCGTTGCCCTACGGCGGCGCGTGCCTCGGCAGGGTCCTCGGCGGCGGGGGCTTCACCCGGAGGCTTCCCGCCGACCACGGCCGCCGCCTCCTCCAGCATGGATTCGAGCGAAGCGCCGGCCTCCGCCTGATCGTCCAGGTTGATGTCGATGCGCTCGTCGTCGCCCTTCGGCACCTGGCTCATCTCCGGTAGGAGTTTTCGCTGAACACCCGGGCCAGAAACGCCACAGCCGTGATGGCCCGCTCGTATTCCATCCGCATCGGGCCTAGCACAGCCAGCGTGCCGCGGGCGCAATCAGGCGAAGCATAGGGCGCGCCAATCAGCGCCAGCCGCGGGCCTGCCGCATTGATTTCCTTCAGCCCGATCTGGATGGTGACCGGTTCCGGCGTTTCAATGCAGCCGGTCAGCAGCCCGACCAGTTTCTGCTTTTCCTCGATGGCGGCCAGCAGTTCGCGCATGGCCGCCTGCTCAGCAAACTCCGGGGCCGTGGCAATCTGCGCCGCCCCCTCCACAAACATCTGGCGCTTCTCATCGCCGGCCAATAACTGCGGGTCACACAACACCAGCGCATTGCTCACCAGGCGGTCATAGCGTTGCCGGTCGCGGTCAATGTGGGCCGCCAGATCGTCCCGGATGGCATGGAGCGTCCAGCCGGCATAGTGCCGGTTCAGATAGTCCGCCGTGCGGTCCAGCTCGGGCTGGGTGAAGCTCCGATCGCTGACTACCAGCTTGTCGCGCGTCTGCCCGCCGCGAGCGATAAACACGGTCATCACCCGTCCATCGGGCAGCAGCAGGAAACGGATGTGCTCCAACAACGCCGTGGCCAGCGGCGGGGCAATTACGATGCCCAGGCCGTGAGAAATCTGGGCCAGGACGTGGCACGCTCGCTCCAACACTTCCTCGGGGGTGGTGGCTCGGGCCAGCTCCTCGTGTATCCAATCTTGCTCCTGCTGCGGAAGCGACGCCTCGCTGCTGATTTGCCGTACGTAGAACTGGAAGGCAGCAGGCGTGGGGACTCGTCCCGCCGACGTGTGCGGCTGGAAGAGGTAGCCGTCCTCTTCCAGGTCGGCCATCACGTTTCGGATGGTCGCGGGGCTGAGGGGCTCGCAATGACCGCGCGAGATCCGCCGCGAAGAGACAGGCTCGCCCGTCTCGATGTACGTGCGCACCACATCGGCCAGGATGCGCTTGTTTCGGCTCTCGTGTAGCACGGACGTGCGTGTCATTCGCTTCCGAAGCCCGGCCTCCGGGCAGACTCATTCTCCGGCGGGGCCATGACCCCGCGAATTCATTGTAGTCGGGGGCAGAAACTGCGTCAACGCCGGGTCACACCAGCGTTGCGCGGAATGTACGGACGGGCGCCCGGCCCTACTGCGTGCCGCCGAAGCTGCCTGTATCGATCTGCGCGCGCTGTAGGGAGTCTGAATAGTCGATATAGATGGTTTTCCACTCGGAGTAAAAATCCAATGCCGCCACCCCCGCTTCGCGATGGCCGTTGCCGGTCTGTTTGGTGCCCCCGAAGGGCAGATGCGTCTCTGCCCCTATGGTGGGGGCGTTGATATAGACGATGCCCGTGAAGACGTCGCGCGCCGCGCGAAATGCCTTGTTGACGTCGCGCGTATAAATGGCCGCGGAGAGGCCGTAGGGGACGCCGTTGGCGATCTCCAGGGCGTGCTCCAGGTTGTCGCACGGAATCACGGAGACCACCGGACCGAAGATTTCCTCCTGCGCCACGCGCATGCGGGCATCACAGTCGGCGAAAATAGTCGGCTCATGGAACCACCCGTGGGCGTGCGCGCCGCTCTCCAGCCGGTGACCGCCCGCGGCTAGCCGCGCGCCCTCGTTGGTCCCGATCTCCACATACTCCATCACGGTCCTGAGCTGGCTCTGGTTGACGCACGGACCCATCTCGGTGGCCGGGTCCAGGCCGTCGCCCACGCGGAGCGCCTTGGCCCGCGTCGCAAATCGCTCCACAAATTCCTTGTAAACCTTCTTGTCCACGGCCACCCGGCTGGCCGCCGTGCAGCGCTGGCCGGATGTGCCAAAGCCGCCCCAGATGGCGCCGTCCACCGCCAGGTCCAGGTGGGCGTCATCCATCACCATAATGATGTTTTTTCCGCCCATCTCCAGGTGACAGTGCTTGAAATCGCTGGCGCACGTCTCGCTGACCGTGCGACCCACCTGCGTGGAGCCGGTGAAGCTGACCACGGAAACATCCGGGTGGGACATCAATGGCTGGCCGACTTCCTTCCCGCCCCCAGTCACAATGTTCACCACGCCGCGCGGCACACCGGCCTCGTTCAGGACTTGCACCAGGTTATAGACGGAGAGCGGCGTGTCCGTCGCCGGCTTGATGACCACGGTGTTGCCCAGCACCAGCGCCGGCATCATCTTCCAGGACGGGATGGCCATCGGGAAATTCCACGGGGTAATCAGCGCGCAAACGCCGATGGGCTGCCGCACGCTCATGGCGAACTTGTTGGGAAGCTCCGACGGCGTGGTCTGGCCGAACTGGCGGCGGCCTTCCCCGGCCATGTAATAGGTCATATCAATCGCTTCCTGGACGTCGCCTCGCGTTTCCGCCAGGACCTTGCCCATCTCGCGCGTCATATCGCGGGAGAGGTCTTCCTTGCGCCGGACCAGCAGCTCCGCCGCGCGATACAGGATTTCTGCCCGCTTCGGCGCAGGCACCAACCGCCAGGATTGGTAGGCCTGCTTGGCCGCCACTACCGCCGCGTTCACGTCGTCCTCCGAGGACTGCGGGAACATCCCCACCAACTCGGCGGTATTGGCTGGGTTGCGGTTCTCAAACGCCCGGCCTTCGCGAGCCTCCACCCATTCTCCGTTAATGTAGTTCTTGTGGACCTTCGGGGCGGCAGCGGTAGCCATGGCTTCCTCCTCGGCAGGAATCTTGAAAATCAATGGACGGGCATCCACGATGTCCCGGACAACGCGGCAAGTCGAATCTAGCAGATGGCTGAAACCGACGCAAACTGCCTAGTGCGGCGGGCTACCGGAGGGGCGCGCGCTGTCCGCTGGGGTTCGCGGCGGCGAGAGCCCAGCCACCTCTGAACCCAGCCCGAGCTTTTGCAAACTGACTGCGTCCAGCTTCCCGGTGGGTTTCAGTCCATGCGCGGACTGGAATTTTTTCAGGGACTCCGTGGAGAAGACGTCCCATTTCCCCGTGGGCGCGCCGGAGTAGTGCCCTGCCCGGCCCAGCGCGGACTGGATTTCGGAGATGCGCTCAGCGGTCGGCGCAGTCTGGCCCCGGCGGGAAACCCTGCGTGGGCGGCGCTTGGCGGATGTTTTCTTCGTTGTGCCAGGCTTGGAGGATGCTTGCGTCCCGGCCTTGGTGCCCTGTGTCGCAGAATTCTTCTTCGCCGGTGTCGCGATCTGCGCAAACAGCATGGCGGGAAAAGCGCTGACCAGCAGCGCCACCCCCGCCGCGCAGAGCACTATTTGTATGTCGTTCCGGGCTGGCACGGGGTCCGCTTATTTGCCGTCAGGTACCACGCCCGCGAGCATCACGGTCAGGAACCGGTTGTTGCCCGGGCGCAGCACGCGGAACACCACGTTCTGCCCGGGGCGCAGGCGGGAAACAGCCCGGCGATATTCACCCACGTCGGCAATCGCCTGGCGATTGACTTCGGTAATGATGTCCCGTTGCCCAAAGCCGATGTCTTCGGCAAAGCTGGCAGGCTCCACTTCCGTCACCATGATGCCCCCGCCGGTGTAGCCCAGTCGCTGTGCCATCTGCGGGTTCAGCGTTTCCACGCGCAGGCCGAAGTCCGCCGGCCCCGCTTCGCCGGGCGCATCCGCTTCCCGGTTTGCCGTATCACCGAACACTTTCTTGCGGTCCTCGACCGTCAGGGTGACTTCGCTGCGCCTCTTCTCCCGCACATAGGCGATCTGTACCTTTCCGCCGATGGCTGTCTGGGCGATCGGATTCACCAGGTCGGTGCTCGTATGCACAGGCTTGCCGTTCACTTCAGTGATCAGGTCGCCTGCGCGGAGGCCGGCCGTCTCGGCCGGACCTCCCGGCACCACGTCTTCGATGAACATCCCGTGTGTCGCGCCGCTCTCCTCCAGCAGCACGGGGTTCCGGCTGCGCGTCTCCTGGAAGCTGATGCCGATGGAACCGCGTGTCACTTTTCCCGTCGTCGCAATCTGGTTATACACGCTGATGGCGACATTAGACGGCATCGCAAAGCCCACTCCATCGTATCCGCGGCTGGTTGTGACGATCGCCGTATTGATGCCGATGACTTCACCGGACATGTTGACCAGCGGCCCGCCCGAGTTGCCCGGGTTGATGGCCGCGTCCGTCTGGATAAAGCGCTGGAACTGCAACTGCGAAACGGAGTCGCGATCGCGCGCGCTCACGATTCCCGCGGTCACGGTGGCTTCCAGTCCGAACGGACTGCCAAAGGCCAGCACCCAATCGCCCACCTGCACGCCATCGGAGTTGCCGAGCTTGGCCACCGGCAGGTCGCGCTTGGCCTCCACCTGAATGACCGCCAAATCGGTCTCCGGGTCTGAGCCCACCACTTTCGCTGTGTACTGCGTTTGCTCGCCGTGCAGGCGCACCTGAATCTTTGTGGCATCCTCGATCACATGGTTATTCGTGAGGATGTAGCCGCTCTTATCCACAATCACGCCCGATCCCAGGCTGCGCTCCGCCGGGCGTTCCTGCTGGTCGAAGAAGCGGTCGAAGAAGTCCTGGAATGGCTGCTGGGGAATCTGCTGGCCGCGGCGGCGCGGCTGGTTGGGGCGACGCTCAAACACCTGCGTCGTGGAAATATTGACCACCGCAGGCTCCAGCTTTGAGGCGATGGTGGCAAACGTACTCGACAGTTGCACAGGGCTGGGCACAGCCAGCAGGGCCGCCCGGTCCCCGGCCGCCTGTTCCCTGCCGGCGGACACGCCGCCGGAAATCACGGTTCCAATCAAGATGCCGATGGCCAGCGTGGCCGCCACCAGCATCGACGCGGCTACTTTGCGGTGCCGCGCCCAATCCATCATATCGCGCATGTCGGGTTCCATCTCCTTGAATTTAGCCGTTCGCGCAGGGCGCGCGGCAAGCTTGCATTATAACACTTCCCGTCGCTTCCTTAGACGCAGCCTGCCGGCGGCACGTTTACGGCGCCGAAACATTGCTTTCCCCTGCCGGGTGCTCTGTGTATTCGACGCGGCCGCCGCCGGATGCGTTGTACGCTGCTCCCCGTTTGGCGGAAATTTACAGTCCTGCTAGAATGGGGCGTCTGACGATGAAGCCGCGCACCATGTACGAGAAAATCTGGGAGTCGCATCTGGTGCATCAGGCTCCCGGACACCCCGCCCTGATTTACATCGACCGCCATTTGATCCACGAGGGCACATCTCCGCAGGCCTTTGCCGGTCTGAAGTCTTCGGGCAGAAAGGTGCGCCGACCGGACCTGACCTTTGCGGTGATGGACCACTCTGTACCCACCAAGGACCGCCACCTGCCCATCCTGGACGCCGACGCCCGCGGCCAGTTCGACGCCCTGGATCGCAACTGCCGCGAAACCGGCGTGCGCCTGTTCGATATGTTCAGCCGCAACCAGGGCATCGTGCACGTCATCGGTCCGGAGCTGGGCATCACCCAGCCCGGCCAGACCATCGTCTGCGGCGACAGCCATACGGCCACCCACGGCGCATTCGGCGCGTTGGCCTTCGGCATCGGCACCAGCGAAGTCGAGCACGTGCTGGCCACGCAGTGCCTCCAGCAGTTTGAATCGAAGACCATGCAGATACGGGTGAACGGCAAACTGGGGCCCGCCATCACCGCCAAGGACCTCATCCTGGCCATCATCGGCAAGATCGGCATCGCCGGAGGCATCGGCCATGTCTTTGAATATGCCGGGGAGGTCTTCCGCACCCTTTCCATGGAAGGCCGGATGACCGTGTGCAACATGTCCATCGAAGGCGGAGCGCGCGCGGGAATGGTCGCGCCCGACGATAAGACCTTCGCCTACCTCGAAGGGCGTCCTTATGTGCCGCGAGGCAAGGATTTCCAAATCTCCATGGACCATTGGAAATCCGTGGCCTCCGACCCCGACGCAACATTTCACCGGACGGTCGAATTGCGCGGTGAAGCCATCGCCCCGCAGGTCACCTGGGGCACCAATCCGGGGATGGTTACCGACGTGACCGGCCGTGTGCCTGACCCGGGCTCGTTCCCCGACCCGGTGGACCGCAAGGCCGCGGAAGCCGCGCTGAAATACATGGCTCTGAACCCCGGCACGCCCATCCAGGATATACGACTGGACAAAGTCTTCATTGGCTCGTGCACCAATTCGCGCATGGAAGACCTCCGCGCGGCGTCACGCGTCATCGCCGGCAGGAAAGTGGCCCGGGGCGTCGATGCGCTTGTTGTGCCCGGCTCTATGGTCGTAAAGGCCCAGGCGGAGAAGGAAGGCTTGGACAGGATTTTCATCGATGCGGGCTTCGAGTGGCGCGAAGCGGGCTGCTCGATGTGTATCGGCATGAATCCCGACGTGCTCGGCAGCGGCGAACGGTGCGCCAGCACATCGAACCGCAATTTCGAGGGCCGCCAGGGCAAGGGCGGACGCACGCATCTGGTCAGCCCCATGATGGCCGCCGCGGCCGCCATCGAAGGCCACTTTGTAGACATCCGCGACTGGATGCTGAACTGAATGCAGCCCTTCCGCACACACACAGGACTGGTCGCCCCGCTAGACTGCGTGAACGTGGACACCGACCAGATGGTCCCCAAGCAGTTCTGCAAGCTGCTCACGCGCGAAGGCTACGGCCGCGTGTTGTTCTATGACTGGCGCTACCTGCCGGGGGAGAAGCCCAACCCGGATTTCGTGCTCAACGCTCCGCGCTACATGGGCGCGTCGGTTCTGCTGGCACGCGCCAACTTTGGCTGCGGCTCCAGCCGCGAGCACGCGCCCTGGGCCGTGCTGGACTACGGGATCCGCGTGGTGATTGCGCCGAGCTTCGCAGATATCTTCTACAACAACTGCTTCAAGAACGGCATCCTCCCCGTCACGCTTCCCGATGCCGCCATGGACGAACTCTTCCGTCGCGCCGAAAACCTCCCGGACTACCGCGTCACCGCAGACCTATCTCAGCAAGTTATTTACGACCAGGCAGGCCTGAAGTTTTCATTCGAAATGGACCCTTTCCGCAAAGAAATCCTTCTGAAGGGGCTGGATGACATCGGGATGACCATGCAGCACGAGACGCTCATCTCCGACTTCGAAAAGCAAAAGCGACCCTCTGCCACCATGTTCGACCCAGCCGTCGTGGACGTGAAAATCTTCCAGCCGGAGCATTAGCAGCTTCTCGAAAAACTACGCATGGCATCGGTCTGCCATCGGCGGCGATGGGTTGCGACATCCAGCTCCGCTCCCTCACTCGTTCTCAGCTCCTGACCTTACCGCCGGGATATCCGACTCGATGGCCGCCGGCGCGGAGCCCTTAAGCTCCGCCAGCAGGATTCCAACCAGGATGAGCGCAGCGCCAGCCAGCGCCCGCGCTCCCAGGCGTTCCCCCGTCACCAGGAATGCAGTCAGTCCCGCGAACACAGGTTCCAGCGTGAGCAGGATGCCGATGAGTGCGGGCGTCAGGTGCCGTTGCGACCACACTTGCACGGAAAAGGCCACGGCTGTACCGGCGATGCCCGTCAGCAAGACCGCAAAGATAAGGTGACCGCTGGCCCGCAAGAATGGCAGTTCCCACCCCAGCGAAGCGCCCATCGGGATGGCCAGCGCCGAGAGTATGGCTGCGACGGCAAACTGGACGGTGCTCAGCGCGGTCACGGGATGTTGGAGCGTCGCGCGGCTCACCACCAGGATGTGCGTGGCGAACACAGTGGCGGCGGCCAGCGTGAGCAAATCGCCCTGGTTCCATTCCGCCAGCCCGCCCAGGCCCTTCCCCGCCGGGACGATCAGGTAGTAGAGACCCCCGAGCGCCGCGGCTGTCCCGGCCCAGATCCAGCGGTTCGGCTTGCCGCGCCCGCTGAGCCCTTGCAGCAGCGGCACAATGACCACCGCCGAGCCGGTGATGAATGCCGACTTAGTGGCTGTGGTCAGGCGCAGCCCGTTGTTCTGTAGCACATACCCCAGGAACAGCAAAAACCCAATGACCGCGCCACTGCGCAATGCCGGAAGGCTCATGGCCCTCAGTCGGGGAAAGAAGGCCGCGGCCATCACGGCTGCGGCCAGGCCAAAGCGCAGGGCCTGGTAGACCATCACGGATGAATCTTGGAGTGCGCGCTGGACCACAACAAACGTGGTCCCCCACAGCGCCGACACCAGGGCCATGGCCACCAGCGCCTTGAAACGGATGCTCATCGTTGAAGGAAAAGACCGCGCGTTCGGGGAATCGTCGCCGCCACCAACACACTTCTCACTTCACCGCCATTCCTTGCACTTGAAAATGGGCGCCGTGCAGCAGGTTTCCTGCCCCCACAAATGCCCGGGCCGGCAGGCTTTGTGTGAAATAGGTCTTGTACACTTCGTTGAAGCGGTCGAAGAGGCGCACATCCGAACAATAGACCTGTACCCACACCAGGTCTTCCATCGTCATTCCCGCAGCCGCCAGCACCACCTTGACGCCGTCCAGCGCCAGGCGGATTTCCTCCTCCAGATCTTCGGGCGGCTGGCCGGTCTCCGGAAGAAAACCCACACGGCCGGAGATGTATAGCGTGTCGCCGACCAGGACGGCGTCGCTGTAGGGGGCGTCATAGCCCTGCGTGGGCAGACGGATGTTCCTGCGTTTCGTCGCGCTGTCAGCCTTGGCCATTTCGTTCCCTCTCGTCGGTCTGCCCGGCCTTACCGCTTCACTGCAATGCCCTGCACTTCAAAATGCGCTCCGCGCAACAGTGGGCCAGAGCCGATGAATGCCCGCGCCGGGAAATCCTTCTGAAAATAGCTGCGGTACACCGCGTTGAACTTCCCGTAAAGCGTCAGGTCCGGGCAGAAAACCTGCACGCTCGCCAGCTCGTCCATGCTCATACCCGCCTCGCCCAGCGTGCTCTTCATACTCTCCATGATGTTGCGGATTTCCTGCTCGAGGTCATCGGGGATGCGCCCGGTTGTCTCGTCCACGCCCAGCCGCCCCGCCAAGTAGAGAGTATTCCCAGCCAGCACCGCGTCGCTAAAGGGCAGGTTTCCCGTGTTCCCCGCGCGCTGGATATGCCGCCGCTGCGGCTTCTGCGAGAAAACATCTGTGGCGCTGCCGACCGCAAGCAGTACTACCAGGATTGCGCAAAGCCGTTTCATCTTCGCCTCCGCTTCCCTTCTCAGGAATTCTCGCCGCGCAGTGTATTTCATCCCGCCGCGGTGCGCAATTGCTCTGCAAAGGCCGGGGCCACACCGCTTTTCTGTTGACCCGGCTCTCACTTTTCTGTAACTAGAACTCATGCGGCCTCCCCGCATGTGGCTCGCAGCCCCTCTGGCCGGCGCATGCCTGCTTGCTGCCCCTTGCACCTCCGCCGCGGAAAAAGCAGAAACCTGGATCGAGGTGCGGAGCCCGCATTTCGTGGTCATCAGTAACGCGGGAGACAAGCCCGCGCGGCGCATCGCCGAGCAACTGGAGATGATCCGCGGCGTTTTCCAGCTCCAGAACCCCCAGGCCCGGCTTGATTCCGGCCTGCCATTTCTGATTTTCGCAGTGAAAGGCGAGAAAGACCTGAAGTCGCTGCTCCCGGAATACTGGGAGACAAAAGGCCGTTCGAAGCCTGCGGGGGTCTTTTTTCCCGGCCAGGAGAAGTACTACGCCGCGTTGCGCATGGATAACGGCAGCGACCAGGGCCGCCACATTGTCTTCCACGAGTACGTCCATTCCCTCGACCGCTCAAGCGGAGCCAGCCTGCCTGTTTGGGTCGAAGAAGGGGTGGCGGAATTCTTCGGCCATATGGTGCCCGAGGGTAAACGCGTTCGTCTGGGCGAGCGAAGCATCGGCTCCATCGAAGTGCTGCAAAGGTCGTCGCTGCTGCCGCTCGAGCAGCTATTCGCGGTGGACCATAACTCCCCGCATTACAGCCAGAAGAACAAGTCGACGATCTTTTACGCCCAGTCCTGGGCCCTGGTGCACTACCTGTTTATGGACCCCGAGGTGCGCCAGGCGAAACTCCTGCGAAAATATGGAGAGCTGATCCAGGGCGGGGTGAATGCCGTGGAGGCCGCGCGTCAGGCGTTCGGCGACCTCAGAAAATTGCAGAAACGCCTGGAGAGCTACATCCGGGAGGAAAACTACTTCATCGCGCACGTGCCGGCCCCGCCCGAGATCGACGAGAAGACTTTTCCTGCGCGCGTGCTTCCCCCCGCCGAGGCCGTAGCCCTCCGTGGCGACTTCTTCGTCCACACAAACCGGCCGGTGGAGGCCGCCGCCAGCCTCCACGAGGCCCTGCGCCTGGACCCCAACATGGCACGAGCCCACGAATCGCTGGGCTTTCTGCACTTCCGGCAGGGACGGCCGCAGGACGCGGCACGCGAGCTGGCCGAAGCGGCGCGGCTCAACTCCGGCAGCTTTCTCACGCACTACTGGCTGGCCATGCTCACTTCGCAGGATTCGGGCCACGAGGGAGCACTCGACGACGCCGAGCAGCACCTGCGCCGCACCATCGAGCTGAACAAGGATTTCGCCGGCGCGTATTCCACCCTGGCCACCTTCCTGGTGCGCCACGACGACAAAGCTAAAAAGGACGAAGCCCTGGTCCTGGCCCGAAAGGCCGTGGAGCTCGAACCCGGCACCCTCGTCTTCCATCTAAATCTGGGACACGTCTTGCTGCGTCATGAGCGCGCCGCCGAAGCCCGGCAGATCGGCCAGCGCGTCCTCCAGGCCGCGCGCACCGAATCCGACCGCCAGAACGCTACAGTTTTCCTGAATTCCGTTCATGGCTACGAGGAATTCCTGGCGCGGAGGAAGAAGTACGAGGAAGAGGCCCGTGAGGCAGAAGCGCGTCGCGAGGAATTCCGGAAGAAACTCGAAGAACAGCGCCGCCGGGAGGAAGCGGAGGCCGCCGCGACCCCCGCGCCCGCTGCTCCGCTGAAGAAGGGCAGGAGCGCCCCCCCTCCCAGGACCAGGCACACCGCAGCCACAGGCTCCAGCGCCTCCATCGAAGGGCGAATTACTGCCCTCGCGTGCGCGGACCCGGCGCGAATGGAAATCACTCTGGCCATTGGCGCCTACACCCTGAAATTGCGCTCCCTGAATTACTTCAAAGTGGAATATCTTTCGGGAGGAACCTGGGCGCCGCCGGCCAACTTCAACCCTTGCCTGCATCTGAAGGGGCTGCTGGTCAAGGCTGCCTACACCACGCTCCTGAACCAGCCGCAGGCCGGCGAGCTCATCTCGGTGGAAGTGAAGAAGTAACTTTTTCGGCGGCTGTCAGGGCATCTTCTCGTAGACGAGTTTTCCGCCAACAAACGTCATGATCACTTCCGTGGCGGGGATGCGCGCGGGAGCGATCTGCGTAACGTCTGCGGACAGCACCACGATGTCGGCAAGTTTCCCCGGGACGATCTGCCCTTTGTTGTTTTCCTCGAATTCCGCGTAGGCGGACCCCTGCGTGTAGCCTTCCAGGCACGTCTCCAGCGAAATCTTTTCTCCCGGGATCCACCCGCCCGGGGGGCCCCCGCCGGGCAGCTCGCGCGTGACGCAGGCATACAGTCCCAGCATCGGGTTCATCGGCTCCACCGCATAGTCGGTCCCAAACGCCAGACGCACTCCCTGTTTGCGGAATGAATTCCAGGCATACGCGCCCTTAGACCGCTCCGGGCCGATCCGGTCGCTGGCCCAGCGCATATCCGTGGACTCGTGCACCGGTTGCATCGAGGCGATGACCCCGAGCTCGCTAAATCGCGCGAAGTCGCCGGGCGCGATCACCTGCGAATGCTCGATGCGATGCCGCGCGTCCCGCGCCCCATTCGCAGCACGGGCGGCCGCAAACGCGTCCAGTGAGACCCGGTTGGCGCGGTCCCCGATGGCGTGCAGCGCAATCTGGAAGCCCGCCTTGTCGCGCTCGATGGCCATCTCCCGAAGCTGGTCTTCCGGGATGCGCAGGATGCCGCTGGTCGCAGCGTCGTCGGCGAACGGCGCCAACATCGCTGCTGTGCGCGACCCCAGCGTGCCGTCGGTGACGCCCTTCAGCGCCCCCGTTTTCAGCCACGGATCACTCGTCCCGCCGCGTTTGCGCATCTCCTCCAGACGCGCCAGCGGTGCCTGGAACGGCAGCCACTCCGTGATTCGCAACGTCAGCAGACCCTCGCCCTTCAATTGTTCGTAAGTCAGCAGGTCGTCCCAGCTCGAGTTGTCCTGAATGGACGTGATCCCGAATTGGGCGGCCTCGGCCATCGCCAGCAGGATGCCCCGGCGGCGCTTCTCCGGCGTCGGCGGAGGAATTTGGCGCGATACCAGGCCGCTGGCTGTTTCCTTGAGCATTCCGGTGGCTTCACCCGTCCTCGGGTCGCGCTCGATCTCCCCGCCCGGGGGATTGGCCGTCGCCGTGGTAATGTCGGCTATCTCCAGGGCCTTCGAATTCACCACCGTGACGTGGCCGTCCACACGGCTGAACACCATCGGGTGCTCGGTGGAGACGGCGTCCAGGTCTTTGCGCGTTGGGAATCGCTTCCCTGGCCAGAGTGTGTGGTCCCAGCCGCGGCCGGTAATCCACTCGCCGGGTTTGTAGTTGCCCAGGCGCGCGCGGATACGGCTCTGGAATTCAGCGAGCGATTTCGACCCGCCCAGCTCTACCGCCAGTCTTGCCATGCCCCCGCTCGCCAGGTGGATGTGCGCGTCGTTGAACCCGGGCATGGCGAAGCGGCCCTTCAGGTCAACCACGCGGGTCGCTGTTCCGGTCCAGGCAGCAATCTCCCGGTTCGAGCCGGTGGCGACAATCCTTTCCCCGGCAACGGCTACAGCTTCGACGCGCGGCCGCCGGGCGTCGCCCGTGTAGAAAATCCCGTTCCTCAAAACCAGGTCTGCCTGGCCCGGCGGCCCCTGTGCGGTGTTTGCCGCTTCCGCTCCGGCTGCCAAAGCCGAAACGCTCCCGGTCTGGGGGGCGAACCAGCAGAACGCCTGAGTGCAGGAATCTGTACCTGTGACCAGAGCGGAGCCCGCGTTGGGCAGCGCCGCGCAATAAACGCCCAGGAGCAAAATCAGAAACATTCGCAGCCTGCCATTTTTCATTTTTCGATCCCTGCGACGCCCAGCAGTGTCAGCATGATTCTTTTCAGGCCCAGCTCGCGTCCAGCCGGGTCGTACCATTCGCCCAGCGAATGCGAGCCACCGCCTCGGCCGCCGGCCCCGACTGAAATCCCCGGGATGCCCTGCGAGAGCGGGATGTTTGCGTCCGTGGACGAACGCTCCAGCCGCGACCGGTTGCCCAGGTAGCGGTCCGCGTTTTGCAGTGCCGCAAGCAGCGCGGTTCCGGCCGGCAGCTCGCCACCGGGCCGGGCGCCCACACTCCGGAACCGTGCTTCCAGCCGGCCATTCCCTCGGGCCGTGCCCCCACGCTCGCGTGCTGCAGACAGTTCCTCTTCGATGCCCGCCTGAATGGTCTCCCGCAGCGCAGCCTCCAGCTTTTCGATTTCCGGTTCCGATTCAGAGCGCAGGTCCACCTTGATCGCGGCGCTGTGGGGGATGGAATTAACCGACGTGCCGCCCTCGATGCTGCCGATATTGAATGTGGTGCGCGGGGTCTCCGGGACTTTGACATGGACAAAGCGGGCAATCCCGCGCGACATCGCGTGGATGGGATTGGCCATCCCGAAGTCCGTCCAGCTATGCCCGCCGGGCCCGGTGATGGTGACCTCGAAGCGACGCGAGGCCAGCGCCATCGTGGTTACGTGTTCCACCGACGGCCCGTCAATGGCAATCACAGCGCGCACCCGTCCCCGGTACTGTTCGACCAGCCGGCGCATCCCCCGCAGATTGCCTTCCCCTTCTTCGCCGACATTGGCTGCGAACACGATGGTGGAGCGCGTCTTCAGCTTGGCGTCATCCAATGCCTTCGCCACCGCCACCAGCGCGGCCAGGCCCACCCCATTGTCGGAAATTCCCGCGGCCACCATGCGCGAGCCCTCCCGGTGCACGCGGACGTCGGTCCCCGCCGGAAACACGGTGTCGAGGTGCGCGGAAATCAGGATGACGCTGCGGGTGTCGCGCCCCGCCTTCTCACCGATCACGTTGCCCACGTCATCGGTCCGCACCCGCAGGCCCGCCGACGCCAGAAGTCGGCGCAGAGACGCGGCCCGCGGGCCTTCGCGGAACGGCGGCGCGGGGATTTCATTGATACGGATGGTCTGCTCGGTGATCCAGGCGGTCTGTCTCTCGAACCAGCCCAGCGCCTTCTCGACGCGCGCGTCTTCGAGCAATTGCTGCGGGGAGGAGAGTTCCCTCGCGGCGGGGATTTGCGCCAGCGCTGTGGCCATCGGCCAAAGAATACAGCAAAGCAGTGCGCCTTGTCCTGAGCGAAGTCGAAGGGCGCGCCGCCGCGCGTTTGTCCTCCGGCCTGCGTCCAGGCCGGAACCCGGGAGAGCGCGCGATGGAAGAGGATGCGTCAACTGCGCGTGGCTGCGCCCGCGCGGCTTCCGGCCAGGGCCAGCAGTTCCTCTTCGGTCAGGATGCGGGAAGCTTTTTTGGCCGCCGCGAAGATGCGGTCCACCGTCTCGTCGCTGGCGGAGATGCCGCGTTTTTCCAGCCAGTAAATCACGTTGGAGCGTCCGCTCAACGGGCCCACTTCAATCACCTGCTCGAGACCGAACAGGTGCGAGGGCACGCCGCTATAGACGGCATTGGCCAGGTAGGTGTCGTTCTTCTTATAGGCTTTGATGATGGCCGCGGCGTGCACCCCGGTGGCCGTGCGGAAAGCATCGCGCCCGACAACCGGATAGTTCGGCGGGATGGTCGTGTGCGTCGCTCGCGCAACCTTTTCGCAGTACTCCTTCAACCGCGAAAGGTCGCGGTCAATCAACCCCATCAGTTTCAAATTGACCAGCAGGAGTTCCATCGGCGTATTGCCCACGCGCTCGCCCAGCGAATTGGCCGCCCCGTGGATCTGGTCTGCGCCGGCGGCCAGCGCGCCGATGGAGTTGGCGATGGCCAGTCCGCGGTCGCAGTGCCCGTGCCAGTCCACGCGGATCTTGGCCCCGGCGCCGGCGGTCTGAACAATTTCCTTAATAGCGAACCGCACCAGGTTGTAAGCCCCGCGCGGGGTGGCGTGGCCCACCGTGTCGCATAGGACCATCGCCCGCGCCCCGCAGCGGATGGCCGTCGAATACAGCCGCTGCACCGTCGCCGCGTCGGTGCGGATGGTATCTTCGGTGACGTACATCACTTCCAGCCCCTGCGCCGCCGCAAACCCAACCGCCTTCTCCGTGGTGCGCTCCAGGTGCTCCACGGTCCAGTCCTCCGCCAGTCGCCGGATGGGACTCGAGCCCAGAAACGTGGCCGCCTCGATGGCAATGCCGGCCTTTTGGGAGATCTCGGCGATGGGGCGGATGTCGTTTTCGTGTGTCCGCGCCGCGCAGTTGGGACGGATTTTCAGCCTGGCCCCGCCGATTTCGCGGGCCAGTGCTTCCGTGTCCGCATACGCGCGTGGCCCGGCTCCGGGAAGCCCAATGTTTACCGAGTCGATCCCCAGCCCTTCCATCAGGTGCAGGATCTCAATCTTTTCCCCGATGGAAGGGTCGTGCACGGAAGGGTTCTGGAGCCCGTCCCGCAGGGTTTCGTCGTCCAGCATCACCTTCCGGCCAGCCGGCACTTCCGGCCCGGACATGGTGTTCCAGTCGTAGATGAGTTCTTCGCGGTCCATTTGCAATTCAATAGCGCTGCGTGTAGCTCCTGGGCATTTCGTTCAGGTTGGCCTTGTACAGGGTCTTGCAGTTCTCGCAGCGGTACAGCTCCGCGTTGCCGCCCGCCAGCGCCGCAATTTCGCTGGGACAATCGTACCAGCGCTTCAGGTGGCCGCAGCACACTTTGCCTTTGGCATCCTTTTCATCGCACGCGCGCTGCCGCAGTTTGCGGGTTTTCACTTTCGGAGCCTGGGCGGTTTCCGGTGTGGTGCCTGCTGCGGATTCTTCGGCCATTCCATCCCTCGCCAATGGTTCGGACTGCGGAGAGGAAACGCTCCGCACAAATTCTAACTGATTTTCCAGACTTCCGGGTACTCCACACCGACCATGCAGAGTCCGTGCGGAGGCATGGTGGCTCCGGAGCGCGTGCGGTCGCGGGCCTCGAACAGGGCCGGGATGTCCACCGGCGCCAGCTTGCCCTTCCCCACGTCAATCAACGTGCCCACAATTTTCCGCACCATATAGCGCAGAAAGGAGCGGCCGCGCACCGCAAAACGCAATTCCTCTCCGCCATTCGTTCTCCCCAGCTCCGCGCCGAAGATTTCCCGGATCGCGTTGCGCTCCTGAGCTCCGTTTTCGTCCCCGCTCGGCGCGGCAAAGGAAGTGAAATCGTGCTCCCCTTGGAACTGCGACGCGGCCGCCTGCATCGCGGCTTCGTCCAGCGGGTAAGGGTAGTGCAGGACGTACCGCCACTCAAACGGAGGAACAATGCGCCCGCGGAAGATGCGGTATTCATATGTCTTGGCCTGTGCCAGCCAGCGGGCATGGAAGTCCGGCCCCGTTTCCTCGGCGGCCACCACCCGGATGGCCGCCGGAAGCAGCGCATTGCAGGCGCGCTGGAAGTCTGCCGCGCTCAGTCCGGATTGCGTTTTGAAGTTGCAGACCTGGCCGCGAGCATGCACTCCAGCGTCGGTGCGGCCGGCCCCGTGGAGAGTGATTTGTTCCTGTGTGAGTTTGCCGAGTACGTCCCCCAGCGTCCCCTGGATCGTCGGCCTTCCCGGTTGCGCTTGCCAGCCGTGGAAGTCCGTACCGTCATAAGCCAGTGTCAGTTTGAAATTGCGCATGGGGACCGTGAGGACTTCAGAGGCTGCTCCGGGTTGTCACGGGGCCCGTAAAGCGGGCGTGTGCCGGCTGCCGGGGCGCTCCGCGACGCTGCCGCTGCGACACTGCGGACACTCGCCGGCCGTATAACTCTCCATTCGAAGTTCGAGCAGGGCTTCCGCCCGGACCGGCAAGTTCAACTTGCCGTTGCTGCGGTCCAGCAGCGCGCCCGCAGCCACCACTCGCCCGCCGGCCTGACCGACCACGCGCAGCGTATCGCTGGTCGAGCCGCCGGTCGTCCAGACGTCTTCGATCACCAGCACCCGCTCGTCCTTTTCCATTTCGAAGCCGCGGCGCAGGGCCATTCGCCCATCGCCACCGCGTTCCGCCCAGACCGCCCGCACTCCGATGGCACGGGCAACTTCGTGGCCCAGTACGATGCCGCCGATCGCTGGGGAGACCACGGCATCCACCTTGATGTCGTGGAATTCTGCCGCGAGCGCTCGGCCCAGTGCCTCGGCGTGCTCCGGGTGTTGCAGGACCAGGGCGCATTGTACGTAGGTGGCGCTGTGCCGGCCGGAGGAAAGCTCGAAGTGCCCTTGCCGAATGGCTCCGACCGATTCCAGCAGCTTATGAAGGTCCTGTGGCCGCATCCGACCTCGCTTGGTGTGTCTTGTGCCCTCGTCGCGTAGCGTATCGGCGGGCCGATGCGTTGTCAAGGAAACGGCGCGAATGTTACACTCCAGCCGGAGTGTCCGCTTACGGACACGCCGTGTCCTGTTTCGAGTAGCTCGCGCTGCCATGCCGGACCTGACCCCTGCTTTTTTTGCAGAACGGGTGGCCCGCTGCGTGCCCCGAAATAAATGAAACAAAATCAGGTTCCGGCGCGTTTTAGTTATTTGGCAGTACCTGTTTTCTCGGCAATCCTATGGAATGGAGAATCCCCGATGATGCGTCTCTGCGTTCGTATCGGTGTCGCGCTCTCAATCACTCTGGCCCTGGTGCTGGCTTCGCTTCCCGCCCGCGCGCAATCTCCGGCCGCCGACTCGCCGATTTCCGGCAAGCGGGAGTACTCCGTCAGCCCGCGGCATTTCCCCAATCCACTGAAGCCGTATGCGCCCATCCGGGTCGCAGAACCCTTGTTCACCAACTCGCCGCGCGTCGAGCAACTGATCCGCGACGGCAAGATGAGCCTCAGCCTCCAGGACGCCATTGCTCTCGCGCTCGAAAACAACCTCGACATCAGCCTCCAGCGCTACACGCCCTGGCTGGCGCAGACTGACGTTTTGCGCAACAGGGCCTCCTCCTCGACCGGCCTCCTGCGCTTTGACCCCACGTTCACATCCACTCTGCTCTGGGATCGCCGCTCCATCCCCATTAACAACCCGTTCCTGGCCGGGACCGGGACGGCCACCCAGACCGCGCTGACCAACCAGACTTCACGAGGCAATTTCGGCTACTCCCAGGGCTTCCCAACGGGCACGGGCTTCAGTGTCGCGTTTGACAATTCGCGCAGCTCGACCACATCGCTGAGCACGTTTCTGAACCCCTCGGTGCAGTCCTCCATCTTGCTTTCCTGGTCGCAGCAGTTGCTGAACGGCTTTGGCTCGCTGGCCAACACTCGATTCCTCCGTATAGCGAAAAACAATTTGCGCGTCGCCGACCTGACGTTTGCCAACCAGGTCATCCTCACCGTCAGCCAGGTGCAAGACCTGTATTGGGACTTGGTTTTTGCTCGCGAGGATGTCCGTGTGAAGGAGCGTTCCGTGCAGCTCGCGCAGAAACTCTACAGCGACAACACGCGCCAGGTGGAAATTGGCACCCTCGCCCCCATCGAAGTGGTCCGCGCGGAAGCCGAAGTGGCCCGTACGCGCCAGGACCTCATCGTTGCACAGACCTTCCTCCTCCAGCAGCAGATGTTCATGCGCAATGCGCTGACCAAGAACCCCATGGATTCGACGGTCCTGACCGTGGAGATCGTCCCCACCGACAAAATTGCCGACGCCGCCGCAGCGGAGATCATCCCCTTGCCGGATGCGGTCAAAGAGGCCTGGGAAAACCGCCCGGATGTCAAACAGTCCCGCATTGATCTGGATAGCGCCGGTATCGGCGTGCGCGCCTCGCGCAATGCCTTGCTGCCCTCGCTCACTCTGAGCGGGCAGTACGGCACCACCGGGTTATCCGGAAATTCGAACCTCTTCGGCGCCTCCACCACCGTGGCAGGCAGCCAGATCGTGGACGCCGCCGGCCTCCCCGTGGCCGGCTTGTTTACGCCCCGCACCCTGACGCCGCTTACGGGAATTGCACAAGCCGGCTGGAGTGACGCCCTGGGAACCGCCTTTCAGAGCAATTTCCCCACCTACAACGTGCAGCTCACCCTCAGCATTCCGCTGTGGAACCGTGCCGCGCAGGCCGATAGCGCCCGCGCCATGCTCGAACAACGCCTCTCGCAGACGCGGCTGCGCCAGCTCGAAAATAACATCGTCGTAGAGGTCCGCAACGCGCAGATTGCGCTGGAGCAGAGCACCGCGCGCGTGGAGGCCGCGCAGAAAGCCCGCGAACTGGCCGACCGCACCCTCGACGCGGAACAGAAGAAATATCAGCTCGGAGCTTCCACTATCTTTTTCGTCATCCAGGCGCAGCGCGATCTGGCCGCAGCCCAAAGCGTCGAGGTCCGCTCTCTCGCCGACCTGCGCAAGGCCCGCGTCGAATTCGATCGCGCCCTCGGACGAACCCTGGCCACGCACAAGATTGATATCGCCGCAGCCAAAAAGGGCCGCGTGGAACGCGAACTCCACATCCCCGGTGCTCTCGCCGCGGAGGTTTTCCCCACCCGCGAAAAACACTAGCAGGTGGCAGCATGCGTGTTTCAATGTGAATTCGAGGACGCACCGATCTGCGCCGCGTTTTTCAGCAGCCTGCTGGAAGGCGGCTTGTAAATGCTTCTCTTCCGGCATCCGTCTGGGCACGGCGGAATTCATCCCCACGATGTCTGTCGGGAGCCGTGCCCGAAAGGCGGCCAACCCTCAGCGGTTTTAACCGCTGAAGGCATTACTTTGTCCGCCCCTGGCAGGGGGCTGAGAAACTGTCAATCCGAAACCCCGAAGGGGGTGAGGAATCTGCATTTTACGAAATGCAGATTCCTCGCCCTGCTCGGCATGACAGTGAAATCGAGTTTTTCAACAAGCTGCTAACGCGCCGGGAATCCATGTTTCTTCAGCAGCGCCGCAAACCGCGGATCGGCTCGCATCTTATCGAACCCCGGCTCCACGTTGAGATAAATTAAGTCTCGCGTGTGGACTTTCAATGCCTGTTCGAGCCAATAAAACGCGCGGTCCATATCCCCGACGTGTGCGCGGAGTGACGCCAATTCTGCTGAGGTGACAAATCCGCGGTTGCGCGTCAGCTCTTCGTTCCACTCCGCCCATTTGCGGAGGGCTGCGGGATATCCGCTGCTGGCCATGGCACTTCCCAGGCTATTCACAAATTCCGGTTTCATTCCAATCAGACTGCCGTAGCGCTGCCGGTAGCCCATGGACTGCTCGTACTGCCCCATCTGGTGGGCATTCAGGGTTAAGAACACATACGTCCACGGGTAGTTCGTGTCCAGCTCGAGTGCTTTTCGAAGCTCTTCCTGCGCCTCCGTGTAGCGCCGCGCGAAATAGAAATGACGGCCGATATAATGGCCGACGAGTGGCGAAAACGGGTCCAGTTGCTGCGCGCGCCGCGCCGAGGCGATGGCTTCCTCAAAACGTCCCATCGCCGCCAGGCAGTGGGAATAATAGAAGTGCGTATCCACCTGGCCGGGGTCCATCTCAATCGCCTTCCGGAACTCCTTTTCCGATTCGGCGAAATTCCAGTCGGCATAGAGCCGCGTCATCGCCACCGCGGTCTGCGCTTCCGGCGACGCGCGGTCCATCTCTCTGGCCTTCAGGGCCGCCTCGCGGGCGCGGCCCAGGGCCACCCGCGGCTCCAGGCGTGTGCCGAAAATGTAGGCCCGCGCCAGTCCCGCGTGCGCCAGGGCAAACTGCGGCTCTTTGTCGATCGCCGACCGGTAAAATTCGATGGCCTTTTCCAGGCCCGCAATCGTGGCTTGCGACTGGTGGTAGCGCGCCCGCAGATAAGCTTCATAGGCCTCCGGGTTCACTGCCGGGGCGCTGGGCCGTGCGCGCGCCGCCGACGCCGGCACCACGATCCGCATCTGCCCGGCAATGGCTTTGGCCACGTCGCTCTGTACGCGGATGATGTCCTTCATTTCCCGGTCAAAATTCTCCGCCCACAGATGCGTCTGATCGCTGACGCGGATCAACTGCGCGCTGATGCGCAGGCGCTCGCCGTCGCGCCGCACGCTGCCCTCCATCGCGTAGTCCACCTTCAGTTCTCTGCCGATTTGCTCGATGGATTTCTGTGTTCCCTTGTATTTCATCGCCGTGGTG
>Ga0247727_10002423_pt1 | contig 42709 bp, 30 predicted proteins | sample WisWelCaveWW1625_FD_202498 | JGI IMG/M metagenome (GOLD analysis project Ga0247727, IMG submission 202498) | Biofilm microbial communities from Wishing Well Cave, Virginia, United States - WW16-25 | ecosystem: Environmental > Aquatic > Deep subsurface > Groundwater > Cave microbial mat | place...
GGAAAGCGGCTTGTGGTCGGCGAGCAACAGTACGGAGCATCCCTGGCGAAATTCGCCGATGCGTTTCACGAGTCCGGCAGGATCGGAGGGCCGCTCGTTGAACCACTCGGCGGCCGCGTCGGCCAGCGCGTTCAGATGGGCATCGGCGGGTACCTGCGACGGAATTGCTCCAGGCTTGTTCCAGCCCCACGTGGTTTTGGTTGCTACCTGTAGAGTCGTTTCAGTCGGTCGCAAATTATGTTCGTAAATGAAGACGCCGAAGAGCACGGCTGCCGCGGTGGCGAAACTTACCAGGGCGGGATGTTGGTACCAGGCCGCCGTTCGCCTCAGCCGAACGATGTGCCGCTCGCCTTGTTCTGGTGACCGGAACGAATGGGAGATGGATGTGGTTTGTCCTCGATTCGCGAGATTGGTAGACCTTGGCGTTCCCGTCTGATTTGCCAGGAAGGCTTCAAGCCGCAGACGACTCCTATGAATCAGTTCCTGAAACTCCACCGATGGTTGCTCTACTCGGTCCCAGTACGGTCCGCCGGAAACAAAAACTAGTTCTTGCAATTCGAGCAGCAATTGGGGCCGCAGCATCAGATACCCCAGAGTTCCGCGCGAAACTCCGCCCAAGCCACTCGCTAGCACCGTGTCCAATTGGTCGCCGAGTACCTCGCGCACAGTTGGGCTCGACTGAGCCGGAGCGCCGTGTACGGCCGTCAGCTCAGCCACTAAAGCGGCCAGATCGAGGCCCACGAGTTTCTGTTCTAACCAGCGGGGTAGCTGGGCCGGATCATCAGGAATGTCTAAAACGTGGATGGTCATGCCATTGCTCGCTCGACGCATTTTCGCAGTTGTTCCGTCGCCTGAAAAAGTATTTTGTAGGCCTTTTCCTTCGTGATCTCCAAGCGATGACTGATCTCATCATATCCTTCCCCTGAACTCCTGGCCTGGAACACGGCCCTCTGTTGGCCACTCAGTTGCTCCATGCATCGCCTCAGTATCTGTTCACGTTCCCTTTCGATGAGCAGTTCATCCGGCTGGCCGTGGTGCTGAGCGGAAATGTCCTCATCCGGATCAAGACGGTCCATAGGTTTTTTGCGACTCTGATCAATGAGATAGTTCCGGGCAATCTGATGCAGCCAAGCTCGAAAGTTGCCGCCATGGAACTTCTGGGCCAGATGCTCCCAGACACGCTCCCAAACTCCCTGAGCGACGTCATCGAAATCGTTCTCATGAACCCGGCTCCTAAGAAAAGACAAGAGCTTGCTAGCATGCCGACGGTGCAGTTCCTCGAACGAATCCTTGGCTGCCTGCATCGCCGTCTCCGACTCGCCGCGCCGCGCGATTACCTGGGCGAGCTGTTCGTCACTCGGAGCGATTTCCTCGGGGCTTGCGGACATGCCCAGAGTGTGAGGCCCGAACCGTCGCCGGTCAAGTGTGAAGAATTAGTAGCACACCTTGACGTACTTCTTGACCGGAACCTGCACCGTCCGCCAGAACGTCTTCGTCACGTAGCGCGGGTAGCCGTAGTGGTCAACCACCTTGACGACCTTGGTGTAGGGCACCTGCCGAGGCACGTAAGACACAACCCACTCGTAATGACAATGTGAACACCAGTGGCTCGCCTCAGCCTTGGTCCCACCCGTCATCAACGCCCCCGCAGCCAAGAGACCGCCGAACGCCAACCGTCGCAAAGCTTGAACAAGTTTCATGACTTTCTCCTCAAACGCTTGGGTTTCAGATCACCGGTACTTCATTTCCCGGACTGCAGGGGGAAACGAAGAGGTCGCCCGAATCTTCTTTGGGAAATCGCCGGCGTAAGGATTTTGTGTTGATTTGATCCCAAGGATTTACGGAGCACGTTGCCAATGTACCAGCCGCCTTGTACGTTATTGGCGCGGTGAAGACTTGCCGTACACGGACAACCGGTTGCCTCCAAGCTTAGAATCCGTTCACTGCGCGTGTCGATCGGGAGAAGGATTGAGATTCCCGGAAGATTCGGCGGCCTGAATCGTTTCTCTGCGGTAGGGCCTCCGGATCCAATGGCCACTCGTTGCGTTGTCTAACACGTTCCGTTTCCACAGTTCTTGGAGAGAGCCATGAGAATGAAGATGCTTGTGTTGTCGACACTGGCACTCGTGATGAGCGTGCCGCTCGCACTGATTGCCGAAGCCCAAGGCTACGCCCCGCGGCAGTATTACTCGAGTTGGTACAGGCACCCGAAGAAGACCTATTATTACCGCACGTATTATTACAAACCGACGCCGACCTATTCCGGCTACAAGCACCACTATGTGGTCTACGTGCCGGAAAAACCCAAGTACTATTACTACTACAGCCCGTACAAGAAGCAGTACTGGGGCCGGTGCCCGTCGGACCACGGCGGCAAGCCGGTGTATTCGCAACTGGCGGAAAAGGATCGCAAGGCTACGCTGGACGAAATCCCCGAATCGGCATTTCCGGCGCCGGCACCTCTGCCGCCGCTCCCCGAATCGAATGACGGGGCCACGCTGGACCTGCCACCGGACGATTTGCCGTCGACGACACCAGGCGATTCGTTGCCGAATTGATTGGAAGTTCACTCGGTCGCGGGGCAGGGCGTTCACCTGCCCCGCGTCGGGCGAAGTACGGATCGTTGTGTGCTGGTTTGCCGATTGGACGACTTGCGGCCGGCGGGCGATTCTTACCAAGAAGATTTTCCGATGTGGTTCGTTTGCCATTGTGGTCTGAGTCCGGTCTGAGGATTCAGATGATTTCCTTCGATGTCTGACCAGGAACAAGGTGCAGCCCTGGATCGCGTAGGTTTTCCAAACGCATCAAGATCGCGAGGCTTTATGGCTACCGAATGGAAAAAAGGCAGTGAACCAGAGACGGGCTACCACTTGACCGAGGATTCGCCGTTTGCGCGTGGCGGGTCGGGCGAGGTTTGGAAGGCGGTCGGTCCGGGCGGCATCCGCGTCGTGCTCAAGCGAGTGCCGCTGGCCGGGTCGATGGCCGAGGCCGAGCGAAAATCGCTTGAAGTGCTGCGAAACCTCTCGGCACATCCGCACCTTCTAGGCATCCACGGCTTCTGGATTCACGAAAATGAGCTGGTCATCGCAACCGAGCTTGCTTCGGCAAGCCTGACCGACCGGTTGCGACAGACGGGCGGGGCGGGCATTCCGCTCAAGGAACTGCTGGACTACATGGAAGACGCGGCCAAGGGGATCGACTTTTTGAATTCGCCCATTCATTCGATGGAAGGAAAACAGGTGGCCATTCAACATCGCGATATCAAGCCCTCGAATCTGCTGCTGGTAGGCGGCTCGGTGAAGCTCAGCGATTTTGGTCTGGCCAAAGCTCTTGAAAGCCAGAACACGTCGCACACGGGTGTCATGACGCCGGCCTATGCCGCGCCCGAGGCGTTTCTGCACGAGACATCGAACCGCTCGGACCAGTACAGTCTGGCGGCGAGCTACGTCGAGCTGCGGACCGGCCAGGGGGTGTTCTCCGGATCGATCGCCCAGATCATGTACGGGCACATCCACGGCCAGCCGGACCTTTCGCGCCTGACCGAGCCGGAGGCCCAAGTGGTCGGCCGGGCACTGGCGAAGAACCCAGCGGATCGTTTCGCGAGTTGTCGCGAGTTCGTCACCAACCTGCGCCAATCGCTCGACAGTTATCTGAGTGCCCTCGCTGCACCCACTTCCGATTGGCCAAACATGCCCAGCGGCGTTTTGCCCCAGAGTGTTGCCGGCACCGGGCTCGCCCTCGAAGCGAAGCATGCGGTTGCCGTGGCCACGCAGGGATCCACGGTTCCGTCAATCGACGCTGCCGACACGGCGCCGAACCCGCAATCCGCACCGCGAACACTCTCCGCGGCGATTCAGGTTCAACCAGCTCGAAAATCCATACTCCCGTGGGCAGTGCTTGCCCTGGCTGCGGCTGCGATCGTGATGGCCGGCGTGGTTTTCATTCCTCGGCCACTGAAACCAGCAGCGGTGGCTCAGCTTGGCGCGAACCAAAATTCAACGAACGGACCAGGGCAGACAGATTCCGTAGCCGAACAGACGGCGAAACCGGATGCCGACAAACTGCAACCGCCAAGCGAAACGCCTCGTTCGACTGAACCCGAAGCTACGAGCACTGATCAGCAACTCGTCGAAAAGCCAACCAAAACAACGGAACAAGAAACGACCAAAGCTCCGCCGGACGCCGAGCCGCAGGATCGCACCGAAACCAAACCGCGCGAGCAAAGCGAACCACGCAAAACTGCCGTTGACTCACCCGCAGATTCGTTCCGCATCGAAGTCCCGCGTGGAACGGCCAAGGGCGATTCGCCGCCGGAGCCGAAGAAGACTGGCGATCAGGAATCGCCCGAACCACGCACGACGGAAGTGAAACGGCCGGAGTCTGGAGCCGCCCCGCAAGACACCGACACCAAAGGCGGCCTGGCCGAACAAAGCTACGCGATCATCAAGAAATACTGCTATCGCTGCCACGGCGTTGATTTCAAAGTGCCCGGACTCAACATGCTGGATCGCGATCTCCTCGTAGCTAAGCGTGGTGCCGACGAGTTGCCCTACGTCACGCCGGGCAAGCCCGACGATTCCTACATCTGGCAACGCGTGAGCGAGGACGCGGACATGCCGCCGACCGGTGCCAAGCCTTCCGATTCTGAAAAAGAAACGCTGAAGAAGTGGATCGAATCGGGAGCGCCGTTTCCAGGCCGTTCCGTCGCAGTGAGGGCCTTTGTGAGCGAAAAGGACGTGCTGACCGTCGTGCGCGATCACCTGCGAAAGACCCCGACGCGCGACCGCAATTATCAACGCTACTTCACACTGACTCACCTCTCCAACAACAAGACAGTGCGCGACGACGAGCTGCGTCTGTATCGCGCCGCACTCTCGAAAATGGCCAACAGCGTCAGTTGGAAACACTCCATCGTCGTACCCGAACCGATTGACCAGGCCGGCACGATCTTCAACGTCGACCTGCGTGAGCTGGGCTGGGACGAGGCACAACTCTGGAAGGAAATTCTCAAAGTCTACCCGTACGGCCTGAAACACAGCCAACACCCGGACGAGGCGATGCGCGAGCTGGCCCAAGACGTGTACCACATGACCGGCAGCGATATGCCGTACCTGCGAGCCGATTGGTTCATCGCCACGGCCGCTCGCCCGCCGCTGTACCACACTTTGCTCATGTTGCCCAAGTCGGCACTCGAACTGGAGAAGATGCTCAAGGTGGACGTCGAAAAGGATTTCATCCGCAACAAGCTGTACCGCGCCGGGTTCGCCACCAGCGGCGTCTCGAGCCAGAACCGATTAGTCGATCGCCACGCCGGCGTCTACGGCTCGTACTGGAAGAGCTACGACTTCAACAAGAGCGAAGGGCCGGGCAATATCTTCCAGTTCCCGCTCGGGCCCGTTTTCAACGACAATCCGTTCTCGCGCCAGGCCTTCGAACACGCCGGCGGCGAGCTGATCTTCAATTTGCCCAACGGCCTGCACGGGTTTTTGCTCGTGGACCAGAAAGGCAATCGCATCGACGCCGGCCCGGTGGACATCGTATACGACGAGCTGAAAACGTCCGGCACACCGACCATCGTGCCCGGCATCTCGTGCATGGCCTGCCACAAGCACGGCATGGTTCCGTTCAAAGACACGCTTCGCGAGGGCATCGGCGTCGCCGGCGAGGCGCGAGAAAAAGTCGAACTGCTCACGCCCAAGCAGGACGCGATGGACAGAATCCTCAAAAAGGATTCGGACCAGTACCTCGCCGCACTCCGCGAAGCAACCGAGGAGTTCTTGAAGGTGGGCGACGATCAAGACAAGGACATCAAGCAATTTCCCGAGCCGGTTGGTGCGATCGCTCGACTGTACGTGAAAGACATGAGTGCTGACGAAGTCGCCTTGGAACTGGGCGTCGAAGACGCCAAGCAACTGCAGGCCATGGTCCGAGCCAACGCCAAACTACGGCAACTCGGTCTCGGCCCGCTCGTGCAGGGAGCCAAGATCAAGCGCGAGGCCTGGGAATCGCTCAAGGGATTCAACTCCCCGTTCCAAGAGGCCGCGCGGGAGTTGGAACTGGGAACGCCGTTCAGGATGTTTTGATACGACGCGTCAGGAAACAGTCACCTGACATATTGAGGTGCGAGGTGAACCCATGAGAACTTCAACGAATCGAACGCGGCCGAAACGACTGGGCAAATGCGTGAGGGCACAAACATGATCCAATGCCTCGCTACCAGACTCTGGTCCGTCACTGCCGGTCTCCTGTTTTTCGCAGCCGGGTTTCTTGCACTGGCTGCCATGCCCGCAAATCGAGAAGGCCGCAATTTCGCCTTTCTCGTTGGCGTTGAGGAGTACGACAAAACAGAACTGAAGCCCGCGCTGTTTGCCGTCAACGACATCGTCGAGTTCCGGCAGGTGCTGGTCGATTCGGGATTCAAAGAAAACCGCATCGTCATGCTGAATGAAAAACAGCCGCGGCGGTTTACGCCGGAGGGGCAGAAGATTCGCGGCGAACTGAAGCTCTTGCTCGATGGCCTGGAGGAAGACGACACGATCGTCGTCGCGCTGGCCGGGCACGGCATCCAGTTCGAGGGGGACAAGGACAATTACTTTTGTCCAATTGACGCCAAGCTGGACGACAAGAAGACGCTGATCAGCCTGAAGGAAATCTACGATCAGTTGGAGGGCAGTGCGGCCGGGCGCAAGCTGCTGTTAGTTGATGCCTGCCGCAACGACCCGCAGAGCCAGTTGGGCCGTGCCACCCGCCCGTCGGTGAAGCTCAACAGCGTCACTCGTCCGCAGACCGAGCCGGTGCCGGAGGGCATCGTCGCCGTGTTCAGTTGCCGCGCCGGCCAGCAGAGCTTCGGCGACCCCGATCTCAAGCACGGCATTTTCTTCCATCACGTACTCGAAGGCTGGCGTGGCAAGGCGGCGGACAAGTTCGGCCGCGTCACGCTCGATCGCCTGGTCACGTTCGTCAAGGACGAGACGCAAACCTATGCCCGCGAGAATCTCAAGGCCAGCCAGACCCCGACGCTCGTCACCAAGTTCGGCGGCGTCTGGGTGCTCGCCGACCGGAGCAAGCCGCCCGACCTGTCGAAAGTTCCTTCGGGTGCCGTGGGCAAAATCAGCAGCAACTCTATCGGAATGAAGCTGGTCACCATCCCGGCGGGCGAGTTCATGATGGGCAGCGGCGAACCGGCCAGTGCGATCGTCAGTGCGTTCAAGAAGTATGAATCCGGCCTCAAGGCCGAGTCCTTCGACGATGAGTTTCCGCAGCATCGCGTACGCATTACCAAGCCGTTTCAAATGGGAATCCACGAGGTGACGGTGGGTCAGTTCCGTCAGTTCGTGCAGGCGGACAATTACAAGACCGAGGCCGAGCGCGATGGCAAGGGGGGCTGGGGAAATGATGCCAGCACGGGAAAATTTGAGCAGAAGACTCAGTACAGTTGGCAGAACACCGGCTGGCCACAGGGTGATGATCACCCAGTGGTGAACGTGACCTGGAACGACGCCGAGGCCTTCTGCGCCTGGTTGAGCCGCAAGGACAGTCGCACGTACCGACTGCCGACCGAGGCGGTGTGGGAGTACGCTTGCCGGGCCGGCACAAAGACACGGTGGTACAATGGCGACGATCCAGAACGACTTGTGGAAGTGGCCAACGTCGCGGACGGGACGGCGAAAGAGAAGTTCTCAACGTGGACATGGACGATTAATACGCGCGACGGCTACGCCTTCACGGCGCCGGTGGGCAAGTTTAAGCCGAACGCATTCGGGCTTCATGACATGCACGGCAATGTGTGGGAGTGGTGCTCGGACCTGTTTGACGCGAAATACTACGAGAAACGGGTGGAGCAGGATCCCCCGGGGCCGAGTTCGAATTCCGATACCCGTCGTGTGTTGCGGGGCGGTTCCTGGGACTTCAATCCCAGGTACACCCGCTCCACCTACCGCAACGGGTTCACTCCCGTCAACCGCAGCAACAACGTAGGTTTTCGGGTGGTGTGTGTATCGTTGCCGTGAGGACTCTGTAGCGGCTTAGCTGCCTTACTCCTTTACCTCTTCGCCGCGCAGCGGCGCAACGCGATTTTTTTGAAAATTGAGTAGTTTCCAAATTTGACCTGCCGCCACCGGGCTTGCCCCGGTGGCTTGACGGCGTCTGAACTATTTCCGCTCGGACTCGAGGTAGTGCATAAGCCGTTGAACCACCGGGGCAAGCCCGGTGGCGGGATTTTGGAACTACTGAATCTGATGATTCGATCGGTTGAACGATCATGCCAAGAGCCTCAGAAGAACTGCAGGTCATCACAAAGGCGTATGACTTGGTGGTCTGGAGTTCGAATCATATCGCCAAGTTCCCGCGGTCCAGCGTCGGCTTGAGTGTTGTTCGATGACATTGGAGCCGGCCAAATCAAGAACTGTCCCGCGAGGACTGGTAGGTTCTTGCCGAACGCCCTCGCGGGACATTTGTTCCCAAATACGGTAGTGGGATATTTTGCATGTAACGCCGGCGTCCCGCCGACGTTCTGAGTGCGCGGGACGCCCACACCACGGTCAAAATGCCCCACCACCTCAAATACAGCGGGTTCAACGTTTCCGCACCCGATATGGTAGAATCTTTTTCAGCAATCGAACGACCTGAAAAGCTTGCTTTGGAGAGCCCCACGTGCCTTCACCCTTTCCCGGCATGGACCCGTTTCTGGAGCACCCGGATTTCTTCCCGGGGCTTCACGACAGCATGGTCGCGTATATCCGCGAGTTCCTGCAGCCTGGGCTGCCGGAACCGTATTACGCGGAGATCGCCCAACGATCCTGGGTAGAGGTTACCCAGCGGTACATCGAGCCGGACGTCCAGGTGCTGAGAGGGACCGACTGGCGAGAGCCCGAGTCGGAAGTCCACGGTGGTGTCGCTGTCGCGCGCAGCGCGCCGGTTGTCGTTACGATCCCCCATGACGAGCGGCAGCACACTTTCGTGCAGATACTCGCACGGCGACCGAACGAACAGCTCGTCACAACGATCGAAGTTCTCAGCCTGACCAACAAGACGCCGGGCGAAAAGGGGCGTGAACTCTACGTGCGCAAGCAGCAGGAGATTTTGGACAGCCAGATACACCTGGTCGAAATCGACCTGCTTCGCGGAGGTGAACACACCAGCTCAGTGCCACGTGCCCAAGCGATCGCAAAGGCTGGACCGTTTGACTACCACGTCTCGGTCCACCGCTTCGATCACTTCGAGGATTATCTGGTCTACCCGATCCGCCTGGCGCAGAAGCTGCCCGAGATCGCGGTTCCGCTGCTTCCGGGCGACGGCGACGTGCCGCTTGACTTTCAGGCCGTGTTCGATCGAAGCTACGACACCGGCCCCTATCGCCGCCGCATCCGTTACCGCGAAATGATTGTGGTCCCGCCGCTGCGACCGGACCAGGCAGAATGGGTGAATGGGGTACTGAACGAAAAGCTGCCCAATAGCAGGGCCAAATGATTAATTGTTCGTCGATTGAAGCAGAATTGCCCAAGAAGAAAGTGGTTGATCGTTCGTTCTCCTTGGTAGAATTCGCCGGAGTCCGCGACATGGCAAAATAACCCCAGGTGTCACCATGCTTTCTTTACGAGCAGTACGAGTGCAAGAGATCGTGTTTATGATCGCTGCCAGTTTAGTGCTAGCCATAGGTTCGCCGGCTCGCGCCTCAAACAACCTTCGCCTGGAAATGGCCGAGGTTGCCAAGAAAGTCAAAGAGTTGCTTGATGGTCGAGGGGATGACTCGATCGCGGTCGGGCAGTTCACGGGGCCGTCACACATGTCGTCGAATTCCGGGCCGGCGATCGCCAAGATGCTGGGTGAGGAATTGGAAAAGGTTGGCGTCAAGGTCCAGAAGCGGGCCAATCTGGAAATGAAAGGGGATTATCTCGATGTGGAGGACAAGAAGAACAAGCAGATGGCCGCGCTGCTGAAGGGGCGCATTTTGGACAGGTCCGGGACGGTGATCACGGAATTTGAACGCGGGATTTTCGGCGATGAAACGTTGGCGTCGATGTTCGGCCTGACCGTACAACTTCCGCCCAGCGGCGACCTCAAGGCGCGTGACAAGGCATTGCGCGAGGGGTTTGACAATCCCAAGACCTACATCACCAGCACGCGGATTTCAGCCGGACCCGGCAGCCCGTACGCAGTCGAGATGCTCATCAAGGCGGGCGACCAGTGGTTACCGCGACCGGCCGCTCCGGGCATGGGTGATGAAAAGGGATTCGCATTCGTTCCGATCAAACGCCAAGAGATCTACGCCGTTCGATTGATCAACGATTCGCCCTATGAAGCCGCGGTGTCGCTCGCCATCGACGGCATGAACGTGTTTTCGTTCAGTGACGTGCGCGATGAGATTACCGGCCGGCCGAAGTACAGCCAATGGGTTTTCCCTCCCAAGAGCAAGGGTGACATTCTGGGTTGGTACCGAACGAACCAGGTCTCGGATTCATTCATGGTGATGGAATATGCGAAGAGTGCGGCGGTCGAATTGCAGAGCACGGCGCCGGTGGGCACAATAACGGCGAGTTTCTCGGCCGCATGGCCCAAGGGGTCGCCGCCGCCGCCCGACGAACCGACCAAGCCACCCAGCGAGTTTAGCCGCTCGGCCGACGCCACCGGCCGCGGTCCCAGGGTCGAGACCAAATACGGACCGGAAGTGGAACGCAACTTCGGCGTCGTTCGAGCGACCGTCAGCGTGCGATACACGAAAGACCAGTAGACGGAATGGCAGCACGATTTGAGTACGTCGAATGGGTCTGTTGACACTTGCCTCTGCGACCACCTGGGTGGTTCTCACCGTTTGCCCCGCCGAATCGGGCCGCAATTTTGCCTTTCTGGTCGCTGCCCAAGACTATGACCGTGCCGAACTCAAGCCGCTCAACTTCACGCGAAATGATATTACCGCCTTCTCTGCGGCACTCGTGCAGGTGGGGTATAAAAAGGAACACATCGTTCTCATGCACGACAGGCAGGAGCGGAGATTTATGCCCGAGGCCACGAAGATTCTGACGGAGTTCGATCTCTTGCTATCCAGCGTGGAAGAAGATGACTCGATCATTGTGGCCTTGGCCGGACACGGTATCACGATTGTGGGTGAATCGAAGAGTTACTTTTGCCCAGTCGATGCAAAGCTGGAAGATCGCTCGACACTCATTGCCTTCGACGACATTTATGATCGGCTCGAAAAATGTCCAGCAGCGCGCAAGCTGCTTCTCATTGATGCCTGTCGAAACGATCCGCAAAGTGACCTGGCGCGCAACCGGGCGCGGGTCAAGCTCGAAAGCGTGACGCGCCCGCAGGCCCAGGCCGTGCCCAAGGGCATCGTCGCACTTTTTAGCTGCGACGCAGGCCAGCGGAGTTTCGAGCTTCCCGAATTGAAGCACGGCATTTTTTTCTACAACGTGCTTGAGGCGATGAAAGGGCGTGCCGTGCGGGATGGAGCCACACAAATCACGTTGGATGACCTGATCCGATTCACACGCCAGGAAACTCAGACCCTTGCCCGCACCAAACTCAAGCAAGACCAGATTCCTGAATCCAAAGGCAGTTTTGCAGGCGTTTGGGTGCTTCGCGATCTCGGCAGCATGCCGCTGGAACGGAGCACGACCAAAAAGGCAACTTCCAAAACGGAGAATCGTAAACCGACCACCGAGCCAAAGGGAAAATCGGCGGAATCATCGGTGACGAAAAAGTCTCCGGCGGTGCGGTCTTTTAACAATACGTCGAACATGAAGTTCGTTCTGATCGATGCGGGCGAGTTCAACATGGGATCAAACGCCGATCCGAGCGGCGCGGCCACGCCAAGGCACACCGTCGTGATCTCGCGGCCCTTCTATGTTGGCGTTCATGAGGTGACGAAGGAGAACTTCAAGAAATTCGTGACTGAAACGCGGCACAAGACCGACGCGGAAAAAAGCGGCATCGGCGGTGAGGGAATCGACGTCACGGGCACAATCAAATTCAAGCCGGAATACACTTGGATGAATCTCGGTCGTGGATTCGTCCAAAAGGACAATCATCCCGTCGTCAACGTTTCTTGGAACGACGCCCAGGCTTATTGCGAATGGCTCAGCGGCTCGGAGGAGGCAAAACGAAAAGGGTACAAGTACCGGCTGCCCTATGAAGCCGAGTGGGAATTGGCTTGCCGCGCCAATACCACTGCGGATTTTTATAACGGAGACAATTTGGAAACGCTCCGGCAGGTGAGCAACTCGGCCGACAAGCAACATCGGCTGAGCGTACCGCTGGTTGCTGGAACCGCATCCTGGGATGATAAGTTTCCCTTTACCGCACCCGTGGGCTCGTTCGAAAGCAACGAGTTCGGACTGTTGGACATGCACGGAAATGTTTGGGAGTGGTGTATGGATCGATTTGAACCCGGGTACTATCAGAGAGCTGAGCGTGTGGATCCCAAAGGCCCGAATACGGGCGAATCGCGAGTCGCTCGCGGCGGCAGCTTCCGTTCTACGCCGACCCATTGCAGTTCATGGTGGCGTCAGGGTTTCGCGCCGCGAGGCGCCAATTGCAGCGTGGGCTTCCGGGTCGTGTGTGAAACTCAGTGATGGACTAATTCCGTTCTTGCGGCCCTGCTGTAGAATCAATTATGCGTCGTGCCGGATTTTTCTCTCGTTTGGCTTTCGCGAGGATTTGTGATGCCCGAAACAGGCTTGGCGGTTTCGTTTACCGGCGTGCGGCGGCCCTTTGTCTTGAAAGAGTACCCGGTCCCCGAACCTGCACCGGGTGCCGTGTTGGTCAAGATCAAGATGGCCAACATTTGCGGGTCTGACTTGCACATCTGGCGCGGCGAGTATGACTTGTCGTGCGGCGAGGCGGAACCGTATTCGCGATCGATCGGGCACGAGATGATCGGCACGGTGCATCGATTGGGTGATGGCGTTGAGACCGACAGCGCCGGCAGGCCGCTCGCGGTTGGTGACCGAGTCGTTTATCGGTATTTCATCCCTTGCGGGAGATGCCGGGCGTGCCTGCGGCGTTCGACGCCGCGCTGCCTGAACGGACTGCGGTTTCGTCAGCCGCCCGAAGTCGCACCGCACTTCAACGCCGCCTACGGCCAGTATTTTTACATGCAGCCTGGATGCACGATCTACAAAGTACCCGACAACGTGACCGACGATATGGCCGGCCCGGCCAACTGTGCGCTGGCCCAGGTGATTTACGGCCTCGAACAAGCCGGCGCGGGGTTCGGCGACCACGTGGTTGTACAGGGTTGCGGTGGGTTGGGGATTAATGCCATCGCGGTCGCCAAGGAACGGGGCGTTGCCCAGGTCATCGCCATCGACGGACTGGACGACCGGCTGAAATTGGCCAAAGGTTTTGGCGCCGATCAGCTCATCGATCTGCGTTCGTACCCCACGAGCGATGCCCGCGTGCAGCGCGTCAGGGAACTGACCGATGGCTGGGGTGCGGACGTCGTGCTTGAACTGGCCGGCCACCCGCGCGTGATCCCGGAAGGAATCGCCATGCTCGGCCAGGGCGGCAAGTATCTCGAAATCGGCAACATCAACCAGCGACTCACGGTGGAGTTCGACCCATCCACGATCGTACACGGAGGCAAGTCGATAATGGGAATCATGTGGTACGAGGCCGACTGCCTGCTCAAGGCCCTGCAACTGCTCTCGAATCGACAATCGAAATACCCATTCGATCGTGTGCTGTCGCACAAGTATCCGCTGAGGGCCATCGACGAGGCGTTCCGCGACCAGGACTCTGGTCAGGTTCATCGTGCTGCCCTGTTGCCGTGGGGGTAGATGGCATGGCTCACTGGGTTTGAGGCGTGAATTCGGACCGGGAACGAACGACTAGGACTCGGCGGGAAATCATGGCAATCGGCCCATTGGATTTCACACTAGCCAGCGCCGCGGAGTAACGTCATGCCACGCTTAGGGATTAGTGCAGTTTTGGTTTTAGCGTCAAGCCTCCCCCTACTCGCTCAGGAGGCCCCGAAACGCGCCGGCGAAAAATCTCACTATCGAAGCACAGCGGCGTCGATCGACGCACTTGCTAACTCAGAACAGCCAATCGTCGTGGAAAAGGCAAGCCAGTCAAAATCGCGAAACTCCATTGACTCGGTTGATGCTCTGTCGGGTATCGGTGGCAAAAACGAACAGCCTGAGCCGAAACCTCGAACCGTGCGAGCCAAGCCGGAAGGCAACGCCCCCAAAGAGCCAGCTCGTGCCGATCGGCCCAAGGGGGCAGCCAAGGAGCAGGCTGACGAAGTTCGTGAAAAGGCTGGCCAAGAGCGTCCGCAAAAACAACTTCGCGATCGAGAAAACGCACGGGCCGGCGAGCGACTCGATCGCCAGCATGGCGCAATCGGGTGGCAGCCCGTCATGGGAAATCAGCAATTTGGAAACCAGTGGATGGCTGATCCATGGGCCGACCCGTGGGCCGGGCAGTGGGGCAACGGATTCTCCAGCTCACGCATCATCGGTTACCGTACCTACAGCTACCGCTCCGGCTTTGCGTCGCCATTCCTTTACCCCAGCTATTTCGGTTACTCGAGCTATTTCGGCGGCAGCGGGTTCTTCGGGCCGGCGGTGATGCCTTCAATCAGTGCACCGGTAACAACTCGATACGATGATCCGGTCACCCGTCAGCACAAAATGATGGATGAATCGATTCGCCGATTTGCCGAAGATCCAATGGGCGAGCGCGGTCGTTAGGGTTTTGTTCCGAGAGAATCAAGCGAGTCAATCGACTCCTTTCTCCTGTCGTTGGTTGTCGAGAACGGATTAGGGTCGGCGCTGCGAAGTGTATCCGCGGCGTGGGCGGGCGTTGGCCAAGGGTGCGGAGCGGTGCCGTGAGCCGACGCTCGCCTTTTTTTCGCCCATCGCCGGCCGCAATACTGCACCACATCGTCCATTCACTTCCGATTCCGCCTCCGCTGCCGTGCAAAGCTCGCCATGTCCCCCAACTCTTTGTATGCTGGACGAGTCGTTTGCGGCAATTTCCATTTTGTCTGGCGGCCCGCCTGGATAGAGGTGGGTTCGTTTCATGAGCCTTTCAGACGGGTCCGGTCAAACACAACTCTTGGATCAGGCCCGCGCGGGCAACGTCGAGGCGTTCGCCCAGTTGTTCGACCGATACCGCAACCTCGTGCGAATGACACTTCGGTCCCAGATTTCGGCCGAGCTTCGATCCAAAGTTGACGCCTCGGACTTGCTGCAAGAGACATTTTTGACGGCGTCGCGGTCGGTGGCGGAATTCGCCGGGCAGGATCCCGAGACTTTCGTGCGATGGTTACAGGTGATCGCTGCCCGCCGCGTGGCCGACGCGTATCGCCGTTATTTCGATTTTGAAAAACGCGACCTGCGCAAGGAGGTCCCGCTCGATCAATTGCTCGCTCGCAGCGACCGGTCGGCCGCAGCGTTGGTAGACCAGTTGGCCGACTCGGCCAGCGGCCCGCTGAGCGTCGCACATCGTCACGAGCAGGCCCTGCGACTCGCCGACGCCTTGGCAACGCTGCCCGAGCACTATCGCGAGGTGCTACAGCTTCGCTACCTCGAAGAGCGGCCGCTCAACGAGATTGCCAAAATGCTTGGCCGCACCAAGGGCGCCACGGCCATGTTGCTAGCCCGGGCGATCGAGAAACTGCGCGAGATTCTGACGTCAGGCGACTGACGGGTTTTTATGACCGAGCAAGAAATCCAGTCCGGCGGCCCGGTGTGGGACCTCGTGGCCGAGTTCTTGGAACGGCGCGAACGGGGCGATGCCGTCGATGCGGAAACTTTCATTCGCTCGCATCGCGACGTGGCCGATCGGCTACGAGAGGCGCTGGCCGGCTTTCAGTGGATGGATGCGACGGCCCGGCCGGGTCATGCCGCCATGAACGAGGTGCTGCCGCGCACGTTCGGCAATTATGAACTGCTTCGCGTGATCGGCCGGGGTGGCATGGGATGCGTCTACGAGGCCGTCCACCGGCCGCTGAAGCGGCATGTGGCCGTAAAAGTGCTGCCGCCGCACCTGACCAATGTGCGCGAGTTTCGATTGCGATTCCTGCGCGAGGCCCGAGTCGTTGCATCGCTGCACCACACGCACATTGCACCCGTCTTTGAGGTCGGCCAGATCGGCAACACGCTCTACCTGGCCATGCCGTTTATCGACGGCCCGAACCTTCGCGAACTCACCGTGCCGCTGCCGGAAGATACGCTCATCATCACGCGAGCCATGCGCGCTCGATTACCCGCACCGCTCACACTGGCGTATTTTCGATGGGTCGCGGACCTCGGCGTGCAGTCGGCCGACGCGCTGGCCCACGCGCACGAACGCGGAGTCATTCATCGCGACATCAAGCCATCCAATCTGCTTCTCGATGAACACGGAGACATCTGGATCGTCGATTTCGGGCTGGCCAAGGCCGAGACGCACCCGACGGTCACTCAGCCGGGCGAGCTGATCGGCACACTGCGATACGCCAGCCCGGAACAAGTGCGAGGCGACAGGTTTGATGTTCGCACGGACGTGTACAGCCTGGGCGTGACGCTCTACGAGATTCTCACGCGGCGGCCGGCCTTTCCGCCGGGGCCGGGGAATCAGGTGATCGCCACCGAGCCGATTCGGCCGCGACAGGTGAACTCGAATATTCCGCGCGACCTTGAAACCATCGTTTTGCGAGCGATGGCCAGGCGGCCGGAGGACCGGTATCCATCGGCCGCGGCACTGGCCGATGACCTGCGACGGTTCTTGCGTGACGAGCCGATCCGGGCCCGGCCCATCGGCCTTGTCGGGCGTCTGGTGCGTTGGAGTCGTCGCAACCCGGCGGTGACCGGTGTCGCCGCCGCCGCCGCCTTTCTCCTGACCGCACTGACGGTCCTTCACTCTCTTCGTCTCGCCGAGCACGAAAAAAATCTCAAGAAAGTGGAAGGTATTTCCTCCGTATTGTTCATCGCGATGCTCAAGATGAGCGCCGCGCAGTCGATCGATTCGGGACAACCCGACCGAACTCGAATCGCGCTGGAAAACATTCGTGAGGCGGCCAAGATTCAAGTCGACGAAGAGTTGTGGGAACTGGCCCTGCGTGCTCTCGATCAGGTCGATGTCGCTGGTCAAATCAACCTGAAGGCGGCGACCGAGCCCATCACGACCCTCGCCGAAACAGAGGACGGAAAAGTGATCGCTGCCAGTGGCCCCGATGGAAAACTCACATTCTGGAACACCGAGAGCGGCGACCAATGGACCAGCACAGGATTCGGTGAGCCTCTCACTGGGATTACTTGTTCTCCAGACGGAACGCGCCTGGCGGCAGTTTCCAACCGCCACGTCTGGCTCGGCCGCATAAATATCGCAGCCAAAACGCTCGACGATGTGCGAGCGATACATTTCGAACCTGCCGCCGTGACGTTTGCGCCTGGTGGCGGGCAGATCGCGCTGTGGGGTACCACCCTCGGCGTATGGGATATTGCACAAGTCCAACTGCTCGCTGCGCAGCCGCCGGGGCGAGTGAGGGCTGGGGCAAATGTCGACCGACCTTACCAAGCTGTGGCCTGGAGCTTGGACGGGAAAATTTTGGCCGCGGTGCCGTTCGGCGAAGCGACCGTCGAGTTTTGGAGCATGCCGGAAGCGAACCCGTTGACGCCCATTGGCGTGCTGGACATTGACGAAGGCGACCGAAATAACGGACCGCCCATCACGGCCATCGCCTTCAGTCCCGACTCCGGCTCCCAGGCGCGGATCGCCTGTGCTTGCGCAGACGGCGCGATACGAATCTACAATCGCGAAACCGCCAACCTCGATCACACTCTGCGAGGGCACGAGGGACCGCTGCGTTGGATTCGATACGTTGCGCCGGCAGGCTCGACCGCGGGACAAAACTCCGTTCGCACGGCGAGCCTGATCGTTTCCGCCGACGCCCACGATGTCCGCATTTGGGATGCGACGCGCGGCCAGCAACTGGCCGTGTTGGTGCGGAATCTGGACGAGCTGCGTTCGGCGGCGGTCGACTCGCGCGGACAGATACTGACCGTGGTTGACAATTCTGGTGTCCCGCAATGTTGGCAACTGTCCGACGTTCGCCGGCATCAAGTGATCGGTCCGGAGCCTCGCCGAATCACCTCGGTCGTAACGACTGCGAAAAGCAACCAAATCGCTTGGGGCGGCGAACGAGGCCACGTGACGATTTCGGACCTCGAGCAGCGTCGGCTGCCGACCGAATTCGATAGTGGCCTGGAAAACGTGCGACTCGCTTTTAGTCCGGGCGGAACGAACCTGGCAATCGGCGGCGATGGCAACCCGCCCATCCAGATTCGTTCTGTGACCGATGGGCAGGTAAAGGAGTTGGGTGCCGGCCACGCCGCGGTCGTGGCAATTGCATTCGTCGGCTCCGGCGACAGGCTGGCGACGGCTCACGCCGACGGCAAACTGGTGATCTGGAGTATCGAAACCGGCGAGCCGTTTGCCCAAGTCAGTTCCAAGTCGATCGCGACGCTGGCGGCGAGTTCCAATGGCAAGTGGCTGGCCGGGGGAAGCACCAAGGGCGAACTCTATCTTTGGAACGCGACGAACATGAGTCCCAAGTACGTGCCGGCCGCTCCTCAATCACAGATCCCGTCGCACGAATCACAGATCCTATCGCTGGCTTTCAGTCAAGACGACCAATCGCTTGTCAGTGCAAGTCGCGATGGCCGCATTTGCCGCTGGCAAGTTCCGAGTATGAAGCTCGAATACTCATTTCCAGGGGCGGGGGGCCCGGTGCTCGGACTGGCTTTCTGTCTGGACGGATCGACCCTTGCCACGTGTGGAGGCGATGGCCGAGTGCTATTGTGGACAGCCGATCGGCACACGCGAATTGGGGCCATGAGCGGCCGATTTGTCGGCAGGTTTGACGTGCTGGCCAGCAGCCCGGACGGCCGGAAACTTATCGCGGCCGGTGGTCCTCGGGGCAACTCCGCTGCGGGTCGTGGCGCAATAGAGATCTGGAACCTCGCCGATTTTCACCGCGCAATTCTCGACGCCGGGTTGCCCGACTGGCGCACGGCAGATGCTCGCACTAAATAAGTCATCATCAGTAGTTCCAAAAAAGGGGACAGTCCCTTTGCGACCGAGCCGTTTTAGCTTGTTAAACCGTGTGATCGTAGAGGGACTGTCCCCTTTTTTGGAACTACTGATCATGGGAAATAGTGTGTGCTGCTGCGGGTGGCATTGTTGGGTCCGAATTGATTCCTACGACGCGCCGCAAGATCATTGCCGGCGTGCTTGCTTCGCACGGAGTTTGGAACGCGAGCATTCGCCATCGCCCCGCTCGACGTAGCTGTGTGCTTGTTTCGGACCGCGTTTTGAACCTGGTTTGAAAACACAGGGCCGTCACGCATCGAATCTTCCCGTGTCGATCTGAACTCAGGCCGCTTACGATCCTTGGGATCACTCGCAGCTTTGGGCGGGTTCTCAGCATTGGCCTGTTGATCGACGGCAGGATCCGACTGCTGTGGTCTTCGATCCGCACGTCGGTTCGTCGACGAGGTAATTGGTTGATCCGATTGCTTGTGCGCCGGCGGATCGCTCGCTTGGGCGAGGTTAAACAGCATGACGAGACAGAGAAAAGATTGCGTAACGACGGCTTTCATTTCGTTTCGTCCTGGACAGTCCTTGGCGAGAGCGGCTGGGTGAATTTCAAAACAGCAAGGGCCGGCAGGGAGTCATCCGTACCGGCCCTCGCTCGAACATCACGATGTTGGAAACTTGTCGCGGCCGCACTAGTTCAGCAGACGCCGGCTGGTTCGCAGATTCGCAGCCGTGTTGCTGGGAATCGGTTGCAGGCGAGGTCCGGGGCCGAATTCGGCAGCCGACTTGGCCGGAGCCTGACTGGCGGGAGCGGCCGGGGCGGCTCCACCATTGCACGGATCACAACTCTTCTTGTGGCCAAGTCCGCACCAACCCTTCAGCTTGCAACCCAGACAACCCTTGTGACATGGGTCGCAAGACTTTTCGCTGGCTGGTTTACACTTCGGCTTGCAAACCGGCTTCGGACACTTCGGCTTGCACGGCTCGCAGCAGTTGCCCTTTCCACCATCATGATCCCACAGCCCGGCCGAGGCGGGGGTCGCGAATGCGATCGCCAGGCCAAGAGCCAATGCCGGCACAATCAATCTTTTCATTACGAAATTCCTTTCCTCTCTGACACCCGAGATATTGCCGACTGCCGAACGGAACCGCCCGGTCACACCAATCGGCGATACCCAAGTCTGACGCACGCCCGCTGTTTTGCAAATGCGCGAGTGCAAGAGCATCAATCTGGCGAACTGTGCGAAACTCTGCCGATGGCGGATGTCTGTCGCTCGCACTTCGATCTGCGTCGACATTCGTCGGCGTCGATGCCAGGCCCTACAATCCGAACATACACCCAAACCGTGGCACCGCATCCTCGGTCCATGTGCGATTCCGGCCCCTTGCCTCAAGGAATTTCCTAGCGTCGCGGCAGGCCCCTTTCGTTACTACTTCGGCGTCCATATAATGGGTTCCCAAGAATGCACGTCTGATCGACATGGAGGAAATTCCGGCCGCCGACACGAGTCATGTTCGGGCGATTTCGGAAGGGTGGAGCTTGGTGCGGAATTCACATCTCCCTTCGAGTGATGGCCGCTAAGATGCTTGCGTGTGCTTTTGCGCTCTGGACAACTCTAATCTCGACCGGCGACGAGCCAAAATCTAAGCCGGTCGCGGATGAAGTTTTTGTTCTCGGCAAAGACCTGATCCAGCTCATCGAGAAAGACCCGGATGCGGTCATTCTGGTCGGCGAACAGGCGCGCAAATACATCGAGAGTGTCAGGGATCGCGACCGGGCTGGCGCGCCGTCCACGGTTATTCAGCAGTGCCAGATTCGCGGTGAGATTCTGGAGAATCACGCACGCCTCAAATTTGAGGTAACCACCCGAAGTCTACGCGAAGAACGCAGCCCGATCCCGCTGGGGCTAGGCGACGCCCAGCTCATTAGCGCGTCGATCGACTCCGGTTCGCCATTTTTCACGCGAGACAAACAGGGCTGGATTGCCTGGGTCGAAGGGGCGGGCCAGCATGTCGTAGCGATCGAAGTTCAAGTGCCCCTTACCGGCTCGGTGAAATTGCCCGAACTGAGCTGTGCAATCCCGGAGGCGCCGGTCACGAATCTCGAGCTGAAAACGACGAAGCCAGTGGCGGACGTAAGCCTTATTCCCAAGGTGCCTGTGACTCTACGATCGGTCGGTGATCCGAAGCCGCAGATCGAGTCAACACTCGGCCCTCGGAGCAAACTGGATTTGCGGCTGCGTTGGGCAGACGAGCAATCTCGTGGCGTTGCACCGCTCATGCAGGCCAGTAGCCAGGTAATTGCGACGGTGGAATCTGGAATCATCTACATCCGCACCGAATTGCAACTTCACGTGTCGCGGGGAACGCAGCCGACTTGTGAGTTGAAGTTGAGTCCCGATGAGCGCGTGCTTGATCTTCGAAGCAGCGACGGCTCGGTGGCGCCCTGGCAATCGGTAACCGAGGGGGGCGAGCAGCGAATCATCATTCACTTTCCAGCTCCGCTCGCCGGAAGGGCGGAATTCATGATGACGAGTGAAGTGGCCTGGACGGGCAGCTCAGCCGTCTTGCGTGGCATCACGGTGCCTGGCGCCCACAGTCACCGCAGTCTGGTTGCGGTTCGGGCCGCGGGCGACCTGGATGTTGCCACGAGCCAAATGCTAAATATGCGACGTGCCGAATCGCTACCGGCGTCTATGTTGTCGCCGCGCAACGAAGCCGCCCTGGCCGCGTATGCACAACCGTTCCAACTCTCGCTCTCCATCCAACCACGCCGCGCCAACAGCACCGTACGAACCACGGCCGTAGTAGCCTGTGCGGCTGAAACAGCCACAGTTTTGCTGCGATGGCAATTCACGGTACACGGCGGAAAGATTTCACAGGTTGATGTTTTGATGCCGCCCGGATTTAGCGGCAACGACATTGTCTTCACCGATATTGTGCAAAGCGTGCGCGAAGATGAAACGGCGAAGGGTCGAGTGTCGCACGTTTTCCTCAAGGGCTCGCCGGAGGAATTTGAGCTCCGGTTGCGTGCCACGATCCCTCTGATCGCCGCTCGAAACCTGGCCAAAATCGACCTGCCGCTGCCCCAGGGGACTCGAAGTGAATTGTCTCGTTTCTTTCTCGCCGGCGCCCCAGACACGACCCTCGAACCGACGCCCGACCTCGAGCCGACCGATGATCTGCTCGACCCTTCGTGGATTCGAGATTTGCCTGAACCGGCACCGTCACTGAGCGGTTTTCGCACTCGAAGCCTGCTAGACCGCGTGGCATTTCGATTCTCCAAAATTGTTCCGACCGTGCTGCATCAAACCAGAATTCACATCACGCTGGATGGCGAAGCTGTAGTGGTCCGGCAGGCGTTCGTATTCTCCTCTCGGGGACCGAAACTGCGCCGGCTGCGGCTGGCCGTTCCAGATTCAGTGAGCGAATCGCTCCGATTGGATTCGGGACCCGGACAACTGGCGGCAAGCACTGCCGACGGTGAAATGCTCGTTGAGCTGGAGCGTGATCTTTCGGACCCAATCCAAATCCAGGTGAGTTATCGCCTGCCCCTGATCTCACAGGAGAATTCCGCTGCCGCCCAGACAGTTCTCGTTCCATTGGTTCGGGCCATAGACGGCCGGTGCGAGCTAACCAGGGCCGGCGTCACCGCGCCCACGAACATGACCGTGAGAGTTCAAGGAGATGAGTGGCGAGCGACTTCGACCAGCGACCGACTTCCAGGACCAGCAACGGACAATCCGCGGGTGCTTGTGAGCAAACCAGATTCGGCGGTTTCACTGGCCTTAGACCTCACCACCGCAACGTCCATTGCACGGGCCGATATTGTGGTCGATCGCGGATTGATTGAGACGAGACTCGGCTCAGCGGGTGAATGGCGAACTCGTGCGCGGTGTGTGATATCGGAAGTTTCAGCAGCCAAGCTGCTCGTTCAGGTGCCAAGTACAGGTCGTATCACGCGAATCCAATGGCAGGGCAAGCCGATCGCAGCCCGTGCGGATTCAGCTCGCGGAGTCGTGGAAATTGCAGTTCCGCCTCGCCCGGAAGTGCCGGCGATTCTCGAAATCGAGGCGGAAGGCGTAACGACAACACAGAATGCCTACTGGAAAACGCACATCTGGGAGGCCCCGATCTTGCAAGGCAAGGTTCAGTGGGGCCAGACGTTCTGGCAGTTGACGATTCCTGAAAGTCTTGCCGTTTTGCGTGGCCCTTCGGATTACACCGACGAGAATCGAGTTCACTGGCGAGCATTGCCGCTGGGAATCTCGCCGCGGCAAGATTCGACGAGCCTTGAGAACTGGCTAACGGGATCCGGAACCGCGGTTTCTGAAGTGCCCTCAGGCCATCGACTACTCTACGGCCGATTACTCTCGGTCGATCCTATTGCTGTCACCTGTGTGAACCGGCCGGTGCTGGTTTTGATTTCCTCCGGATTCGTTTTGTGCCTGGGGCTTGCGATCGTCACCACGTCGCAACGCAACAGGAGCTGGATTTCGTTTGTTGCGATGTTGGCGATTTCGACCTTTGCAATCCTGGAGCCGACCGCGGCCATCGCCTGTTTTCAATCGGCCGGGCTCGGCGTGGTGCTCGTCACAATCGCCGGAGTTAGCCACGCGTTGATCCTGCGACGGCGAACTAAGCGATTAACGGTGTTTCCGGAGCCGGGAATGTTGGCGAAGTCTCAGGGCTCATCCGGAAAGAGCACTGCAGATTTCGTTTTGGGCCAGGCCACTCCAGACGCCAATCGCGGCTCCTTGATGCCAACCACGTCCGTGACTCGGCTGGCTCCCAGATCTTCGAGTGTTCGGTGAAGCTGTGATGACCAAGATCGAGTGGCAAAGTATGTTCGCCGCCATCCCGAAACTTTCTCTGGCGTTCGGGCTCTGTTTTGTTTTCTGCCAGGTAGCTCAGGCCCAAGACACTGCTCCTAATCTGCGGCGTGTCTACATTCCAACCGATCGAGTCGCGGAATTGGGCGAGCGCTACGCCGATCTTCAAGTGCTTTCCCGAACGGAATTCGATCAGTTGGTGGCTCGTGCTGGTTCCGCCGGCGTGCCGTCCGTTCCGCGGGTCATATCGTGCAAATTGCAGGCGGTCCTTGAGGGGCACCAACTCAGAGGCACTGGGCGATTGGAAATTCGGGGTCAGCGAGAAACGCAATCGCTGCTGCGCTGGCCCGCGAGTCCGTGGTTGATTTCCGATTGCCAGTGGGAATCTGCCGACGCAAGTCTCGGATACTTGGGGAATGGTGAGTTGGGGCTCGTGGTTCCCGCAGGTGAGCTTCAGAATCTATCATTTCGCTGGGAGCTGGCCGCCCGCAGTTCGAAAATCGCGCGCCGCCTGGAATTCCGATTGCCGACCTGTTCGTCGGCAGAACTAGTTCTGGACTTGCCGCGCGGAATCGTTCCCAGCGTCGAGCAGGCGCTTGTAAGCGGGCCAACTAACTCGCCAAAGCCTGAGCTGCATCAATGGTCGATTCGGCTGAGTCCCGCCGATTCAGTTCGATTGCAGCTCGTAAAAGAGGGAGGTGCACACCCCTTTTCTCCCTTGATCGTTTACGAACGAGAGATGGAAGCCGAGGTGGGCGAGCAGGCGACCGAATTGCTTGCCCGGTTCAACGTCAACGTAGCTCATCAACCGGTTCGACGGTTTCAGTTCAACTGCTCGTCAGGCTTGGAGGTGCTCAGTTGGTCTGGAATCAAAGTCCACGACTGGGAGATGCACGAAGGGCGAGCGACCGTTTGGTTGTCTGAGCCGTTGCTGGGCGCGGCTCAGATCACTGTCCGTGCTCTGGCCCCGGCCCCGACGGATGGCCGTTGGCAGTTGCCGACAATTGTGCTTCCGGATGGAGTCTGGTCGGGCGGTAAGACGCGATTTCGTACGGCGGCCGGGTTGACTGCCTGTGATTTCCAATCGACTAACAGCAGGATTCTTGGCATCGAGGAGCTTTCGGCCGGCCGCACGGAGTTCTTGTTGCAGCACGCCGTCGCCGACGCTGCATTCTCCGCCGAGATTTCCTCCGATGTGCTGGATGTATTTGCAAGCGTAGCGACGGCGATTGAGCCAGGGGCTCGTCTCGAGGCTGACACCACAGTTACTTGGCAAGTTTCATCGGGCGAAATCTCGATCCTACAGATTCACATGCCGGCCGGGTGGCTGATTCAAGACATAAGCGAGGAACCTGAAGACCTACTCGCAGGTTGGGCTGAGAAAATCGCCGGCGAATCTGGTGGGAATCTAGTGACCCTGCGACTCAATCGCGCTCTCACTCCAAATTCCACGCTCACGACGAAATTTCGCCTCCGTGGTCCGGGTATTGAAGGCGACTCGCTTCAAGGCAAATTTGACATCCCGCGGCTTCGCCCGGTTCACGCTCACATCGCCGATGAACTTCTGACCCTTGAGAGGCGGCCGCAGTGGTCAGCCGAACTGGTCGAGACTTTGCACATGACAGCAGTCTCACCTGGAACCGACTCAGAAGAATTCAACTCGCGTAAACAACCGGCAGTTACCTATCGCTTCGACAGAGAGGATTCGACCGGCAAAATCGCCTTGCATCGTGAGTCGCCGGAAATCACGGCCGATATCAACGTGAAAGTTCAACTCGACGAACGAATGGCTCAGGCCAAGTACGTGCTCGATGCCGACATGCTCGGCGGCCAGGTTGAGTGGCTGGATATTGGATTCTCTGCAGGCACGGCGAATGGTCTTCTGTGGGAGCTTCCCGAAGGATCTCGAGCGGAGCGCCTCGACGACGAGCCTGCAGCGGGTACCGCGGCCGAATTGTGGCGTGTTATCTTGTCGAAGCGACTGACCGGCACTGTACGGCTTGAGGCAAAGTGGCTCGCAACGGCAACTGAGCACGATATTCCCTTCCCCTCGATCGCACATGCAACTGGAACCCGGGGCCGAGTCACTGTGACCTATCCAGGCAATCTCTTGTTGAACGCAATGGCGAAAGGCCTTCGAGAAGGAACTCAGGATCGTGACGAGGCCACGCGGTCCGAGCGGGCCCTCAACAGGCGCGAGCAGAGTTGGCAATTCGATCGAGAAATGCCAAGGTTGTCGGTTCGCGTTACCCCGAATCCTGAGCTGGTGGTTCTCAATAGTTGTGTGCGGCATACGAGTCTGATCAGCAAATTGGACGGGCACGGTAGTGCCATCCATCGGGTCCGCTATCAAATCCAAAGCCGAAGTGGAGCCGAATTCACGGTGCAGCTTCCGCCTAATGCCTCGCTGCGTGAAGCCCATTCGACCGGCCCAATTATCGAACCATCATCGAACGGCCTGGTCCGCATGACATGCCCAGCATCCGCGGAACTGTGTGAGCTTGAGATTGAGTACGCAACTTCAGATAGAGGACTTGGAAGTTGGAGTACTCAGGCGTTTGACTTGCCGCGAACTTCACTGCCTTCATTGCGATTCACTTGGAACGTCGAGACCTCATCGAACTACTCTGCAATTGCATGGTCGCAGGGGCTCGTTCCCGTGCCGCCGTATGCCGCGCGATCCTGGGCGGGGCGGCTGTTTGGACCACTCGTGCGAGTGACTGGCCCAGGGCCATTGCAACTCTTGAAACCGAATGCGTGGCGGGAATGGCAGGATTCACCCAGCGAGAGCCGCAACGATCCGCTGGAATCGCAACTGCAACTGGAACTCGAAAAATACTTCCAAGAGGTTCGGCCGCGCGATCGTTCCTGGGCTCGACTCATATCAACTCTCGATCAGATTGCAGCACGGCGTTTGGTGCTCGACGCGCTCGCAATCGACGAATCTGGCATTCAACTTTCGAGCGACGCCGACTTGAACAACGACACCTCAGCAACCTCCTTGTTGGGACTGGTTCGTGGGGCGGAGTTGAATCTGTTGCGCACGAAGCATGGATTGCTTCTCACGAGCCGTCGGGAATCGAGACGACTGGCGGCCGCCGATTCATCCACCGGGCTTCGCTCGTTGAGCGACCAGGATTCGTTGGTCGAGGCAATCGATCGAGCCTTGCTCCACGGCACCGACGCGAGCGGACGATTCGTGTTACTCAGCGACTGGTCCGAACCACCGTTGCCAGATGGCCCCCGCGAATCAGTCATTCGTTTGGACTCGCTCGCCGGGAACTTCATTCAGCGATTCGAATCTGCCGAGGAACTTTCTTCGGTATCGATTGAATGGGTTGAAACTGGTTTTGTTGCTCGAATTACGATTTTCGTTATTTGCTTTGCACTGCTGCTCGCGTGCTGCCGAAAAACGCGGCCGGGCGCGATTGGGTTGGTTGCTTGTGGCGGTGTTTCCATGGCGGGATTCGTTTTGACCATTGTGGTTCCCGAACCACTTGCGGCCCCCAGCGTTGCCCTGGGTTGGGGCTTCTTGGCAGTTTTCTTCGTCTGGACTCGACGACATCGGACTTGGACAGAATCAGATTCGTCCGTCGATCGTGGCGCGGCGAACCCGAATGCCGTCACGACCATCGGCACCGCGGGGCTGTTGTTCATCAGTGTGATCGGCCTGCCGCAGGCATATTCCACCGAATGCCAGGAAGATGCTCAGAGTGGCCTTCATTTCTCACCGGTTTTTGTTCCCTACGATCCGGCCCAGCCGGAGAAGGCGGCGGATTCTTCGCGGGTGCTGGTGCCTCGTGCCACTTATGACCGACTCGTCCAGTTGGCAAAGACGACCAGCGACACCGCCGGCCAAGTTCTCGTCCGCTCCAATTCCTGCAGCGGCAAGATGGCCGGCGACCGCGTTTCGCTCGTTCTGAACTTGGAGCTGGAGAAAATTTCCGGCGACCAACCGTCGCGCTGTTCGTTGCCCTTGTCGGGCATGACAATTCGATCGGCACACCTGAATGGCAAATCGTGCCTCTTGCTCCCTGAGCCGACCGGGGTCGCCGTGGAATTATCCGGCAACGGATTGCACCGACTGAGCATCGAAGCATTGATCGGATTGGACCGGATGGCGAGTTCAGGCACATTGGAGCTGACGATTCCACCCGCGCCCGTGGGCAAGCTTGATTTCGAACTACCACTCGACACGCGGATGGCCCTTGAGTCTGCCATCAGCTCGGAGCTTCGCATCGAAGCGGACAAACAACGATTCCTGGCGACCCTGGGGGCAACGGGCCAGCTTTCTATCGGTTGGGTACGCGGGCCGATCACGGAACCAGTGCTGCAATCGGATTCGGCAAGTTTGATTACGTGGAATTCCGGGCACGCCGAAATCGAACGTCGCATAAACGTGACCGCGGTGACCGGAAGTTTCGACAGACTGGTCTTGGAGATGGACGATCGACTGATGCTGGAAGATGTCACGGCCCCCGGCTTGGCTGGCTACTGGGTTCAGCCGGCGGGAGAAAAGGCACAATTACTCCTTGAGTTTCAGCGACCCATTGAAAAACAAGTTGCGGTGGCTCTTAAACTCCAGATTGCAGCGCCTTCGGACGGCAAGTTTCTCATTCCCGCCGTTCGAATAGTCGGCTCGACACCCGGCACCAGAGTTTGGGCGATGTGCGATGAATCTGGAAGAAGGTTGCCGCTGCAAAACATCCGCGGGCTGATTGCGGCGTCGACTGAAGATTTCTTGAGCATCTGGGGCGACTCTCCTCCACGCTTGGCCAACATGAGTATTCTGAAAGAGTCTGCCGACGTCGCAGACATGCTTGTGGAAAAACCGCCCGACACTTCTCGACCTTCGCTGCAAACTCAAACTCAATTCCGCGTCAGTTCCGCACGAATAGAGACCATAACCCAATATTCTAGCCAATCGGCGTCTGGACGAGTTTTGCGGCATGAGTTGCGGCTGCCACCCGGCCTTCATCTGACCTCCGTCCGAGCATCGACTGGCACGCAGTGGCGAACTGTTGAACCTGATCGGCTCATTTGGTTCGGTCGTGCCGCCGCTGGAATCATGCCCACGATTGAACTCTACGGTTGGTTGCCGGTCGCTTCTGGGACTCAGCCTCTTCCGACCGTGCTGCCGATCGACGATTGCCAGCTCAGCGGTGATGTTTCTTTTTGGAGAACGCGGGACGTTCGACTTTCAGTCCTGGATGTGCGAGGCATGAAACCGGTGCGGGCCAAATCAGATCCCAAAACCACCGCCGCAGGATTTGTCGCAGATACTTTTTTTGAAGTGGAAGCTGGCGATTTTGCCGCGTCGCTGCACATGGAACGGCTCGCAGCTCGCGTGACGGCCGACGTTGCAAGTCGAGTGCTCGTGCAAGAAAACGAGGCCGAGTGGATTGCGGTTGTAGACTATCAAGTTTCTGACGGTGCAATTCACTCCATCGAACTCTCCATTCCGGATTCAATTCGCTATCCGATTCAATTTCTTGCCGAAGGCGTCTATCGCCGAGACGTGCGACGCGATGGTTCCAATTTTGTCTGGACAATTCAGTTGGAAGAGCCGCAATGGAGCGACTATCGTCTGGTGTTGCAATCCAAAATCGACGTGGAGTCGTCCGGCCGTTCGGTGGTCCCCTTGATCACACCTCAACATGTTGCAGAGGTTCGGCAGCACTTACTAGTGCTCAATGACACCGAGCAGCCCATCAACGTTCGTGGCGACGAATATCAAGCACCAGTCCCTGTCGAACGGTTTAACAAGTGGTTTTCTGAGCAAAGAACGGCGGGAGTAATCGGCTCGCTCGAACTTGTAAATCTCGACCAGAAAATGGAGATTCATCGCCCCCATCCCACTGGCTTGGAATCTTTGCAACCGGGCATTCTGGAGCAACATCAGTGTTGGCTTCGGTCCGGAGGTCAACTCATCACCGAAAGTCATCTGCTCGTCAAGCCTCGTGCTTCAAATACCGTGACGCTGACGCTTCCTCGATCCGCCACGCTGCTTGAATTGCAGGCGGATGGCCAGACTGTGTCGCTATTTTGGAACTCGGAAAATCGGTTGGTGGTCCCACTCGACAGAGGCGATCAGGTTCGCGAATTGCGTGTTTTGTGGAAGTTGGATTTGGGTTCTGAATTGAGTCTTTCCGGTTCCCACCGCGTGGAATTACCCAGAGTGCTCGCTTCAGATTGTCCTTCCGTTTGGACCATCCACAATTCAGGTGGTTTGAATGTAAGCTCATCGAGTCCAGCGCCAACGGATCGAAGTCAGTCAGAGTTTGTACTGGCGAATGTGCTGGTCGGCGAAATTGAACGAACGCTGGCAATGCGTCGCGGGCGAGACCAGGTGGAATGGACGGCTTCCGTCCAAGATCTACAACAGAGGTTTGCTTCGGCCGTGGATGCCGTTCGCCGAACGATCGACGCGGAGACGATTGTCGGAATATCCAAATCTGAGCCGCGATCTAATCTTGATCGCGCCAGATATCAACTCAATGAAGTTATCGGGCGGAACAAGGACATGATGGATCGCGCTGGCCTCACCACACTTCGATTGCGTGCCGAGACACTGGAGCAACGAACGAGTTCGGCAATCCGCATGAGTCCTTCAGCCGCCGAACGACTCGAATCGGATGTTTCGGCTTTGCGCCGCTCAGCAACCACGTTTGATTTGCCTCCCGGCCAGAACCTTCGCTTTCTGGTCACGTCCGCTCAGGGCGCCTCGCTATTCTTGAAACCGTCGAAGTCCAGAGCCATTCGCGTAACTAATTGGATCCCTGGCGTAGTTGCAGGACTGGTGGTGTTGGCCGTTTGTGTGTTGCTCGCCAGCTCGGTTGGCCAGAAGTTTGGTTTGGCCTTTCTGTTCGCGTTAGTCGGAGCGGTGTGGTGTTGGAAACTTGAGCCGGCACTGGCGGGACCTGTCTTGCTGGTGATCGCGGCGATTGTCGGAGTTTTCGCGAAGATCCGCCGGAAGCAACCCGCTCCAACCGGTTAAATTGGCGCGTCGCATTCAGGGATTTGCCGCGAATCAGCCGGTCAAACTTTCGAGTTGTGCCCTGAGCTTCGATTGAGCCGGACCCCGACCTTTACTCAACTCTAACACGTCACCAAAACTCAGTTCTGGAGGCGGAAACGGGAGCCGGCCGAGAGCCGCTTGTAGCGGAGTTAATAGTTCGTAGCGACCTCGAGAAACTCGCACGTCGATCCCATATTCGATCAGCAAAGCGAGATCGCGATAAAGCGTTCGCGTGCCTGCACGGCCAAGTCGAATGAGTCGGGATCGCGAGCGGGTGGATTCGGCCAGTGTTGTGACCAATCGATACAATCGGGCAGCTCGGCGTGAAGAAATGCGCGGATCGGGGCCAAGTCGATTGGGCGGCAATCGCATGGTGACCTCCTTGAAGTTTTGGACCGTTGGCTATTGTCACAAGCCGGTGCTTGAGTTCGAGCACTGGCGCCTATTGGCCCGGAGGCGATAAGGCTTCGTCTCGACCCTGACCTGATTTTGAATTGCTTCCTCTCGAATCCAACTGGCCGGACAGTCGGCGAGACTTCGTAAGTATTGCAACCGAGCCTAGACAATCCGCAGGGCCGATGCAAGTCCTTGACCCTTCGTAACGCGCCATCTAGAATCCACGACCCGCCAGCGGCTTGCGACCGACCGGAAATAAGTCAGAGCAATCAAACGAGTACACATGAAGATTCATGAATATCAGGCGCGGCAGATACTGAGAGATGCTGGCATTCCAGTGCCCGACTGGGAGGTGGTGTCGGATGCCGATGCGGCGGCGGCTGCGTACGATCGACTCGGATGTTCCATGGCCGTTGTGAAAGCACAGATTCACGCGGGGGGACGCGGCAAGGGTGGTGGCGTGAAGCTGGCCAAATCGCGTGAGGAGGCCAAGAATGCGGCGGCCAAAATGTTCTCGCAGCCGCTCATCACAGCGCAAACGGGGCCAACCGGCAAGCACGTGCTCAAAGTCGTAATCGCCAGGGCAGCCGATATCGCGCGAGAGTTGTACGTGGGCATCGTGGTCGACCGAGCGCGCGGGCTGCCCGTGATCATGGCCTCGGCGGAAGGCGGCGTGGAGATCGAAGAAGTTGCGGCCAAGTCACCCGACAAAATTCTGACCGAGCCGTTTGACCCGCTCCGTGGCCTTTCGCCCTTTCAAGCTCGCAAGCTCGCGTTTGGCCTCGGTATCGACGCAGAACTGATTCGGCAGGCTGAAACGGTGCTCGCTAAGCTGTGCCGTGTGTTCCTCGATCACGACTGCAGCCTCGCCGAAATCAACCCGCTGGTCATCACACCCGACAAAAAGCTGATCGCCATCGACGCCAAGATCACCTTCGATGACAACGCATCTTTTCGGCATCCGGAATGGGAACAGATGCGCGACCTGACCGAAGAAAACCCAGCGGAGCGAGCCGCCCAGGACAATGGACTCAGCTACGTTTCACTTGACGGCAACATTGGCTGCCTCGTCAACGGCGCGGGGTTGGCAATGAGCACGATGGACATTATTAAGTTGCACGGCGGCGAGCCGGCCAACTTCCTCGACGTCGGCGGCGGCGCGAACAAAGAACAAGTGACGACCGCATTCCGAATCCTGCTCGCCGACCCCCACGTGAAGGCGGTCCTCGTGAACATATTCGGCGGCATCATGAAGTGCGACACGATCGCCGGGGCGATTATCGCCGCCTACAACGAGGTCGGATTCCACGTGCCCCTCGTCGTCAGACTCGAAGGGACCAACGTCGACCTGGGTCGCAAGATGCTGGCCGATAGCGGACTGAAAATCATCGCAGCCATTGGGCTGACGGAGGCAGCACAAAAAGTCGTCGCTGCTGCGAAAGTCATGTAATGCGAATTGCAAAGGAAACAATCCCGATATCGAGTTGGCAGAATCGTGCTTTAAGCACCTGTTTGAGATCGACGAAGAATGCCTCAGTTTCGGGGGTGTCCTCAACATCGACATTTACTTTGCGGTGGCTTTCCTCGTAGGTTTTTCCTTCGTGGATCCACCTTCCGTGGGTCACTCCCCCATGAAAACCAACGCCGCCAAATTGAACCGCGATTTCGCGGTACGTTTGAAGATACTTGCGACGCTCGACCGGCGAGCTGTCATTATACTTGGTGGGTAAGAGAATCTCGTAGCGTCTGAACGACATCGTCTTGGTTCATCCACTCGACTAGTTCGTACGAGATTTTTTGAGAGTTCAGCCAGGCAACGGCGGACTCGGGGATGATGAAAAAGTCACCGCGTAGCATAGTGACCTGGTCGAGGCGGGAGATCTCGTGGATTGCCTCGGCACAGACTTCGTCGGAATCAAATTTGACTTTTGCTTACTTCATGACAAAAGCATCGTAGCCCTAACACGCAATTACGTCAACCAACCATGAGCATTCTCGTCAACAAAACCACGCGAGTCATCTGCCAAGGGATCACTGGCAAAGCCGGCGCGTTTCATTCTGAGCAGTGCCTCGCGTACGGCACGCAACTCGTCGGCGGCGTCACACCGGGGCGCGGCGGTCAAACGGCACTCGACGGTAAAGTGCCGATCTTCAACACGGTCCATGACGCCGTGCGAGAGACCAGTGCCGACGCCACAATGATCTTTGTGCCGCCGCCGTTTGCCGCCGATGCGATCATGGAAGCGGCCGATGCCGGAATCCGGCTCATTGTTGCCATCACCGAAGGGATTCCGACGCTCGACATGGTGAAGGCCGAGCAATTCCTGGCCACTCGCCCGTGGTGCAGACTGGTCGGACCGAATGGGCCCGGAGTCATCACGCCCGGCGAGTGCAAGATCGGCATCATGCCTGGTTACATTCACAAGAAGGGCGGCGTCGGCGTGATCAGTCGCAGCGGGACGCTTACCTACGAAGCGGTCTGGCAACTCACCGGGCTGGGCCTCGGTCAATCCACGTGCGTTGGGCTTGGGGGCGACCCGGTCGTGGGCACTTCGTTCGTCGATTTGCTCGAAATGTTCCAGGCCGACACGGGGACCGATGCGATTCTGATGATGGGCGAGATCGGCGGCAACGCGGAAGAACAGGCTGCCGCGTTCGTGAAGCAACACGTCACGAAACCAGTTGCCGCATTCATTGCCGGTCGCACGGCCCCACCCGGAAAACGAATGGGCCATGCGGGTGCGATCATCTCGGGCGGCAAGGGAACTGCGACCGAAAAGATCGCCGCGCTGCGATCCGCAGGCATCGCCGTTGCCGAAAGCCCCGCAGAAATCGGTCAAACCGTGTTGCAGGCGATCCGATCAGCTAAGGACAAACCGAAAACCGCGTGACCTTTTGGAGTGCGGCGACTTGTCGCCGCTTTTTTCTTCGGCGACTTGTCGCCGCCAGCCAGCGAATCAAAACCGCTCCGATCATGTTTCGGCCACTGGTCCCCCTGAAAAGCAGCGACAAGTCGCCTCACTCCCAACTGCACTCAGTTGCGAAACTAATTGCGCTTTCGCATAATCATTTCGACAAGATGAACCTCATTGCACCCGAAGTTCAAAGGGAGTCCGCCATGCAAAAAAAACTTCTCATGGCAATCGTGACCTCGTCGGCAATCTGCGTGGGCACGTCCGTCGCCCAATCGCTCGAATCACCTAAAGACAAACCTGCTGGCTCAGTAAAACTCCCCGATAACTGGAGTTCACACGTGACGGTGAAGGACCTGACCGACGAGATTGGAGAGAGTTCCACCCGCATGAGCCAGAATCTCAAGAAGGCCTCCGACTTTGACAAGTTCCTTAAGAACATCAACACCGAAGGCCACCTGGCCGCGGTCCTCACGGCACTCGTTCAGGAGCATCCGGAATCCGGCAAATGGAAAGGGATCGCCGCCGACATTCAAGAGCAGGCCCTCATCGTGGCCAAGGCCGCCGAGGCCAAAGGCGGCAAGAACTTTCGCGACGCTCAGGCCGCCCACAAAAAAATCGCCGATCTCGTGAAGAAAGGTGACGGCGGTGATCGAACCGGTGCGGCCGGTGCCTCCGACGGCTCGCCCGACTGGCCGTCACTCGGTGCACTCGGCGACGTAATGAAGCGCGTCGAGCCTTCGTACAAATACATCCGCGGCAAGATGTCGAACGAAGCCGCATTCAAAAAGGATTCCGAAACCATCCGTCACAACGCCGCCATGCTCTACATCTTTGGCCAAATCTCGCCCGCGTTCCGCCCGGCCGAAGCTGACATGCCGAAACTTTCCGGGACCATGTCGTCCGCTGCCGCCGATCTACTTGAAGCCGTAAATGCCGCCGACTTCGCCAAGGCTAGCGAGGCAAATACAGCCATCAACACCTCGTGCAATGAGTGCCACAAGATAAAACGGTTCGTGAAGAAGGGCAGCGATCTGGACTTCTAAGAAGGGGCTGGCGAGCGGAACACCAGTTGAGTTCATCGATTGCAAGCCTGGATTGAACAACAACCAGGCAAATCACCGAGTCAGGTTATAGCGTTGGATTTTCCGATCCAGCGTAGACCGCTCGATACCGAGAATAGTCGCGGCTTGGCTTTTGTTCCAATCGGTGTGGGCCAACGTGGAAGAAATGTGTTCGCGTTCCATTTCGTCCATGGTCATCGGCCGGTATTCATGAGTCACGGATGCCGCCGGTGCCGTGAGGGATGAGAGCCAGATATCCTTCTCGCCGATCTGCTCGCCGGTTCCCAAGACTACGGCGCGTTCGATCGCGTTTCGCAATTCTCGCACGTTGCCAGGCCAATCGTATTGCACAAGTTTTCGCATCGCCTCGTCGCTAAAGCCGCGCAGTCGCCGGCCGACCTCTTGGGCCAGCCGGCCCAAGAAGTGATTCGCTAAGACGGGAATATCGTCTTTTCTTTCGCGAAGCGGCAGAACCACGACCTCCACGACCTGGAGCCGAAAGTACAGGTCACGGCGAAAGCGGCCGTCTTGCACGGCCGCTTCGAGTTCGACGTTGGTGGCCGCCACGATGCGAACGTCCACCTGAATCGACTTGCCGCCGCCGACTCTTTCAAACGGTTGTCCTTCCAGTACGCGGAGCAGCTTGGCCTGTGTGCCCGGCTTCATTTCGCCGATCTCGTCGAGGAAGATCGTTCCGCGGTGTGCCGATTCAAATTTTCCGATCTTCTGCTCGGTTGCGCCGGTAAATGCGCCCTTTTCGTGGCCGAACAATTCACTTTCCAAGAGCGTTTCAGTTAGCGCCGCGCAGTTGAGGCAGATGAGCGGCCCGGAGCGTCGCGGGCTGTTGAGATGGATGGCTCGTGCGACCAGTTCTTTCCCCACACCACTCTCGCCACGCACCAGCACCGTCGCGTTCGTCGCCGCCACCCGGGCAATCGTCTGCTTGATCTGGTCGATCTGCTGGCTTTGTCCCACAAGTTCGGTCTCGGCGCGCAGGTTTTCGCGCAGCCGCTCGTTTTCCTCCCGCAAGCCTTCACGCTCTTTCAGTTCGGTCACGACCTGCGAGAGCTGGTGAACGACGGCCAGCGTAAACTCCAGGTCGTCTTTCTGCAGCGCCTTAGTAGCGTCCGTCGAATACAAGTGCACGAGCCCCACCACGCGCTCGACGGAACGGATCGGCACACAGATCACGCTCTCGGCGCCAATCTCCTCCAGGCTCTGGCGGTTCTTCAACGTTCGATCGGAGCGCACGTCGTGGGCGAGCACGCCTTCCTGCGTTCGCATCACGTGATCGGAAATGAAATCGGAGACTTTGTTGTAGGTTTGTTTTCCGCGATAGGCGACAAGAGTTAGCTCCCGGCCGCTTTCTACCATCAGCACCGCGCCGGTATCGGCGCGAGTGCCTTCGAGCAACCCGTTGAGGACCGTCTCTGTCAGTTCTTTCAAATCGCCGGTGGCCCCCATGGCCAGTCCGAGCTTGTACAGCCGCGTTAAATCGTGAGCAACTCGCGGTTGGGCCAGCAGTTGATTTTCCGATTCGGTGAGCAGCCGGCTGCGGCTCAATCGCACCGTAATTGCCAGGGCGTGTTTCTTTGGCGGCTCCACCGGCTCCTTTTCTAATTCCTCCAACGTCGGCGCTTGGCCGGCGGCCGGATCGGGCGCAATGTTCGCGAAGACGAATTCGCTGCCGCCGACCACGAGGATGTCGTCGAACGCCAGCCGGGTCGGCTTGGAGATGAGTTGGCCGTTGACGCGCGTGCCATTTCGGCTCCCCAAATCATGCACGGCCCAGCCACCCGTCTGCGGAAAAACTTCGGCGTGGTTGCGGCTGCACAAATCATCGCGCAGCACAATGCGATTGTCCGGGCTTCGGCCCATCGTCAGCTTCTGGCCGGCCTCCAGCGACCAAAACTCGCCGCTCATTTCACCCTTGCGGGCGATCAGAAATGCTTTCATCGCAAAACGTCGCGCTCCGCGAACTGGCTAACCCCTACCACCCCTGAAACTACGATATCTGCTTCGTTTCACCAGGGGCAAGGGCTTTCACGATTCCGGCGAGCTTCGAGCGACCGGTCGTAGCGAATGGCGCGGATCACAGCTCTTTGATGCGTAGGTTTCGAAACTCGACCCGGGCGCCGTGGCCGAGGAATCCGATGTGGCCTTTCGCGTTCGCAATCCCGTTGGAGCCTTCTGGCTTCTTCAGGTCCCGGTGCGACTTGAGAATTTCCTCGTCCTTCACGTCGTCCAGGTTTGCATCGACGACCACCGTGCCGTTGAGCGTTATCTTGATTTGGCGGCCCTTCGCGTAGATCTCCTCCGTGTTCCATTCACCTGCGGGCTTCAGGAACCCAGGTTTGACCGGAACGACACCATAGATGGAACCGTGATATTGCCACGGCTTCAGCTTGCTTTTGTACTGCGGGCCGTAATCGTCCAGGACTTGAATCTCCATACCGACGTAGGCCGCGTCGCCCTCCAGCGGGGCACGAATGCCGACTCCGTTGTTGCCATTCTCCTCAATCTTGACTTCAAACCGGAAAATGAAGTCGGCGAATTCCTTTTCCGTGAAGAGATTCCCACCGTCCGACTTCGTACAAAACAAAATTCCATTTTCAACCTGGTAGCCCTTACCGGACTTATTCTCTCCGCCGGCCTTCTTGCCGTACCGCCAGCCGGTGAGGTCTGTGCCGTTGAACAGCGAAACGAATCCTTCCTCTTTGTCCTGTGCGGGCACACTTGCCGTCGCGGCAATGAGGCCAAGACCTAAGAGAGCAAGAACAAAGAACAATCGCGGCAGTTTCATGGTGAGTTCCTTTCATGTTCGAGGATTGTCTCAACATAGTGAGCAACGCGTCGGGAGTTGTCGAGCGGATTTTTAGGTTAGAAAATTAGACATCCAAGAAAGTTCATGCTTGACATTGTCTGAGCGGGTGGGCATCATTCGGACCGAATCAATTCCAGAGAATCCGTCTGTTCAGGACGGCAGGCGGGTCATGTGCAATGGATGCACGGTCCTTGTATCAATCCGGGGGGATGGCTATGCAATTCTTTTCTGGTAGGGGCACTGGTTGCGGATTCAATTCTCAAGGTATACCTCGCGCCGCCCGAGATGAGGCATACATGGCGACTGTAGTTCCTCCCTGGTGGCCGTTCTTCGGGAACAACCAGCCACTTACACGCACTTGAAGTTGGATCCGGCCCCGCTAAAGGACGATCAGTCAGGATTCTTGTGAGCAACCGGGAATTATATTTTTACTTTTGAATTCTCGATTTTTTTTGATTGACTTTGATGTTGAAGCCCCGAGAATTAGCACAATAGATTGACTCGTGCCTTTGCAAGGGTGGGCTGCATGTCAAAAACCAGAGGCCTGGAGTGTGTGTGTGTGTGTCGTTGCGCTCGTTAGCATGACCTGGGCTCTGAATTCTGAAAAAAAAGGTCACCGCGCAACCTCGAGCACTGGTTCATTTCCTGTTTCACGCGCCAGCGGATTGGCCTTCGACATTTCACCTGAATCGATTGAAAAGGGCCGCGTCTTAATTCGTGAGTCTACCGGTCCTTTATTTCTTCAGGGTGGCACACTGAATCACGTCTTCACAGTTCGGAACGATCGGTCATATCCGGTGAGCATTCGCAAATGCCGCGATTCATGCATCTGCTTGGATCCCAAGTATCCGAAGCATGTGTTGGCTCCTGGCGAGGAGATGCCCTTGACCGTCAAGCTGCGCGGTACGTACGGGAGGCAGGAAACCAAGTACTTCGCCGTTCTCGAAACCGATGACCCAGAGTCTCCTGAATGGTCCTACGTCCTTGACGCCGACTTTTACCCAACCGCTGTGGCAGATCCTGTTCGCGTTTTGGTAAGAGAGATGACAGCCCAGAGTGAGATCACGATTAAGGTCTTCACGTACGCGAAGCCACAGTCGCCGGTGCGCGCAATCCAATCCATCGATTTGGGTAAGAAACTGAAGCTCGATCATACGATTAGACCGTACGATGTCACGCTTCTCGCAGATGGCGTTACTCGCGCGTCGTATCAATTGAAGTTAAGCCCTGGGCCACACGCCCTTGACTTAGGCCCCCATACTGAACGCGTGGTGTGCAATTTGGATAATGCCGAGCCTCTCGAAATACTAGTTCAGTGGACCATCGAAGGCGTTGTCACTTCACGTCCCGCTCGCCTGTTCTTTCTAAGCAATTCCAATGAAGAAATCAGGCGAAGGACATTGACACTAGTTTCCACAGATTCCAAGGCTTTCAGACTCGCTCGAATCGATTCCGACAATGCTGCCGTAACCTGTTCATGGAATCCTGAAGCCGGCGATAGCGCGGAGGTCGTCGCCGATGTGGAAGTTAATCCTCGGTTAATCTCTGAGGGGTTCAGAGGACAATTGACATTGGAGGTAGAAAAAGCCGGACTACTGCACCGATTAGTTGTGCCTTACACAGTCATGAAGAATAGGTCCTGAGTTGTCCTGAGTTCTTAACTTTTCGGAGGGTCGAGCAATGATCACGAGAAACTTGGTTGTTGGTTTGGGTCTCGTCGGAATTGGAAGTGTTTTGGTTCTGATGGGTTGCAGGACTGCGATTGCACAGCAGTATTGGCCACACTGCAATATGACAAGTCAGGTATGCGTTGCATATGACTGCTTTCCGCTCTCGGGCAACTGTCCTCCTGAGCAAGGTGGCTGGCCAATTACACATCTTAGAGTGGTCAGCTTCCTAATTCCCACGTGTGGCTGGTCTCCCATGCAAGAGCAATGCAACCCCGAACAATTCCTGGCGTGTACCACTAGCAGATTTAAGCAGGAATCTTCAGGCTATCCCCCCTGCTATGGAGGGGACCTCAGATGTTTTGAGGATACTTGGGTAACCGGATGCAACGGATCATTCATTTTCTAAGAGCAAAATAAGATCGCCGCGGATGGTTTTCGTGAATGCACTAAAAGGAGTTGCAGTGGTGAGTCTCCTTGGGTCAGTACTCTTTTGGGCAATCGCTGAGCTTAACGGAGATGATCGTCAAGTACTAGAAGGCTTGCTCGACGCTCATGTGAGCAATCGTGAACAATTTGCCTACGGTCAAGCCGAAGGCACTCTTCTGATGTCGGGAACGGTTGACTCTTTGGAAAGCGGGCAGGGGGGCCGCATCACGGGCGGAATTCAGGCAACGCTGTTCTGGGCATTCCACGGAAAGACATGTCGAATTGATGTGATATATGATCCCGATTTACAGCGGGCATCTGTCAAGGATCTCGGCAAAGGACGGCAAACAAGGTCTTATTCAACTAGAAGGTATCTAACGGATGGAAAGGACACAATGCTCTTATCCGCATCTTTTGACAGTGAGCAGGCTCACATAAAATCGGGAACCGAGCTTTTTGCTGGTTTTGGGATGGTACTTCCGCTCGAACTCGGCTACCCAGCCAGATGGAGGTCTCCGGGTAACTTCGATGTTGAGTTGGATTCCGCCCTGAAAAACAAGGAGGACACAAGCCCCACATACGAAGGAGAACAGGAGTTGGAAGGACGCCAAGTTGCTGTCGTTTCCATACAGAAAGCGGGAATGACATTAAGTCGATATTGGGTCGATGTCGAAAGGGGGGCGATTCCATTACGTTGCGATGCGTACCGACCGGATGGGAGCGTCTTCATTCGCGTCGTATTCGGTGATCTCCGTGAAGCTACGAAGGGTTTCTGGCTTCCGTTAAACTTGCGGTGGCTGAACACTAACACCGATGCTCCCAAAAATGTCATGGTAAGAGATGTAACCCTTTCGCATTTCGAGACCGGTCGCCGGCCCGCAGACGGTAGTTTGCGGATTCCACTGCGCAAAGGAACATCCGTGGTAGATGAAGTGGCAAAAGGGGTCTATTTTGTTGCAAATGACTCATCCTTTGGATTTGGGAATTTGGCTCAGAAGATTCAAAAGGCTGGCAGTTTTCCTTTGACTGAGCAGTCGAATTCAGCCGCGCAAGAAATGCTGGCGATTCCGAAGCCTTCAACGAAGGTTTGGCCTAAAGTACTCCTGGTGATCGGGCTAGGAGTTATGGTAGGCGGGATAATCTTTCTCCTATGCGTTGGCCGAATTGGGAACAGGAAATGAACTCTGCCAGGCTAGTCTCGCGAACGATTCCAGGCAAAGAGAGTTGCGGTCTGTCACTCATTGAACTCTTGGTTGTGATGGCAATTATTGGTGTCTTGCTTTCCATCACGATTCCTGCAGTGCAAAACGCTCGCGAAGCAGCGCGACGAATGGACTGCACACACAACCTTAAACAACTTGGACTTGCCCTTCACAATTATCATGAGGCCTATAGGCGTTTTCCGTCAGCGTTGCCGGCAATATTCGAAGGGCCATCCGGGGAGATGGGTGGTGGCGCGGTGTACAGCCCTTTAGTGCACCTACTCCCGTACCTGGATCAAGCAGAACTGTTCAATTCGATCAATTTCGTCACAGGTCCGGTTGTTGACCGTCCGGTAATTCTCAACATAACGGTGATTGCGACTCGTGTTGCAACATTCCTTTGCCCTAGCGATCATGCGCGACAAGTCCAGAGATCTGGACCAAACTCTTATCGAGTAAACCTCGGACCGCGAGCAGGTGGGCCAGTGCACCCGTATGGACCCGGAGCGTTCGACCCCTGGGTTTGGCTGAGTTCTGCGGATTTCAGCGACGGACAGAGCCACACTGTCGCAATGAGTGAGAAGACAAGGGGAGACGGGAACGATTCCGGCTTCAATCCGAGAACACACTACATTTTTCCGGTCTCCACACCTTTTCGGTTGGGTGAGATTCCACCCGATGAGGCTCTCTCTGCCTGCCGCAGTGCCGATTATCGCGCGCACCAACAGGAGGCCAACGGCGGTAGTAGTTGGTTTTTTGTTGGTTATGGTCATACCTGGTATACTCACACTTCAGGCCCGAATCCAGAATTTGTCGATTGCAGTTTCCAGGTTCCGTATCCCTTGACATCGATTGGTTACGGGTTATTTCCCGCCAGAAGCTATCATTCCGGCGGAGTCAATGTGGTGTTCATGGACGGCTCCTCTCGATTCATCGGGAACGGCGTTTCGCTTTCCGTGTGGCTGGCGATTTCAACCCGATCAGGAGGCGAAACGACCTCAGCGGACCAGTTCTAACACTCGTCGTTCGGATAGGGGTAGGAAAAGCCGATTGATTTCGGCTCCTCCTCCCTCCGAACCGGACGGGATCGTTTCCCGCACCCGGCTCGTCGATTGATGGTCTTACCTCCGAGAGAATTGAATGGCACGCGCGGGTGGCCCAGCCTGTGTTGCGTCCGGGTCGCGAAGCGATGAGAGGGTTGAGACCTTAAATGGGGATAAGTCTTGCGTCAGGAAAAGCTTGGGAAAGGAGGACGAGATGTAGGAAGCAGATCGGAAACCTTTCGTTGGAACCCTGCGGGTGTGCAATCCCGTCCGGTAGAGCTTGGCCAACAGCCGGA
>Ga0247727_10002424_pt1 | contig 42708 bp, 29 predicted proteins | sample WisWelCaveWW1625_FD_202498 | JGI IMG/M metagenome (GOLD analysis project Ga0247727, IMG submission 202498) | Biofilm microbial communities from Wishing Well Cave, Virginia, United States - WW16-25 | ecosystem: Environmental > Aquatic > Deep subsurface > Groundwater > Cave microbial mat | place...
TCTTTGAATTTCGTCGCAATGTCGCCTTCGAGCGCAGTGCGCATGGCTATGCCAATTTCGCCGAGCGTCAAGCCGAACTGCGCGGCGCGGTCGCGATCAACCGAAATTTTGATCTCCGGCTGGCCTTCTTCCCACGAGCTTTTCACATCGCGCGTGCCCGCCACTTGCGCCGTGATCGCGGTCACTTTATCCGCGACGCCCGCGAGCGTTTCCAACTCCGGGCCTTTCACTTCGATTTGCAGCGGCGCTTCCTGCGCGGCGCCGAACATGCTGATCGGACTCATGCGGACTTCCAAACCGGGAATGCCGGCGGCCTGCCGGGAAATATCGTTCATCACCTCGGCGGTGCTGCGTTCGCGCGCGCGCTTTTCTTTTAGCGCAACGGAAATCTGCGCGACGTTCGGACGTTTGGCGCTCGACCATTCGCTTTGTGATTTGCCGACCGTCGACAAATAGCGCGTTACTTCCGGCATGGCGGCTAAAATACTTTCCACACGTCGTGTGGCGTCGTCGGTGATATCGAGCGCCGTGCCGATGGGCATTTCCAAATTCACCGCAAACTCGCCGCGGTCGGCTTCGCTCATAAATTCGGTGCCGATGAAACCGAGCGGCACCAACGTGAAGCTGAGAATCAGCAGCGCGAAGCTGGCGAACACCACGGTCTGGCGATGATCCAAGCCCCACGCGAGCCAGCGGCGATAGCGCTCATTCAAATTCTCTTGCAAGGCTTCAAATTTTCCAATCAGCGCATGCAACCAGCGCCAGCGCCGCGTTGTCGATCCGGCGCGCGACCATTTGGAAGCGAGCATCGGCGTCAATGTAAATGAGACGAACAACGAAAGCAGCGTGCTGACGACGATGGTGAGGCCAAACTCTTTGAAAATTTTTCCGACGATGCCGCCGATCAACGCAATCGGCAAGAACACGACGACGTCGACGAGCGTGATGGCAATGGCCGCGAAGCCGATTTCTTGCCGGCCTTTGAGCGCGGCAGTTTTTGGTTCCTCGCCCTTTTCGAGATGGCGGTGAATGTTTTCCAACACGACAATGGAATCGTCAACTAAAATACCGATGACGAGCGCGAGCGCCATCAGCGAAACGAGATTGATCGTAAAACCGAACGCCTGCATCATGATGAAGGTCGTGATCAAGCTGGTGGGAATCGACAGCAAAACGATCAGCGAATTGCGGAAGCTGTGCAAGAAGACGAACAGCACAATGGCGACCATCAACACCGCGAGGCCGAGATCGCGCTTGACTTCGTCGACCGAGTGCAGCGTGAATTGCGTGATGTCCTGCGCGACTTCAAAATGAATTTGGCCGTTTTGCTCTTTTTCGATTTTCACCAATTCGGCTTTCGCCAGCGCCGCAACTTGCACGGAGTTGGCGCCGGATTGCCGTTGCAGCAACAAACCGACAGATGCCGCGCCGTTCAAGCGGGTGTACGTGACGTCTTCATTATACGTATCCAACACGCGTGCCACATCCCGCAAATAAACTTTGCTGTCGCCGTTCGCCGCGAGCACGATGTTGTTCATCGCTTCCGGCGTCGTAAACTTACCGTCAACGCGGACAATGTGCTGGCTCACCGGCGAATTGATTTTGCCGGTCGGAAAATCCAGATTCTCGCGTTGCAGCGCCTGGCTCACTTGCAACACCGAAAGATTGTACGCGCGCAAACGATCATTATCGACTTCGATGCGAATCTCGCGCTGTTGGCCGCCGACGATTTCCACGCTCGACACGCCGGGAATCTGCTCGAGACGCTGCGAAACGTGCTCGTCGGCAAATTGATACAGCGCGCGCGCATCGGCGTTGCCGCTCATCGCAATGCGCACGATCGGAAAATCATTGATGTCGGATTTGGTGACGGTCGGCGTATAAATCTCTTTCGGCAAATCCGCGCGCACGCCGTCAACTTTGCGCTGTACTTCGTTCGTCGCCGTTTCCACGTCGGTGGTGAATGAAAATTCGGCCAAAATCACTGAAACGTTTTCATTGGAAAACGAGCGCAGATGCTTCAAACCATTGAGGCTCGCGAGCGCCTCTTCAATCGTTTTCGAAACGGTGGTCTCGACTTCCTTCGGGCCGGCGCCGGGATAAATCGTCACCACCGAGACCATCGGCCAATCCATCTTCGGCAGCAGATCGACGCCCATTTGCGAATACGCAAATAAACCGAGCGCCGCCAGCGCGGTAAAGATCATCGTGATGAATGCCGGCCGCTGAATCGAAACTTGGGTGAGTTTCATATATTTCTCGTGTTAGAATAATTTTTATGTTTTATGTTGTCCGGCTCGCTTCCATGCAACATCTCATGCGGGAAGCATCTTTTTTCAATGCAAGCACTGTGCTTGATTACAAAAAAGATCGTTCCACGATGACATCATAATGTTACGCCCAGTTGCTGGTTAGCCGCTTTAGAGTTTAGCCGGCCAACGAGCCAACCGCTTTACTCCTGCACGACAACTTTTGCGCCGTCCGTCAAACGCTGTTGGCCGGAGATGACGACGCGCGCACCGGCGTTCAGGCCGCTGGTGATTTGAACTTGATGATGCTGTTTCAAGCCGAGCTGCACGTCGACGCGTTTGGCGACGCCGTTTTCCTCGACATAAACATAATTTTTGTGCGCGCCTTCCGAGAGCACGGCTTCATTCGGCACAATCAGAGCATCCGTCGCGCTGGCAACTTGCACGGTGGCGCGGCCAAACATGCCGCTGCGCAGCGATTCGATTTGATCATTCTTCACCAAAATTTCGACCGGATACGTGCGCTCGTGATTGGCCTTTTGCGCGACGGAAAAAACTTTGCCGGAGAATTTTATGTCTGGCAAGGCGTCAGCAATCACCTCAACGGCTTGTCCGGTTTTGATGAGCGCCACTTCATTTTCCGCGACACTCGTGCGCAATTTCATCTGGCGCGCATCGACCACGACGCCGATTTTGTCGCCGGGCATCACCATCGCGGCGTCATTCACGTAGCGATCGGCAAGCCGCCCGGCGAGCGGGGCTTTGATCGCGGCATCGTCGTATTGCCGCTGCGCCAGTTTCAATGCGGCCTCAGCGCCTTTTAATTGCGCTTCCGCCGCGCGCGCGCCCAACCGCGCATTTTCAATGTCATTCTGCGTCGCAATTTGTTCTTTATATAAATCTTCAAATCGCTTCAAATCTTTTTGCGCTTTTTCAAAATTCGTCTGCGCCGTCATCAATTGCGCCTTCGCCTGCTCCAGCGCCACCTGCCGCAAATCATTTTCCAGTTGCACGATGGTTTGGCCTTTGTTGACCCAATCGCCGACCTGCGCACGCACGCCGGTGATCTTGCCTGCAGCCTCGGAAATCACCGTGGCTTCATTTTCACCGACCAGCGTGCCGGACATCACGAGGCTTTGCGACATCGTCGCCGGTTGCACAACTTGCACTTTGACCGAGAGCGGCAAACCTTCAACGGCAGCGCTGGGGTTTTTATCCGTTTTCCAACGGCTCCACGCGACAAAACTCATGGCGGCGGTCGCGAGCGTTACTATAAAAATGGTTTTAGTTTTCATGTAGGTCTCACTTTAGTTAGCAGTAATCAGTATTCAGTTATCAATCACTTTAAAACTGAACATTGATTACCGGTCACTGATTACTGCTTCAACACGCCCATCGCTTGCGCCAGCGCAGTTTTGGCCAGCAGATAATCATACTTTATGTTGACGTTATCCCAGCGCGCCTGATTCTGTGCATTTTGCGCGTCGAGAAAATCGAGATTCGAGGCGAGGCCGACTTCATAAGAGCGCTTGATGACGCGAAAATTTTCTTCGGACTGCGCGCGCGCTTTTTCAGTAAGCGTCAACTGGCGCTTCGCCAGATCGAGGCGTTGCGACGATTGCAAAACTTGCAGGCGCAAGCTGCGCTCGAAATCCTGCTGCAGCGTTTCCGTCTGCTGTTTCGTCGTCTGCGCTTTTTGCAAATTGGTGTAATCGCGAAAACCGTTGAAAATCGGAAATTGCGCCGCGATGCCGAGCGACCACGTTTTGTAGCTGTCGAGCTTCAGCGTGTTGTTCGCTTCCCAACTGTAGTTATAGGCCAGCGCCACTTTCGGCGTGAAATTGGAGCGCTCGACTTTCACCTGCGCGCCGGCGAGATCGACATTCGCTTCCATCACCCGCAAGCCGGGATGCTTGCGCAGCGCCGTCGCAATCTGCTCGTCCACCGTCGCGGGAATTTGCACGGAAATATCTTCGACCGGCAGAACGGAATATTCGGCATTCAGCTCCAAACCCAAAACCTGATTGAGCGCGGGACGCGCGAGCGCCAAATTGTTTTCCGCCTGCGCCAGAAAACTTTCGGCATTGGCTTTCTGAACTTCCCAACGGAGAATTTCCGTTTTGCTGCGCAGGCCGGCATCGACTTGCTTGCGGGCGCTGCTCAAATGCTCCTCCGCAGTTTGCAATTGATCTTTCGCGACGACGATCAAATCATGCCCGCGCAAGACATTGAAATAAGCCAGTTGCGTGTTGTAGATCACTTGCTGCTCGGTATCAGCGAGATTCGCCTGCGCCGTCATGTCCTGCGCCTGCGCGACGCTGACATTGGCCAGCAGCGTGCCGCCGGTGAAAATCGGCTGCGTCACACTCACCGACGGGCCGTAGGAATTGCGCCACGCGCTTGGGCGGATTTGATTCGGATCTTCGTTCGGGGCAAATTGTTTGACTAATTCACGGCCAACGTCGGTAAAAATGTTGGCGCGATCGACGGTGTTACCATCCAGCCGAGTATAATTAAAATTGAGATTGACGCTCGGCAAAAACTGCGTGTAGGCGTTTTTCACGCCCCAACTCGCCGCTTCCGTGGATTTGCGCGCTGCTTTTAATTGCAAATTCTTTTCGAGCGCGGTTTGAATCGCTTCGTCTAATTTGAGAATTTTGCCGTTGGGTGGCGCGACATTCATGTCGTCGCCTGCAGGTTGCGCGAATGCGCCAGTGATCAGTAAACAGTAACCAGTGATCAGTAACCAGTTACGAACAGCGAGCATCCATTTCACCTGTTTCATTGCTGAGGCTCCTTAAAAATTATCTTGCCACAATTATTTTGCGAAATGTTTTTGAAAAATCGGAGTGACAAACTTTAGTTTGTCACTAAATTATTGAGAAACAGCACGGCGACAAACTGAAGTTTGTCACTCCGCTATTGTCGGAAGCGTTGCGGCGGTGCATTCCGGGCATTGCCATTCCGGCGTCCAGCGCTCCACTTTTTTTACGGTGTCGATCAATTGCGCCAGCCAGTCGAGGTCAAACTGCATGTGTTTCTGCGCGTGCTCGATCAACATGTACCAGTTGAACGGAATTTTGTCTTTATAAGCGACGGCTTCCTGCGCCAGGGTCTGTAAATGTTTTTCGAGATTTTGCCGGCGAAGTTGCAGCGCTTCCAGAACCTTCTCGCGCGGCGCGCCGCAGATGAACGCGACGCCAAGGCCCAATAGCCACTCCGGGTGATCGTCTTCGCGCAGAAAAGCTTGCACTTGCTCACCAAGCTGCTCGCGCCCATCTGGCGTGAGCGCATAAACCGTGCGCTCCGGGGTATTGCCGACCTTCTCTTTGCCGGGCGTAATCAAGCCCTGTTCCACCAGCCGCGTGAGCGTGCTATAAATGGAAGGCAACTTGATTTTCGCCCAGTAATCCATTTCCCGCTCTTTAATCTGCTGGTGAATTTGGTAGCCGTGCATCGGGCACTCTGCCAGAAGCCCGAGAATTGCGATTTCACTTTTTGACATTTTTGTTGTACCTGTTAACCTCTCCGCGTTTTTGAGATTTGTTTTATTGTATACTATTCTTGAATAGAATAGTTTCAACCGGAGTAAAATTTATTTTAGTAAACATTTATCCACTAATTGAATTGTTACGGCTGAAAATCTGTGATACTTTAAACCGCAAAAACCCTTTGCCTTTCAACCAATCCATCGCGCTCGTGTATTCCCTGCTTGGTAATTTGCCGCCGATTTCGTAAATTAAAGCCGTCGGCTGGCTCAAAAAATTATCCGGACGATTCGGCAACTCCGAATACAAAAAACGCTGTCTCGTCCGTTTGGGCAATTACCGGACTGCGTCCGAGGAGGCTTATGCGCATCGAAAACATCGCTGTTGAAGACATCGATCTCACCTCACCGAGTTGGGACGATTTTATTTTCACCTATCCGCTCGAAACCGGCGCGCTGCTCGAATCCATTCGCGCGGTTGAGCTGCAGCAGCCGATCGTCGTCGCAGAAATTGAGCATGCCGAAATTGAGCAAAAGTATAAAATCATCATCGGCGTGCGGCGCTTGCTCGCGGGCAAAGAATTGGGCTGGAAAAAAATTCCCGCGCTGGTGCAGCGCCACGAGACGCGCGAGAAACTTTTGTGGCTGAGCTTGCAGGAAAAAGTCGGCGGCCGGTCGTTGAATGCGATGGAGAAATCGCGCGTGCTGCAGCGCTTCGCCATTTTGTGGCACGGCGATATCGACCGTTTGCAAAAAGAAATCTGCCCGCTCCTCGACATTCCACCCACCGTCGAAGCCGTCGAAACCTTTCTCTTCTTTAAAGAATTTTCCGAGAAACATCAGGACGATCTTGCCGGCGGGAAGTTGACGCCGCAACACGCCGAGCTGCTGCGGCCGCTGCGACCGGAAGATCGCCGCGTTGCCGCGGACAAATTGTTCGGCGAGCATCGCGTTTCGCTGCAAGAAGCGCGCGAGATGGTCGACAACGTTTCGAGTTTGGCGGCACGCGACGGCGTGCGGGTGCAAGATATTTTTGAGCGTCCGCAAGTGCAAGAACTTTTTGTGAACGAAAGCGCCACGCCGCGCCAGCGCGCGAGCCAATTGCGCACGTATTTGCAACACGAGCGCTTTCCGCGTCTTTCCGAAACTGAAGAGAAATTTGCCAAGCTCGCCGAGCCGTTGGCACAACATAAAATCAACGTCCGCCCGCCGCGCTTTTTCGAGGGCAACGAGCTGACGATCACCGTGCGCGCCGGCGAAGCGGGAGAAATCGGCGAAGCGATTACGGCCATGCAGGAGGCAACGAAGCGCGGGTTGTGGAAAAAACTGTTTGCATTGTTGGAGGGAGAATAGAGTTCGTAGTAACGCCTTCAGGCGTAGAATGCACGTGAAAGAAAAAAATTATGCTGAAGGCAAATCGCCAGGGCAGGGGGATTTTGCAAATTTGAAGAGCCGCAGTGCGCCGCGCTTGCTTTCTTCAAATTTTTCCGTTATATTCGAAACGGCAGATAAAACGAACCTATTAAAAAGCCGGGACGACCGCAGGACAAATGCGAACCGATTCTTTCATTCAGCGATTCTTTCGCGAATTTCCGGAAACGTTCTTTTTGATGATCGGAGAAAAACCGCGAAAAGCCGCAGGCTATAAATTCAAGTCGATCGAAGTGAAAGAACAGTCGTTTCGGTTTGACGGCGTCTTCCTGCCGAAATCGCGGCGCGCTGCTTTCTTTTTCTTCATTGGGAGCTTTTTGGCAGCGGCAGATTGCAACGCGTCTATCTGCATGAGCTGCTGAAAAAGTATCTTGAGCGCTTTCCGCTGAATTTGTTTCGGATCATATTAGAGCCGAAGCGGAACGCGATTGCAACCGCGGAAAAAATCGTCCAACAGTTGCCGGACAATATTCGCGACAAAAAAGCGCAGGAAACGATTGTTGAAATGCTTATCAATTTGCTGATGAGCAAATTAACCGACATATCAAGAAAGGAGATAGAGAAAATGCTTGAACTACTGCTTTCGGATATCAGAAAATCTCGGGCTTATCGAGAGTTTACGCGGGAAGGAAAACGCGAGGGAATACGCGAAGGAATACGCGAAGGAAAGCGGGAAGGTAGCCGTGAGGGCAAAATAAAGAAAGCCCGCGAAATCGCCAAAACCTTATTGCAAAAAAAGATGAGCCTGGAGTTCGTCGCGGAAGTGACGGGACTTTCGCCAGCCGAGGTGCGCGCGTTGAAAAAGTCATGAAGCTTTTTCATCCCGAAACCATCTTCCTCGAGCGCCGCGCCCGCGATTATCCAATGGCGCAGGAAATGCTCGCGCGCCTGCGCGATATTCCCGTGCAGGAAATCGACTCCTACCAGAATATGGCGGCGCAAGCGTTCGGCCTGAATCGCCGCATTGCCACAGAGAAGCGTTCGCTGATTTTGGCCGTCAAAGAGGGCGAATTGGTTAAACAAGTCGAGCGCGATCTCTTTCGCCCGACGCCGAATGAGTATTACATCATTCACTCGCACGGCTGCCCGTTTGACTGCGAATATTGTTTTCTCTACGATTATTTGGAGCATCAGCGCCCAACGATTTTTGTGAATTTGCCGGAGTTGCTCCAACGCATTCAAGAACTCATCGCGGCGCCGCTGGATGACAATACCCCGCCCATGTCATCTTCCCATCCCCAAGCGCGTTTGTTTTTTCACGCCGGCGAATTTTCCGACGCGCTGGCTTACGATCATCTCACCAATTTATCCCAGCCGCTGGTCGAGCTTTTTGCGCAACAGCAGCACGCCCGTCTCGAAATGCGCACCAAAAGTGACTATGTCGAAAATCTCCTCGCTTTGCAGCACCGCGGCCAAACGGTGATTTCGTGGACGTTCAATCCGCAGGCAATTGTTCAACGTATCGAGCACCAAACCGCGAGCCTTGACGAGCGCATTCGAGCCGCACGCCGTGTGCAAGAAGCCGGTTATTGGGTGGGGTTGCGTTTCGATCCGATTGTGTGGTATCCGGGCTGGCAAACCGGCTATCGCGAGATGATCGACAAAATTTTTTCGGCGTTGGACGCGAAAAAAGTCTCGGATATTTCCCTCGGCATGTTCCGCGCCACGCCGGGGCTGCGCCGCGTCATTCAGCAGCGCGTGCGCCACAGTTGGCTTTTGGCCGGCGAAGTGGTGCAATGCGAAGACAAAAAATATCGCTACTTCAAACCGATTCGCCTCGAAATGTACCGCGCTATTCTCGGCTGGATTCGCGAATATGCGCCGCAGGTCCATGTCGAACTGTGCATGGAAGCGCCGGAAGTGGAGGCGAAGGTGATGGGGTGAAAGGATTTGGAGCTTCAATGCGCAGCAAGTCTTAACCGTAATGCCTCAGTCTCAGGTAGAAAACACACTGACCGGTCGCTCAAAGCGACCGGTCAGTACACCTGTGAGGATTACTCTTCACCGCAATCTGCACTTGATTTTTCGCGCAAAGTTGCGTAGTTTTCAAAGCGAAGCTGGGAACCAGTGTCATGACGAGCGTTTCTCAGTGAAGCCATCCTTTGAAAACCAGAAGATTGCTGCGGCTGCTAAAAAGCGCGGACTCGCAATGACTCGCCCTAATTCTGCAAGCCCAATCCGGGAGGAATGCCTATGCCCGATGTAACAATGATTAACTCCGAAGAAATTCTTGCCGAAGCGAAACCGACCATTCGCCAGCGTCTCATTGCGTCCCTCAAAAAACTGGGGCCGGAAATCAAACAAACGGGCGCGCCGGCGCTTATGGGATTGTTTCTCGGCGGCATCATCGCGCCGCTGGCAGCGCTCTCCGCCGGGCCCGTGGCGCAATTGCTCACGCAGATCATCAGCGGCGTCGGCGGCAATTTGCTCGCGAATTTTATCCAAAAATTTTATGCCGCCGAAAACGCCGGCGACGAAGCGGGGAAGCAGGCCGTGCTTGCGGAAATCATCAAACTCCTGCAAACGCAATCCGAACACAGCGCGCAGATGGCCGCGGCGCTGCAGCAGCTTTTGGAGCGGGTTGACGCGCTCGCCGCGGTGAAGGCGGCGCAACTGCCCGACGAAACCGCATTGATTGAACGGTGGGCCGGGCTGCGCGTTCTGCCCGCGGATTTGCCGGCGCATCGCGAGTTCGTGCGCGCCGTCAAAAAAATCTTTCAGCTCAAACGTTCCGCCATTGCCGAAGGCATTTATCTCGGCGGCGAGCAGCTTGCCGATTTGCTGGTGACGGACGTGATTCATGGCGAGCCGCTGCGCACCGTCGTGCAATGCGTGACCACCAAACAGGGACGCGCCGACGAAGCGTTGCGGCGGCTGTATCGTGCCGGCAAAATTTCGCGGGAAAAAGTCAACGCCGCGGTACAAGCCTGGCTCGGCCACGTTCGCCACGGCGATACCTGGGGTCTGCGGAAGGCGTTGTTTCGGCAATATACTTTCAGCCGTGCTGCGGAAAAGAGTTAATCACCCGCGCGCCAAGCCAACCGCGGCTTCGACCAAAACGCCAAACCGTAAGCCGCGATCGCTGACCAGCAGCTCGGGAAATTTGTAAATATCCAAAAATGTTTCGAGAATGATCGCGCCGGCGAGGATGACATCCGCGCGCGCGGCGGAAAGTCCCGGCAACTCGCAACGTTGGGCGACGGAGCGCTGCCGCAAGGCCATGATCAATTCGCCAAGTTTTTGGCGCGTGAGCATATAACCGTCGATGCGCGCGGCATCATACTCGCCCATTGCCTGCGCCATCGCTGCCAGCGTGGTGATCGTGCCGGCGGTGCCGATGAGCATCTTGACCGGCGCGAGACTCGCCGCAGGCCAAGTGGCGCGCATCACCGTTTCGGCGTGCCGGCGCAGTTGCATCACTTCTTCCGGTTGCACGGGATCGTTTTGTATAAACCGTTCCGTGAGGCGCACCGAGCCGATATCCGCGCTGCGGGCTTGCAAAGAGTTTTCCGGCGTTGAGAATAAAACCGCTTCGCCAATGACAACTTCCGTGCTGCCGCCGCCAATATCCAGAACGGCGAGCGGGCCGGGTAAATTCGTTTTATTGGAAATCGTTCCCGCAAACGTGAGCCGCGCTTCCTTTTCACCGGAGATCACTTCAATACGCACGCCGGTTTGCGCCAACGCCGCGTCGAGAAATTCCGCGCGATTGGCTGCATCGCGCAACGCGCTGGTGCCGACGGCGAAAATTTTCTCCACATTCTGTTGCCGCGCCAGCGCTGCATATTCCTGCAAGCAGGCATAACCGCGCTGCATCGCTGCCGCGTTCAAATTCCCCGCCACATCGACGCCTTTGCCGAGCCGGACGATGGTTTCTCGATCCACCACGGGCGTAATTTGTTCAGCCGTCATTTCGGCGATCAACAGCAAAAAAGTATTGGTGCCAAGATCAAGGCTGGCGAGACGCCCGGGGGCAGCATTATTCATGGTCACTCCGTTGCCCGTTAATTTTGCCGCAATAGCCTTCCATTCATATCGACGCCAAAAACTCCTGATTGGATCGTCACGACCTGTTTGCCAAATCCAGTCAGGTTGACGATCAAATTCAACAGCCGCCCGGAAACGCTGTTAGTCCGAGCCGCCGTTGTATCTGCCGGCGCCTGTTGCGTTGAATCGCGTGGCGCCGAGGGTTTGACTTCGCCGGCAAGCCAGCCGCGAATTTCATTGAGATTCTCTTTTGACACCGGCTCGATGATCAGCTCGATGGTCACAAAATAACGCCGCCCAGGTTGAAGTTGCTTCGTCTCGGCAAGCGCAACGCCGCGATGCTGTTCCCACCAGCGCCGCACCAAATCCAAGCTGCCGGTGAGCCGGCGCTCGCCGGCAGTGACGAGGCTATATTTCTTTTCCCACGCCTCGTAGGTTGATTTGATTTCATAATAGCGTTCGGCCAAAAACGTGCTGCCAAACCAGCGGCTGCGCTTGCGCCACAATTGCACGCGTAACTGCGCCGACGAAGTCAGGCCGCGTTGCATACCATTCAGCAACGCCGTGGTCAAGAGGCTATCGACGTGGAAATCCACGCAAAACGCGCTCGCTTCCCAACGCAGCGAATCAATCACAACGCGCGCTTCCTGCGCCGTCGCCGTGATCGCGCTCAACGCCGCGATTAAAAAGCAAAAGATCGAAGGCCAAGGCGAACGCTTCATATTCTCCTGCCGATCTTCGCGCTGCCAATTTTCGTTTGCAAATTCAATTCAGTTTAGCCGCGAAACGGCGATCGTCAGCCATTCTTCTTCCTGCTGAATTTCGAGGCACTGCAAACCGAGACGTTGCGCCGCCGATTTTATCGATTCGCCCTCCTGCGCCAGCAAGCCGGACAACAGCATCACGCCGTCGTGTTTTAAAGCGGCCGCGAGCTCCGGCAGCAGTTCCAACAACGTGAGATGCTGGAGATTCGCCAATATCAAATCGGCCGGCGGCATGCGCAATGCCGCCAGCGTGCCGGTGAATAATTTAACCCAAGCGGCGACGCGATTCAACTGAATATTTTCCTGCGCCGCTTCGCCGGCGAGGGGATCATTATCGAAGGCGACGACGCGCACTTCGGACTGCAGTTTCGCCGCGGCAATGGCGAGAATAGCCGTGCCGGTCCCGGCGTCGATAACGCGCATCGCCGGCCGCAAATATTTTTCGAGCAGCCGCAACATGCTGCGCGTGGTGGCGTGATGACCGGTGCCAAACGCCTGCTTGGGATCAATGACGATTTCGATTTGCCCGGACGCGAGGGCTGCGGTTTCCCAGCTCGGGCGAATCAACACGCGCGGTGAAACGAGAAACGGCTTGAAATATTTTTTCCACGCCGAATGCCAGTCCTGCGCCGCGATTAGTTCGTGCGTAATCGTGATTTCCGGTAAAACCATTCCGCCGGCGCGGCATTGGTTTAGATAAACCCGCAGATCATGGACGATGGCCTCAACTTCGCAAGGCTCGGGGAAATAGGCCAACAGCCGATCTTCGATTTGCTGCGTACCCACGGCGCCGCGCTCGAACAAGTGTGCCGCGAGCATTTCTTCGAGCGTAACGCCGGGACGCAGTACGAACATTTGCCAGCTTTGGGGAGAGGATTTCATGTTAATCTCGCCGAGACTTTCGCATGCGCGCTTTTCCTTTAGCAATTATCCACGGCAACAATCCAAAGCAGGAGTTTGTTGGCGTTATCGCGGATGCGTATCCATCCAATTGGGTTTACTTGCGGCTTTTCGTCATTCCCATTCTTCCAACTGACCGTCGCGACTTGTAAATAACCGTTTTGTTGTGCTATAATCTTTAGTTCTCGAAAACGGCGATCGGCGTTGGTTATGATCGTGAAAGGCGCGTCCGATCGTGGCTGTTGATAGATTTTTCTTTTACCGGTTTTTGCAAAGGGAAATACATCCACCCATTCAAAACTATTTTGCGCCGCGGCCAAACTATCGATCATGGTCAGATCATAACTAAAACGCTTTTCAAAATCCTGCAAATTGATCCATGTTTGTAAATTTTTAGCCGGATCATAAACCAGTCGCACATATTCTCCCTGTCTGGCGGTGACCGGGTATCGATAGTTTTCGACATCGGGACAAGCCGCTTGAAAGCGTTTGATCAGAACGCCAAATTTTTCCCGCCCGATTTCCCGAATAAAATCGCTGGTCAGTTCTGCAGGGAGCACGGTTATACCGCTATTGTCTTTATATCCAATTCTTAGTTGATCGTCGGTTGCAATGGCGCCAAATAATCGTTCATATTCATCGCTTCCGAAAGTGACGCCATAACCATAGCCGAAATTACTGACTGGTCTCGTCTCTTCTTTGATGCGCAATGTTGTCTGAGAGCTAAAAGTTCCACCGGTTTGCACATAGGTTTTAAGCTCGTTCATTTTGCCGGAGTTTATCGTCAATATGCCGATGGTGTTTTCCAATACTCCCACGGCGATAGCGTCGGCGGTTATGTGATACTTCTCATACGGAGCATCAGCGAGGGCGGTCATGACGGTTATTTCAAAAAATACCATCACCCAGAAATACTTTTTGACCGGTTTTTGCAACATGGCTTTGAACTCCGAATGAAAACACGAAAAGACTTTGCTACAACGGCGGATTATAAACCGCGGCCAGCACGACGCGCCCGATTTTTTCCAAACTGGCGGCGCTACATCTATCCGGCGTGTCACCGGCAGTGTGCCAGTAGTCGTAATCAAAATCGATGACATCGATGACCGGAATGCCGACTTCCAAAAGCGGAATATGATCGTCGGTGACTTGATGTTTGGGGGTGGGAATAAATTCCGTGACGCCGAGGCGCGCGGCGAGATTCCACACGCGATCGACGACGGCAGCGGCGTAGTTGACGGAATTGATTTCTTTATGAAGTTGCAAATTGGCGCCGCCGACCATATCGAGAAGAATACCCATCATTGGATTAAACGAGGCGGCTTTGGTGCGCGCGAAATAGCGCGAGCCGGCGAGATAGGTGTCGTTCTGGCCGCTGATGCCGGCGTCTTCACCGTCGAACAAAATCATATCCACGCCGACCGGCGGCGGCGAGCTTTTCAAAGTTTTGGCGATTTCTAAAAGTACTGCGACGCCGGAAGCGCCGTCATTCGCGCCGAGAATCGGCTGGCGCCGTTTGCTCGTGTCCGCATCCTGGTCGGCCCACGGCCGCGAATCCCAATGCGCGCAGAGCAAAATGCGCTGCGTCGCTTTCAGATCGAAGCTCGCAATAATGTTCGTCAACTTGACCGTCTTCTGCAAGCCCGGAAGGTATTCGTCAAATCTTTGTTCCGCCACCTGATCGGCGTATTTTTTTAATTCTGCCGCCAGGAAAACCCGGCAGGAATCATGCGCCGGCGTGCCGGGAACGCGCGGGCCGAAGTTGCATTGTTTGACGAGCTGGGCGTAGGCGCTCTGACCGTTGAAGGGAAGCAGCGTGAGCGACTGCGGTTTTTTCGTGCAAGCGGAGAGCAGGAGCGGAAGAAGCAATAAAAAAGTTCCAAGCGGGTTAAAAAACCACGCGGATAATTCAGTGTGGTTTTTTAATTTTAATCCGCGTGGAATGGCTTTTTTTCCTGGCGCGTCCGGGTGGGAAAATAAATTTCCACAACTCCAATACTCCATTAATCCATCACTCTATTTTTGCCAGACGGGCCGTCTGGGTTACGTTACTCGCCGCGGATCGAAATATTGATGTCGATGCCGAGTTCTAAAATTTTCGTTTTGCCGGTCAGCTTGCTTTCGGTTTCGCCGATCTCGAAATGCGCGCCGCCGCGCACGCGGTTGCTGAAGGAATACGTCATCCGCGGCTTGAACGACACGCTTTTCGTGCTGTTGGCGCTGATGTCGTCCGCCGTGCCGCGTCGCAGGCCAGACTCGCTGGCGTTTTTGAGAAATGTCACCGAAAGATCCGCCGAGTTGCCTTTTTTGAAAAAGAGAAACTTGAAGCCCGACGTGGAATAAGTCGCGGAAAACGACATTTCATTCGTCCGCGTAATCGACGAACTCTCGAAATTCAACCGCGCCAGAGTGGTATCGCTGGCCGGGATAAAACTATACTGCGGCCGGTCGCCGGAAGTTTTGCTGTATTGAAACGTCACCACCATGCCGTTTTTCAGCGTCGAATTGACTTTGATCAACGGTCGAAAATTGAAATTAAAATCTTCGCCGGTGATACGATCCGGCGCGCCGTTCCACGCCGAGGATTTCTTGCCGCCGAAACCGTGCTCAACGCTCAAGCTGGTCGCGAATTTGCCGAACCATTTAAACTTTTCCAGGCCGCTCCAGCGCACCGACCATTCCGGAAACGGAGTATCCACATCGGGAATGAATGACAGCCCCAGCTCCGAGGAGCGCAACCACGAAGTCGAGGTGGTGCCGGTGATGGTCGTGCTTTCATTGCGGCTTTCGTCGTGATCAAAACGCGCCGTGACGTTAAAGTTCCGGCTGATATCAAAACCCGCGCTGGCGGAATAATTATCGCGCCGCGTAAACGCCGAGGGCGTGGTTTGCACGCCGGTGACGCGGCCGAGTCCGGCGTTGCGCGTCAACCCAAGCTGATAGCGCAAATTGGGCCGGCCGGTCTGCAGCGCGTAGTCGGAGTAACTGTCGTTGCGGCTGAAGTTCACGCTGACGTCTTTGAAGATGGTGAAAACGCTAAAAAGCTGCAACGGCGAAATGCCGCGCCGAGGTTGATCTTCTTTTTTCTTCTCGCCCTTCTTTTTATCGTCCTGGTCTTGAGGAGCTGGCCGTTCTTTATCATCGGGCGCCGCGTCCGGCTCGTCATCATCGCGCGGCCGGCGCTGCTCATCTTCGTCCGGATTATCTTCATCCGGTTCCCGCTGGCCCGGCGGCAAACGCGGCGCGGTGCGCGGCTTGCGCTCCGGCGTGGCGCCGCGGGAAGGCGCGTCCTTGCGTTTAAAAATTTTAAACATGTCGCCCAGCCGCAGCGTCGAGCTGGCGGTCAGCGTTGTGCTCGTGCCGGCGCTGCGGCCGACTTCGCCCTGCTGGATATTGTTGCCGTAACGGTAATTGCTGTTGTAGCTCAAATTCGGATTGAACCATGAAAACAAATTCGGCGAATACTTGACGCCGGCGGATTGCGTCAGGCTCACCACTTCATGATCGCCGGAAAGCAGCGCCAGCAATCCCTGCTTCGGCCGCACGGGATACGGCAACGGCCCGCCTTTTTTCACCGAATCTTTATAGGCGCGGCCACGCACCAGCAGATCGCTGGTGAATCCGTGAGAAAAATCAAAGCTGATATTTTCCACTAATTTCAACGACGTGCGCAAATTGGTCACCGCCGAATAAGCGGCAGCTTCGGTAAGCACGCCGGCGCGGCTGCCCGCCAGGCGCGTTTCGGATCTTTCCTCGCTTTTGGTTGCCGCGAGCGTGGCGCTAAAATTTTGCGGCGTATAATAAAGCTTCGTATTGGTGAGCTTACCCAACAGCGGCGCCTTGCCGATCCATTTAAACGGCTCGATATAATTTTTGGCGCCGAAGTTCAGATTATAGCCAACGTCGCCGGACCACGCTTCGCGCCGCGAAAATTTGATCTGCGAGCTTTGCGCGCTGCTTTTGGTGTAGCTCAAAGCGCCGGTGAGGTTATCCAGCGTATTTTTTATGAAAAAATTCTGCGCGCGCGAGCGCCGCCGCGCCGACACGTTAAAGCCGAATTGATCGTTCAAGGCTTTGATTTTCGCGAGCGTCGTGTCGGGCAACTCCGGCGTCACCAAAATATCCGTGCCGGGGATGTATTTCGGCCGCGCGTCGGATTTGGTGTAATTCATCGTAATCGGAATTGACAGGCCGAGCGCTTCCGGCAGCAATTTATCGAACGTCATGCCGCCGCCCACTGTAATATTGGTGCGGTTATCGCCGCCGCCAAAACGCTGCGACACGTTATGGAAGTCCGCGTCTTGCCGATTGACTTCGCCGTTGACGGTGATGAAATCGGCGAGCTTGAGATCGCCGCGCACCCGCAGCGCAATACCTCGATCTTTTTTCACTTCCACCACGCGCAGCTCGTCCATCCAAATTTCGCCCCAGAAATTCTTGCTCGCGTCGCGGTTTTTGATGCCGGCCACCATCGTGCGCACGTTGGTCAGCGACGGATTGCCGCGCACCCTTAACTCCTGCGTCGCGCCAATGCGTTTGCGGCGATATCGCAGCGCGTCTCGCGCGTAACCGGCCACGGCACTGTCGGCAGGCAAGATCTCTTTTAAGCCGGCCAGCTCGATTAGATCGATATCCATATTGTTTTTCTGATCCCACCTCGAAAAAACTTTCTCGCGAAATTCATAAAAATTGCTCGTGTCCGCGCCGAATCGAATGAAGAACTCGACGCTTTCCAACGGCGCGCCGCCGGCCCGGCGCAAATCCTGCTTGCCATACACAAACATCTTGAGCCGGTTATAATTGACCAGATTCATCGGCTGAAAAAAAGTTTTCTGCGCCACGGCGATCTCATTTGGCGCCAAACCGCCGCCCTCGTTTTTAATGCGCAAGGTTTGCGACTGCTCCTTCGAGCGCAAAAAGGTAATGCGGTCAACTTCGCCCTGCACGCCCGGCGGCGACTCGTACTCGTCCGGATTTTCTTCGTTATTCACCACTGTCACTTCAAAACGCTGATCCTGCACCGCGTCCTTGAAATTCGTTTCGGTTTTAATGACGCCGACTTCTTTCCACTCGTTGCCGACCAGGCTGAGGTCGGCAATGCTGAGAAAGGCCCCGCGGGCGTCATCGACGCTATCGACCCAGACGCGCACGTATTCGATGCGGCTGAAATCCGTGGCGGTCAAATTGCGCGTGCCGTCGCTTTTGACGCCGTCCGACAACGGAATACGATATAATTTCCAGCCGTCCAACCGGCCGCCTTTGAAATACCGGTCACGCACCGCCACGTTGTTCGTGTCGATGGAAAACGCGTAAGAGATATAATTATTCGCCTGATCCAGGCCGCCGTTGGCATTGATATCTTCCGTGTCCGGGCGAATCGAGCCGCCGGCTTCATTCGCGTCGTTTTTGTTGTTTTCCGTGCCGTTGAGGTGATCGTAGTCATTGCTGCGCGAGGTATAGCTCCAATCGTCGTCGCTGGCCGGCTCGCCAAAATTTTTCTGTGTATCGCCCGTCAACTCCCAATAATCCCTGCCGGACCCGTCGTTGCTAAAATTCGCCGCGCCATCGCTGCCCTTGACGCCGTCCACGCCGAGATCTTCGCCGTCGTCCAAAATATTGTTGCGAATGCCGCCAAACACATCTTCCGTGTTGAGCTGGCCGTTGGGAATGGCGTCTTCCGAAATCTGGCCGAGATCGACATGCACGCGGCCGCGCGCCCCGAAAAACCAAATTTCCAAAAACTTGCTGTCGGTTTGATCAAAAAAACCGGGCGAGAGCGCGCGCATAATGCCGCCCCACGCGCGCCGCAACCCCGCCGGCGTCGCTTTGTCGATTTCATTCGCGGTCGGATCAAATTCCAGCGACAACACCTGCGTGATCTGGTTGTTCTGATTGACGTCGCGCTCCGGATAAATTTCTTTCGTCGCCACGCCGCTGAAAGGATTGTACCAGATCAGCTTGCCGCGCCGCGCCAACGCGCTGCGGGCATTGCGTCTCTCTTTAGAACCCAACGCATCCGGTGGCGGTATGTTCGTCAGATCCTCTAAAATTTCTTTGGGAATCGAAGCCTGCACCCAGCCGCGCCGGATCACACCGAGCGGCGTTGAGCGTTTCGAGGCCTCAAAATCATCCACGTAAGCGACGCCGTCTTGATCACCGGGGATTTTGCTGTTCAACGTATTGGGGTTCGGCAAAATTTGCGCGATTTCGCCCTCGATCCGCAACTCGCTGGACTCCTGGGTCGAAAGAATGGGCAAAGCATTGATGGCGCGGCTGAGAAAATTCGGCTGAAATTTCAACGCCGCGTTCACGTCCCAGATCAAATTGCGCATCGGGCCGCTGTCGGTGCTGCCCAGCCGGATGCGCTGATCCAGTGTGCGCTGGCCCAAATACAGCAGCGTGCCGCCGAGATAAGAAGTGGAATTGAAGCGGTATTCCGCGCGCGCGCCGAGAATCGTTTTTTTCTCCAGTTGGAAAAGCGAATTGCTTTGATAGGAAATTTCCACGTTGGCGTTCGGCTTGTTCGCGTCTTCTTTTAAGATCGTGAGATTGCCGGAAAAATAATCGATGATATAATCCGTGTCGCGCTGCAGCTCGACGCCGTTGAGCAAAACTTTTTCCGAATTTTCGATGATGTTGAAACCAAGACTGTAATTGCTGCTGCGGGTTTTGGATTTGACCTCGATATAGTATTTGCTGTCCGCATCGATTTCGGAGCGAATTTTGGTGTCGTACATTCTGGTGGTGCGCTTCGTCAAATCCGGCAATAAATGCGCTGTTTGCACCGCGCCGTCGATGTAAACCGTGTCCGGGTCAAACGGCTTCAAATCCGGAAAGATCAATTCGCCGCGGCCAAGATTGAGGATGACGTCGTCGAAGTCCACGATATTATCCGGCGCGGCGGCGCCCGCCACATTGCGCACATCCAATCCAAAAACTTCCAGGTACGAGCTCGGCTTGCCCGCCACCGTCAGCGCTTCCTGCGGATCGCCCGAAGGCGGCTTGAAAAAAATCTTCAGTTCGAACCCTTCGCGCGGAATATTGCGGCCGCCGAGATAATACACGTTTTTCCATTCGAGATTCCACGTGCTCAACGTCGGCACCGGCGTTCGGGATTTAATCAGCCGCAAGTTGATCGAGGTCCGCTTTTTGGGGTCCGGATCGGCGATATAATTCACGTCGCCGACGGTTCCCTGCGGCGTGCGGAAAGCCACGCCCAGCACTTCATCTTCGCCCAGCGGATTGGTCATCACGATATAGCCGAGGTCTTTTTGAATGTAATAATCAACGTTGGGCTCGAGGCGAACAAAATTGCCCGGATAAATTTCTTCGTTATACTTCACCGTATCCTCGGGAAAGGCCCGTCCGGGAATCGACTCCGGTCGCGTGTCGTATCCCGGCGCGGATTTATAAACGAAGATGTCGGAGATGACGCGATTGGGATTGAAACTGTGCACCCATTTTTGCCGGCTGTAGCGGCGGAACTGATCGCGATACAGCGAGTCGATAAAAAAATACGTGTAGCGGCGATAATCGTAATCTTGAATTTTTTGCGAACCCTCCGTCGCGCCGCCGGAAAGCGTCAGGCGTTTGTTCTCGCCCTTTTCCTGGCTGGCGATCGCGGTCAGCGCGAGATTGCCGACTTGCATTTCGGTTTTGATGCCGAACAAGCCGGCGCTCGTGCCGCCAAAAGTGACAAAGCGAGTGCCCGGCAGCGACAGCGCCACGTTGCCGGCCTCGATCTTCTGCACGATGTCGTCTTCAAAGCCGGTGTAATTCAGCCGGATGTTGTTTTCAAAATCAAACGCGCGCTCGCTGTCCTGATCGACGTTGACCTGCACTTTTTCGCCGATGCGCCCGGTGACGGTGAATTTCTGCTGCTGCTGCATTTTAAAACTGAAATTCCCGCCACGATTGATGGTGTTGACCTGGCTGCGGTCTTCGTTGCGCCCGGAAATTCTGATCGTGATGTCGCCCTGCACGTTCAAGCCGACGGTGTTGCCGCCGAAAATCTGCTCGAAGGCGCGGCTTTTGATGGGAACGGGAATCTCGATATTGACGCCGCCCAAACCGCGCCGCTGGTCTTCGCCGAGGCGGTAAAGATTTTCCACCGCGGTTTTATGCCAGGCCAGATATTGCTCATACGCCAAGCGTTCGTTTAAATATATGGACAACGGCACCATATAACGTTGGCGCACCGGCCGGCCATTGAGTTCTTCGGTGACGATGATAAATTTGCCGGTGGAATCCAGCGCCGTGTTGCGGCGCAACGAGAGCGGCTGCCAGTCTAAAAACGAGGACACTTCGCCGCGCAAGGAAAGGCCGCGGATGGGCGTTTTTTCAAAAGGGAAGACCCGCGGATCAAGCGGCCGGACCTCGGGCAAACGCAGCCCGATCGGGGACCGCGCATCGAGAACGCCGCTTAACTCTTGCGCGACGAGAGGAGAAATGGGCGGAGCAAAATAAAAAAAGACCGAAAAACAAAATAGGAAGAGCGCGGATTTCAGTCTTTCAAAACAGATAAAATATTTATTCACGTCTTTCACGTCAACCCTGAGTCAGCCCCGCGTTTGATGTCACTTGGGCCATTTATTAAATTCAATTGATGCCGCGGGGCAGATTCCGGTTTCAGAATCCTGTAGCAAGCACTCGATAATACTCCTCAGTTGGTTCACCGGACAGTTTAGTATATAAAAAATAAAAAACTACAGCATTAGAATCAAGAAAAATTTCTGCCAAGAGCCGGGCCGGTGAAGCGGAATCCGTGTTTATCGTTTTTTAAATTTGCAAATAACTACAAGGGGTAAATAGAATCGCCGTGCAGTTTGTTGCAAAGCCTGGTTCAGTTTGGGTAAAACCTATTTTATGGCATTTATTTTCTTTTTGGACTTCTGCTGCCGGAGTTTTTTGAGATAGGCTTCAATTTCTTTAGCCGGCAAGCCCTTCAACCGCTCTTCGGCGGGCAGCCCTTTCAACCGCTCTTCGGCGGGCAGCCCTTTCAACCGCTCTTCGGCGGGCAGCCCTTTCAACCGCTCTTCGGCGGGCAGTCCTTTCAACCGCTCTTCGGCGGGCAGTCCTTTCAACCGCACTTCAGCGGGCAATCCCTTTATCCGTTCTTCCGCTGAAACCCGCTCCAAAAGTTCTTGATCAAACTCTCGCTCAAAGTCTTCCCAAGTGTAAGGCATGGCAACACCTTCAACGTGATAATACCGGTACAATTGATAAATCAGTTTATTGTAATTCTCTTGGCGCCACAGATAATGCTCGGCGCCGTATTGTACTTTTTCCGCTTGCGCGCTAAATAACTGCCAGATAGCATTCCGTTCGGCTTTCGGAACTTGACTAAGCGCGATAATTCGGATTCGTTGGCTTCCCCATTTTGTTTCATATATACCTTCTTTTAACGACGTGAACTCAGTTTCCGTTGCAAGTTTTTCCGGCCACCGCGTGGTGACGGCATACAATCGAAAATCTTCACTCGGCAACAGTTTCTCCCATGACGGGCTGAGCTGCTTGCGATAATTTACAAAGTGCCCCAGCAATTCATCCAGCGTCCAACCGGTCAAAGACTCGCGAAAGGATTTGTACGTCAAGAGATTATGCCGTCCCAAGTTCTCCAAGCCATCCGGAGGTTCCAGCAATGGGCGGTTTGCTTCCTGCTCAATAATCACCACGTCCACAAATTGCTGTTTGAGCGAAAGATCTTTCTCCAACTCGACGCGATAAGCGGAATCGGTGAAATAATCCGTCAGCGCCAATCCAAAAGACCGATGCCAATCCAACATGCCCCGTGCCTTTCTAAGGTTCTTCGATAAAATAACGAAATCCAACGACAAAGTCAAGTTTTCAGTCACGGCATTCGGAATCGCGGCATCGGCGAAAATTACGAATTACGGTTTAGCAAATTTTACGGCGCACAGCAGCCTCAACGCTTCGATCCAGCTTTTCATTGATATACGTGTAATTGATTATACGTGACATTTGGCCTTACGCTCCGGCGCGTTTTGAAGTTCCGCAAATCGCAAAGAATTATTCGCCTTTCTATTCTTGCTTTTTAAGTGCGGGTTTGACTATATTATTTTAATGAAACGTTTTATTTTAGCCCGCTACCTTTTGCGCGAGCATGTTGGGCCGTTCTTATTTGGTTTCTCGGTCATCACGCTGATCTTTTTGCTCAACTTGATGTTTCGCGAGCTGAGCCGGATGTTGAGCAAGGGCCTGCCGTGGAACGTCGTGCTCGAATTTTTTGCGCTGAACCTGGCGTGGATCGTAGCGCTGGCCGTGCCGATGGCCGTGCTCATGGCCACGCTTATGGCGTTTGGCCGGCTTGCCGCCGACAATGAAATCACCGCCATGAAAGCCAGCGGCATCAGCTTGTATCGCGTGATCACGCCGGTGTTGATCGCCGCGGTTTTGGTGACGCTTGGCATGATCTGGTTCAACAACGAAGTGCTGCCGGAGTTCAACCATCGCGCGCGCATTCTGGCCGGCGACATTGCGCGCAAAAAACCCGGGGTGAGCATCGAACCCGGAGTTTGGTACACCAACATTCCCGATTACGGCCTGCTCGTGCAGGAGCTTGCCGATAGTGTGCAATCAGCAAACGCTCCCCACAACCCCAACGGCGTTACCATCGCCCGCAATTTATTGATCGACGACCACCGCGCGCCGGATCACAGCCGCATCATCTCGGCACAGCGCGGTTATCTCGAGCTGAATCCGGGCCTCGGCGCGCTCATCATTACCCTTTTTGACGGCGAGCTGCAAGAGCTTGATTTCAACAAATTGGAAGAGTTGCGCCATGTCGTCTTCACCAAACACGTGTTGGCGATCGCCGTCGATGATATGTTCCTGCGGCGCAGCGAATCGGAATATCGCGGCGACCGCGAGAAAAGCGCGCAGCAAATGCGCCAGGAAGTGGCCTCCAATCGCCTGCAGTTTGAGGAAAGCCAACGCGCGATCAACGATCATGTCGCGCGCGATTTGTACCGCGCCCTCAGCACGGCGTTCGACATTTCCGCCGCGACCGATTCGACGTTATCTGCGGCTAACGTCGCTGCACCGAACGGAACTCCGAACCCGTCCATCGCGCCGCCAGCCAATCTTTATGTCCGGGAGGCGCCGGCGAATGCAGAAAAACAAGCGTTGGCGGCCAACGCCAAGCTCAATGCCGACAGCATCGCCGCCAAAACACGGCAGGAGCAGTTGACTCTTCTGCTCGTCAACACGCGGCAGACGCTCTACAACATTCAGAATCAAATGAGCGTTGCGAGCACCTATCAGCGCACCGGCAAAAGCCTGTTGGTGGAAATTCACAAGAAATATTCGATTCCTGTGGCGTGCTTGGTGTTTGTGATCATCGGCGCGCCACTCGGATTTATGGCGCGGCGCGGCGGCCTCGCCGCCGGCGGCGGCTTGAGTCTCGGGTTTTTTCTGCTCTACTGGGCCTTTCTCATCGGCGGCGAGGATTTGGCGGATCGTCAATATATTTCACCCTTCGTCGCGATGTGGGCTGCCAATTTCATCGTCGGTTTGTGCGGCCTCTATCTCCTTTGGCGCACCGCCCGGGAAAATGTCACTTTGGATTTCAAAAAACTCTTGTGGTGGCGGAGAGGCAAGTGAGCAGTAATCAGTTTTCAGTAATCAGTGTTGTCTGTCATAGGCAATCATTTTTGTAAACAATAATAACCGGCTAACCGGCCAACTGACAAACCGTCAAACGGTCAAACTTTTTCAACTAGCATGCTTCTCGACCGCTACGTTTCAAAAAAATTTTTGCTCAATTTGCTGTTCTCGCTGGCGGCGTTCGCGAGCATTTTTATCACGGTGGATTTGCTCGAAGCGCTGTCGGAGTTCATCGACCGCAAAGTGCCGGCGCTGGTGGTGATGAGTTATTATTTTTATTATTTTCCCTACATCATTATTTTGAGCATGCCGGTGGCGATGCTGCTCGCCGCGATGTTCAGCGTCGGCCAGCTTGGCAAATACAACGAATTGACGGCGATGCTGGCGGCGGGGCGCTCGTTGCATCGCATTCTGTTGCCGCTTTTTATCATCGGGTTTCTGCTGAGCGGCGCCATGTTGCTTTTCGCCGAAAAAGTAATGCCGGTGGCCAATCAGCGCAAGGCGGAAATCAAACAACATTACATCGACCGCATGCCGAGGAATTTGACCGCCCGGCTGTCGAATCTTTATTTCCAGGAAAGCGCCGGCAGCGCGGCGGCGGACACGAGCAATTTCGTGCGCCGTATTTTTATCGGCTATTATGACGACGCCGGCAAAATGGCGCAACGCGTGAGCGTGCAACAATATCACGGCCTTTTTATTAATGAGCGCCTGGATGCGGCGCAAATGCGCTGGCAGGAAAGCGCGAACCGTTGGGAAATGCTGCAGGGCTATCGCCGCCGCTTCGAAGGCGGGAACGAGACGTTAGCGCGATTTGACACGCTGGCGCTGCCGGAATTGAGTTTTACCCCGCAAGTCTTGATGAAAGTGCAAAAAGAGCCGGCCGAAATGTCGTACCGTGAACTGCAACAATTTATTCGCGAAGTGGCGCGCAACGGCGGCAATCCCGAACGCTGGTTGGCGGATTTATATTTGAAAATTTCGTTTCCGCTGGCAAATTTTATTATCGTTCTCTTCGGCGCGCCGCTGGCCGCGGGCCGTGTGCGTTCCGGCGGCGCCGTCGGCGTGGCCACGAGTCTCGTTATTTGTTTTCTCTATTTCGGCACCGTGAAAACTTCCCAATCTATGGGACAAAACGGCACGCTGCATCCCTTGTTCGCCGCCTGGCTGGGAAATATTATTTTTCTCGCCGCGGGGTTGGTGATTTTGGTGCGGGTGAGGAAATAAATTGTCGGGATGACGCATGTATCACCTCGACAATTTTTTTCAACCTTATTGCACGAGAAGCATTTTTTTCACAGCTGAAAATTTCTCGACTTGAAGGCGATAGAGATAAACTCCGGACGGCACCGTTTGCCCGAAACGGTCTCGGCCATCCCAGCGAATTTCATGCGAACCGGCATCTTCGACTTGATCCACCAGCGTAAGAATCTCTTGACCAACCACATTATAAACTTTCAAAACGACAGGCGAGACTTCCGGAATCCGGTATTTGATCGTGGTTGCAGGATTGAATGGATCGGGATAATTTTCAAAAAGCATAAAGGCTTGCGGCGCGCTTTCTTTTTCGCGGCCCTCCAGTCTTGACAAAGCCGCAGTTCTCGTTTTGGTAAAATCATAAATATGCCCCAGGCTGGCAAAAATTCCCGCCGCCGGTGTCAACCCTTTTAAATCGACACTCAGTTGCAATGGCATCGCGCTGAGCGCGCCATTCAATCTCATCCCGACGCGATACTTCGTTTTGGCTATCGTGCCCGAAGTTGGAAGCAGAGCGCCGGTTGTCGCAAATAAAGGTTGCCCATTCGCATTACCCAGCTTGATGTTGACGCGGCGGTTTGCACTGTTTGAGGCGACGGTCTTTTCAATTTTCTCCGCCACAATGGTGTAGTCAACAAACAAGCTTTCTGCATTGGCGGGGAAAAGCGCAGCGCTTGAGGCCAGAAAATCCCATGCGTTGGCAGACGTGAGCTGAAATGAATCCAATGAGGCCAGGACAAATTCCAATTTCTGCACCGTACCGTCTTTTAGTTTCATGCTGATTGGTTGAACCTGCATTTCCAAATAAGCGCCGGAGCCATCCAGCCAGGCAATCGAGCGCGAATAATAAGGCAAGTAATCGGAGGCCTCCTTGCTTAACGTTTCTGTGCTCAACTGGATCGCGTAGGGCGTGAACCCGCCATTTGTCCAAACGTATTTTGCCGTTGTGTTTCCGGTTGAAACTGAGGGATAGCGCCCGGAGCCGGCGAATACGGGCGCGCCCCAGGAATATCCATCGTAATGCTGCTTATAAATTTGATCCGAACCCGTGAGTTGGAAAAGAACGTCGACCTTGTTTTGATCGAGCGCAGTGATCGAGGGCAATTTTTGTTGCTCATAATAAATTGCCGTATAAGAACTCGGCCAAGTGTCAAAACTGCTCGACTTCCGATAAATAATCGCATGATCGTAATTGCTCGAACCTGAACCAATAATGCGATGCCACGCCACATGCAGAATAGTGGAACCGGTACCCGTGCCGGTCAACGACGGCGTCTCGTGGGTTAGGTTACTGCCGGGAACGATGGATGAAAGATTGATCGGCGCGGCATTCCAGCTTCCGGTGGTGTTTTGATAATACGAATAATAAATCGCACCAGTTGTAGTGGCGTAGGCCAAACCAAAGTTTGGATTTTCTCCGTAGTAATGCCGCACTCCCGCTAAAGACGGCTGGAAATGACTCATGCCGGTTCCCGGTAGATGCGTCGCCGTCCAGTTCGACGGAATCGGATTGGTTTGTGTGGTTTTAAAAGCGGTGAGTCCTTGCCAACCGGCTCTCCCGTCGCGGAAGACGATCATCAGACAATTCTGCGTGGTCACACTGGCTTGAATGACGGGCAGAGGATCGTTACTGCTAACGCTCGTCAACAACGTCTGCACGCTATTCCAAACACCGGAGACATAGGCACGATAGAGAATATCGTGCGTGCTGCCGTTTTTGCGCTGCCAGGCCACATAGAGATTATTGCCGCTCACGGTGATACAGGGATAGCGATTTTGCTCGTTACCCGTGCTGAGACGAATGGGCGTGCTCCAATTCGTGCCATTGTAATTGCGATAAAAAATTTCACTCAGCACATTTCCACCGGACGTAATGCCGGATTCGTAGACGAGATGATATTTCCCGTCGCTGGTTTTAACCAAGCGCCGGCCGTTGTTTTGCGCCGTTGCGGTGGATGACGCCGATTTGTTGGAGTAGGCATGGGTGAGCAGGAGAGCTTGGTAGGCGTTTATGCGGCCGTGGCCTATGTATTCGTCATGGCCCGGATATTGGCTTTGATTAACGTCGACAGCCGTGTTTATGATAATATTTTTAACCTGACTCACAAGAAGTTGAGGATTGAGTGTTGTAATCAATCCAGCCAATGCCGAAACATGGGGCGTCGAGAAAGAAGTACCGCTTACAGTTTGATAATTTTGGCTTAGATCTGTTGTTATGACATCAATTCCCGGAGCAGCTACGTCGATCTCAAAGTTATCACCGTAATTGTACGCTCTGCCGCCAGCCCAAATATCATTGACATCCGTAGCGCTGACGGCGATCACGTTCGGATAGGCGGCCGGAAAGGGAACATAGGGAATACGACTTGCAATTTGTGAAGCGCTGCATTCTCCACCGGAAGTTCTAACCCTGTATTCCCAGTGCCTCCAACCACAACGATCCCCGCAGTAATGGCATCGACAATTGCAGTTGCAACGCTCGGATAATTCCAAAAAGTGTAAAGATTACATCCCCCAATTTTTATCGACGTTGGGCTGCGTGTAACAAAACTGCAATTGATCACATCGCAGATGTCAAGCCTTGCTTGGGTTATTCGGCTTACTAAACTATTAGTAGGAAGATCGTAGCTGGTAAATCGGTAAGGAATCATTTTGATATTCCATCCCAAACTCGCGACCCCATCGCCATCGTTGGTTGCTCCTCCGATGATTCCAGCGACTCCAGTGGCGTGCGGTCCTGCTCCTCCAACATCGCCTTTGTCAGAAACGAATTTGCTGTCTCCTGTCGCTCCGCTGCCCGTATAAAAATCATTGTGATTTTTGTCCGGAAGTCCGGACTCTGAGGTGCCTTGACCATCTTCAACAATTCCAACAATAATGTTCGTTGCTCCTGTCGTGATATCCCAAGCTTTTGCCGCCTCGATTTTCGCCAAATTCCATTGCGAAGGATAGGAGGGGTCATTCGGATCAGCCAAAGAAATCGCTTCAATCGGGCGATGGGCGTATTCGACTTCGGGTAATTTTTCGAGCGCGGCAATAATCGAATCAATGGGCACGAATTGCGTAAATTTAACGACAAACAATTGCGACATATCGTGAATGCGTACTAACTCTCCGGTTCGCTTATGTCGCTGCCAAACCTCTCCCCACCTGGCATTGGGAATTTGCTTAATAAATGAAACAGCACCGTACCTTTTTTCTAAACCAGTAAAATGCTGTCGTAATTGTGAGAATGACGAGGCAACATCACCGATTTGCGCTTGCCACAATCCTATCGGCAAATTGAAAACCTTTTCCTTGAAATGGATGGTGACCTGCGTGGATTTTCGTACTCCGTTTTCAAAGATCGTTGGCGCTTCACAATACTGTGCTTGTGCTACGCCAGTAAAGAAAATAGAGAATATCAGGATGGCAGATGCTATCATATCAGCCATCACGCGCTTAGGGCTAGTTAAGCGTTCCATGGTAGACCTCCTTTTAAATTGGTTCCTTGTAAAGTCATACAGCATTTCATACAACCCATCAAAGACTCTTAACATTACCGCTTACTTTAGCAAAATCGCTTTCCCGATTTGGATAATGCTACTCACCTCAAGCCGATAGAAATAGAGGCCGCTTGCCTGCTCAACTCCGTTAGCCTTGCCATTCCAACTTACCTCGTGCAATCCTTTCCCGCGTTCTTCATCGATAAGACTGGCTATCAAATGGCCTTGAAGATCGTAGATTTTTAAGCGGACCATCGCTTTCGATTGGAGAATTTCAAAACGGATTTTAGTTCGTGTGTTAAATGGATTTGGATAATTGCCATAAAGGATAAAACGCTTTGGTAAATTCGGCGTTTGTGAACTTTGCTTCACATTACTGATTCCACCAGTAGAAGTATGAAGTATAGCCCCGAAGTCACCGACACTCCACCCATTATTGGCATCAACAAAATCAATTGCCATGAGAAATCTACTGGTATAGCTCTGCTGCTCTCGCCAAGTATCACCTGCATCTGTCGTATGATAGATTCTACCGAAAAAACTAACTGCCCATCCATGTTGATTATCGATAAATTTGATGTCAAAAGGCGGATAAGATTCTTTTAATTGTGGTAACCACGTTAATCCTCCGTCTTTTGTGTGAATAATGGTTGCGTTAGTTTGAGGATCATAACCGGCGGCCCAACCATGCAAGGTGTCGGTAAAAGCTATTGCTCCCAATTCAAGCCCAATTCCTTGTCGCAGCATCACCCACGATTTTCCTCCGTCTCTAGTACGTAAAACAATCCCTGCATCCAGGCCACTTCCTCCTCCTCCAACAACCCATCCATTTAATGTATCGATGAATGCAACATCAAATAACCTGGGTGTACCTACCGGAGTTTGATTCATCCAAATTTGCCCTCCATCTTTTGTGTGCAAGATGATACCCTCGGCACCACTATTCGTGAATGCACCACCAACCACCCAACCGTGTAAAGTATCGACAAAAGCCGCTGATCGTAAAATAAAGTCAGTTGCACTGTTTTGTTTTTCCCAACTTTGTCCGCCATTATTTGTATGAAAAATGTATCCTCCGGAGCCAACTCCCCAACCTCGTAATTCGTCAACGAAGACAATATTACTCAGAGCAGAAAATAGTTTACATATTTTGATTTTTGTTTATATTATCGGGTATGAAAACCCGAGATGCTCGTACTCTTTCTCCTGATGCGCAAGAAGATTTGCGGATTAAAGCTGTCAAAGCTGTTCTTGATGATCGTAAAAAAGTTGAAGTCGCGGACTTGTTTGGTGTCACACGTCAAGCCGTTGGCAAATGGACTGAAACGTATCGAAAGGGCGGTAAGCGAGCCCTGCGTGCTAAAAAACGAGGTCGTCCCAAAGGGAACGGCGCTCTTTTGCCTTGGCAGGCAGCACAAATTGTACGTGCTCTGGAAGATCGATGTCCTGAACAACTGAAATTGCCTTTTTATCTGTGGACACGTGAAGCCGTCGCCGAATTGATCAAACGACGATTCAACATTGAGTTGTCGATCTGGACCGTCGGTCGCTATCTGGCTCGCTGGGGCTTTACGCCACAAATACCTGTGCGACGTGCCTATGAACAAGACCCTGAGGAAGTTCAGCGCTGGTTGGAAGAAGAGTATCCGGCTATTCGTCAACAAGCCAAACGAGAAAAAGCCATTATTCACTGGGGCGATGAGATGGGTCTTCGCTCTGATCACACAGTTGGACGCTCCTATGGGCGCCGCGGACACACGCCTGTGATTCCCGGCACCGGCAAACGTTTTCGTTGTAATATGATTTCGACGATCACGAACCAAGGCAAACTGTACTTTATGATTTTCAAAAATAAATTTACGACGATTATTTTCTTGGCGTTTTTGAAGCGTTTGCTTCGTCAGGTGAATCGGAAAGTATTCCTGATTATTGACAAACACTCTGTTCATATGTCGGGCAACGCGCAAGCGTGGCTGAAGAAAAATTCGCATCGTATTAAAGTGTTCTTTCTACCAAGTTATAGCCCGGAACTGAATCCGGATGAAGTATTGAACCAAGATGTCAAGAGCAACGCTTTAGGGAGACATCGGCCACACACGCAAGCGGAAATGATTTTTAATCTACATGGTTATCTGCGTAGTCGCCAACGCCAACCTCGCGTCGTCAGAAGGTACTTCGAAAAAGAAAACGTTCGGTATGCTGCTGTATAAAATAAAAATGTAAACTATTTTATGCTCCCGGTAATATCTCCGAAACTCATTCCGCTCTTGCTTAACTGCTCCGTCCAGGTGATTCCCCCATTGACTGTTTTTAAAATAACACCGCCCTTACTAAATATGGTGTTCAGACCGGCCACCCAACCGACTTGCGTATTAATAAAATCCACCGAAGAAAAAAAAGCAACTCCGTCTGGCAAAATATTTTTGGTCAAATTTTCCCAGGTTCTGCCACCATCGGTAGAGTGAAGAAGCTTGTCGCCAAGAACGCCCCAGGCTTCCATTGAATCGAGAAAGGCAAAACTGGTTAATTCTTGAGAGGAATGTTGTATCCAGTTTTGCCCGCCATCAGTGCTGGCATATAGCCCAATATTAAGCGCAACAAAACAGCGACTGGTATCAAAGGCAAAAAACTGATTGGTACGCACTTCGCTAATGACATCAGTAATCTGAATTCGTTTCCAGGTTTGCCCGCCATCGATGGTACGGAAAGTTCGAGGCAGGAAAGACCTGGCCCAACCATGCAGTGAATCAGCAAAGAAAATCTGCCTAACTCCGACCAATGTCGAATCCCGCTTCCAAGACTTGCCGCCATCTTCTGTTTGAATTGCCAAACCGGCCGCAACCCAGCCTTTTTTGAGATCGAGAAACATCATGCTATGGATTTCATCGCCAGATCTAAACTCTCCTCGCGCTTGGGGTTCCCAGGTTTTGCCGCCGTCGCGAGTAAAAAGCAATTCATCCGGCCCTGCCGCCTCATCTTTCGCAACCCAGCCATGCCTGGCATCAAGAAAGAAAATATCATAGCGTGCGGTCGTATCCGCAAGTTGCACTTCCCACGTAACGCCGCCATTGGTGGTGTGATAAATATTCCATTTGATCACATCGAGACGGGTGTTGCCGATGCCCCAACCTTCCGAGGAATTGATAAAATGAATGTCGGTGAAAACAATGCCCGTTCGCAAAATTTCCCAGTTTTTGCCGCTGTTACGCGTCCGCAATAAGATTGGACCGTCGGAAGTTATCCAGCCATGCTGGTGGTCTACGAATGTGACCAAATTAAGATTGTCACCCTGCGGCAGCGGGTTTTGCCACTGCCAGCCCTGGGCGTGCAAATTTTCGTATTGCAAAAATATGAACGCCAGTATGCTCACAACAAAAACAACGGCTACTCTGTTTTTGCACATCGCATTCTCGCTATTCGTTAAAAAACAAAAAAGCCCGAATCCACCATTTTAGGGTGTACTCGGGCCTTGCAAGTTTTCGCGGCGAAACTGTCCTGCCAAAACAAGACGATGATTAATCCTAACATCTTCCCACCGCCTATTCGGGTTGCTGACACCTCATTTTTTGAGGCGCTGTGGAAAGGTAGAAATTACAAAAGAAAATGTCAAGAAAAATTTTTCGTTCGACAAAAAATAAAAGCCCGGCTTCTTCTCATTTAAATTGAGGAACGAAGCCGGGCTTTTAGATCCGGAATCAGGTAAAAGAAATTTCCAACCACTGCAAAAAATTCAAAACGCGCCAGACCGGCGGTCTGGGCTACAATTACTTCACCTGCACCTGCCAGCCGATGTGATACATATTCAACCACGAAAACGGCTTGGCGGCGGCGGGAAAATAGCGCTCCAAAATTGCGACCGGCGTGAAGCCGACGCCGAGGTAATATTCCGAGCGCACGTGGGGCTTGAAGGCATTTTGCACGCCATAACCGACGCCGACGTGCAGCGGCAAATTCACTTTACGCTGCAGATCATACGTGAGCCAGTGGGTCATGCGATCGTATTTCAGCAGTGTTTTTTTCTGCAAGATATCGCCGAACGCAGTGTAATTGAGCCGCAAATCGACGTCCTGCAACGCGCCGACGTGCATCTTCGCCAGCGCAAACCCGACGCCGAGCAAATTCGCGGTGAAGTCCGAATAACTCGCGCCCTGTTTTCCGGGCCGGCGGCCGTCGACGTATTCGAGAAACGTCATTACCGAGGCCGCAGTGCCCGCGCCCAGACCTTCCGACCACGCGGCATTCAATCCGGCCCAGCGATACATCCCCACCAAACCCTGCGTAATGCGATAGCCGCCCTGAAAATGAATCAACTCGTCAAAATGCAACGTGCGATCTTTTGACCAATCATTGCCGGCGCGAAATCCCCGCTGCCCGCGGCCAAAAAATTCGTCAAATTTCTGAAAGCCGAACATCGTCATCCCAATGCTGCCGGTTTGCACCAGCGCCAAACGCTCCCAATGCAAACCGATTTGCGGCGAGGCCGGAGTTAGCATCGACGAAATTACGCTCGCGCTCGGCAAGGCTTCGAGGCGCGTTTCGGCGAGCAACAAGTCTCGCAGCGTCAGGTCCGGAGCGAGGCTCACGAATTGTTCCACGGCCGTATTTTCCGGCGAAGCGGTGGAAATGGTTGACGCCATGGTCGCGCTCACCGGTTGGGTTAGCATTGACAACGGTGTTTTCGGCAAAAGTTCAGTGGCCGGCAAAACCAATTTCGACCCGTACTTGGCGACCAAACCGTCGTTGCGCCACGCGGCGTTTTCCTGTAAGCCGCTGCTCGGCGAAACACCAGCGGCATTGGGCGCCGGCGAAGTAATGAGAGCGGAATGCGGCAAATCCAGCGCGGACACCGACACGTCGTCGCTGCGATTTAAGACCCCGGCGCCGAGCAACGACAACAGGCCGAGTGTTGCCAGCAAGCCGCGTGTCGTCAGCCGGCTCGCACGCGGTTCCGGGCGCGCCAACCGCATCGGCACCAGGCTTTGCGACATGGGCCGATATTTTCTGCGCTTCATTGCCACCGTACGCCGGCGGCGTTTTTTTGAATTACCGCCGTTCATGAAGCCGCGAGCCGAGGTGGGCGATTTACATAATTGTCGAACGACGACCATGTGAGCCTCCTCCTTTTGATGGTTTGATTTTCACCACTTTGCTAATAAAATGGTAACTGAGAACTGGTTTGATGACTTACTGTCATCCATCCTGCAAACCCGATCTCACGGCCAAAAAATAAAAACGAAACTTTCAGAATTTTATTCTGTGTTTGAGGACCTTAACAATTAATAATCGACGAGGTGATCCGAGGTGATCGCAGCGTGTTGCAAAACGCCGGAAGGGAATCGCTGAAAAATTCTATCAATAATATACCGCACTTTGATGAAAAATGCAAGATCGAAATAAAAAAATTTAGCTACAATTCCGCCCCGATCTCGACGGTTTTGCTGAAATATTTGTAGCTCGAATAGGTCGCTGAAAACGTTAACCGCAGCACGTATTTTCCGGCCGGCACGGCCGGCAGATTTTGCAAAAGCCGCGGATCGTAACGGCGCCGGTTGTCTTCTGCCGTTGCGGCAATCGGCTCCCAATGCCCGCTTAAAAATTCTTGCTGCGGCCCGGCGAAGCGCAACGTTTTGTCCAGCGGCCGCGCGAGCACGGCGCCGTTGGCGTCCAAAATTTCGGCGGAGACATAAGCGGTTTCGGTCAGAAAATAATCAAGTTGCAACAAACGCGGCTGTGGATACGGCGTGGCGCGGCAATTCAACGCATCCACGCCGACCCAATAATATTGCGCCGACTCGCGGTCATCGACCAGCACCTGGCCGAAACGTTTATAAATCGCAATACCGCGCGGCTCGAGAAATTCCTTGTCGCCGTCGCCGCGCCGGCCAAACGCCGTCAGGTAATTCAAGTCACGGTCAAATTTGTGCACGCAATGGTTGGTAAAATCGGTGACAAAAACATTGCTGTAATAATCGATAGCGAGATACATAAATTTAACCTTCGTCTTGCCAAGCGCCGCGGCGTTCACTGTTTTCAACAGGCGGCCACGGCGGGAAAATTTTTGTAGTCGCTGGCCGTCTTGATCGCTCACCACAATAAAACTATCTTTGTAATAAGACCATTGCTCCGTGCTATCCGTCGCGACAATGCCGGCGGGAGAAGCGAACTGTCCGGCTTTATCCCAGGTTTGCAACAATTGATCGTTATTAAAAACGAGCACGCGATTGTTACCCGTATCAGCCACATAAACCGTGCGATCCGCGGAAATCGCCACGTCGCGCGGCGCCGCCATGCCGCCCAAGGCGCGCACCCATTTCAGCTCGCGGCCCGGATTAAAAAAATGCACGATGCGATTATTCCCCGTGTCGGCGAGATAAACTTCGCCGGATCGATGCGCCGTGATGCCGTGCGGTCGATTCAGGCGCCGCTCATTTTTTTCATAAAGGCCGTACACCGCAACCGCGGTCATCGAGGTGTTATAAATGACGGCGTTTTGGCCGGAGTTGACGCCATAAACCGTGATTTCATCATCGTCTTTGGGATCTTTGGGTTCATCCCAAACCTCCAGCCGCGTCGCGGCGATGCCTTGCGGATTGCTCACTTTGACGCGGTTCTGCATATACAGAAACAAATGCTTCGCGGTGGCCTTGCGCACGCCGTACGTGTGCAAAAAAGCCGGAAAGACCAGCGTGGTGGGATCGTACTTCTCGTCGGGCGCCGCGGCAATAAAAAGAAAAGGCAAAAAAAGCGCAAAAGCTAAAAAATAAATTGGACGGCGCATGAAACGAATTTTATGAAAGTTGGGGTGTTTTATTTTCATCTGTAATAAATTCCACTGTTGTTATGGCTCCGTCGCCTCGACAGCGTCCAGTTTCTCGCGCGCTTGTTGCTGCGCCGCAATTTGCCGCGCCTCGTTCTCGTTCTTCACCGTGTGAAAATATTCCCAAATTTTTTGTGCGATGCTTTCCGTCACGCCTTGCACGAGAATCAGCTCGTCCACCGCGGCCTGGCGCACGCCTTCCACCGAGCCGAAAAATTTAATCAGTGCATTGCGTTTGGCCGGGCCGACGCCAGCGATGGCGTCCAATTCCGAAACCGTCGTGCGCTTCGTCCGCAGCAACCGATGAAACGTCACACCGAAGCGATGCGCCTCGTCGCGCAGTTGTTGCAGCAGTTTTAAACCGGAAGAAGTTTTCGGAATGTTCTGCGGATCGGGCGAGCCGGGAACGAAAATTTCATCCAACCGTTTTGCCAGCGCCGCCAGCGGAATCGGCAAATTCAGTTGCTGTAAAACCGCGAGTGCGGTGTTGAGCTGGCCTTTGCCGCCGTCCACGAGAATCAAATCCGGCAGCGGCATCTTTTGCGCGAGCGCACCGGAATAACGCCGCGTCACCGCTTCCTGCATCATCGCAAAATCATCCGGCGTCTGCTTGAGGCGGATTTTAAATTTGCGATAATCGGATTTTTTCGCGCGCCCGTCTTCAAACGTCACCATCGCCGCCACCGCGTCGGTGCCTTGAATGTTGGAAATATCGAAACACTCGATGCGCCGCGGCGGTTTTTCCAAGCGCAGATCGCGCTGCAACGCGACCACGCTGTGCGGCACTTTCAGCCGGGCCTGCATTTTTTGCAATTTCAATTCCTGCAAAAGCAGGTGCGCATTCTTCGCGCACATCTCGACCAGCTTCGCCTTCTCGCCAAGCTTGGGCGTAATAATCTTGACCGCCGCCTGTTTGCGGGCTTCGAGCCATTGCTGAATTTCGGCGCTCTCCGGAATTTCCGCCGGCAGGAAAATTTCCTCCGGAATGAAATCGGTTTTCAAATAAAACTGTTTGGTAAACGCGGCAATGACGCTTTCGTATTTTTCGCCGAACACGCCGTTGAGGTAATAATGCTGCCGGCCGATGATTTTGCCGTCGCGCACTTTGAACACCGCGCCGGCCGCGTCTTCATCTTCCATCGCCACGGCGACGATATCGCGGTCGGTCAAATCTTCCGAGACCATTTTCTGTTTGTATTGAAACTCTTCGATGAAACGGATGCGATCGCGCATTTTGGCGGCCTGCTCGTAGAGCCGCTTCTCCGCGAGCGTTTGCATTTTCTCCTTCATTTCATTGATAACGAGCCGGTCGCGGCCATTGATAAAATTCACCACTTGCTGCACGACTTTGCCATATTCGTCGGCTAACATCAAACCCTCGCACGGGCCGTCGCATTTCTTGATGTAATAATCGAGGCAGAGCTTGTATTTTTTGCGGGCGATGATCTCGGGCGTGAAATGATAGTTGCAGCTTCGAATCGGGAAAATACGTTTCACGGTTTTCAGCAGGGCGCGCAATTGGCCGGCGTCGGTGTACGGGCCGTAATATTGCGAGCCGTCTTTGATAATGCGGCGGGTGGGAAAAATGCGCGGGAATAGCTCGTTGGTGACGCGGAGATAAGGAAAACTTTTGTCGTCTTTGAGATTGACGTTGTAGCGCGGCTTATATTCCTTGATCAAATTCATCTCGAGAATCAGCGCTTCCATTTCGGAATCGGTGACGATGACCTCGAGATCGGCGACACGCACGACCAGCCGGAACGTTTTCGGATCGAGCGGCCGCGCCTCTTGAAAATACGACCGCACGCGGTGGCGCAAAACTTTGGCTTTGCCGACGTAAATGATCTTGCCGGTTTTATCTTTGAATTGATACACGCCGGGCCGGGCGGGCAGGTTGTCAAGTTTGTCCTGAAGCGTTGCGGAAAGGCTCATGGCCACTCAAACATCATTAATTCTATCTTGTTCGGACAATTCGTGCTCCGCAATATCGATCGATAAACAGGCTTCCACAGCTTCGTAAATATTGCTCAAAAGTTCCTCGAAAGTTTCGCCTTGGGTTACACACCCCAATATAGCCGGAACTTCCGCCCAATATCCGCCTTCCACGGCTTGATGGATAATAACTTTAAGCTTCACGGCATTCTCCAGCGGTTCAAATGACTATCTCCTGCTTTTGGCCTGGTAGCTAAAAAGTATGAAAAGCACTCGCCATAAGCAACAAAATTTTCAACGCGCAGAAGACAACAATGCTTCGACCTCATCCCCGCGATCAACTCAAGTCCACACTCATTTTTTGCGCGATTTCGGTTTGCCGTTCGTCTTCGCCTTCGCGCTCGCTTTTTTTGCGGGAGAAGATTTTCGCTTCGGTTCGGCGAAGATATCCGCGACTTTGATGCTGAATCCCGGCAAAAGCTCCGGGCAGGTGAGCGTGTTTGATTCCCAGCGCCGCCCGGTTGGCGTGATAATCACAACGCTCTTTTCTAGAGGAAAAAACAGCCATACGACTCGGCCGCCTTTTTCCAGGTACATTCTGGCTTTCGCAAACACGGCCGAGGCCTTGTCGTCGTCCGAGACGATTTCGATCGCCAAATCCGGCGCGCGGGTGGCGTACTTTTCCTCGGCGCGGATATTTTCATTCAGGAAGACAGCAATATCCGGCACGCGAAAATCATGTTTGTTCTCGGGCCAGAGGCGCAGGCTAAATTCCGTCAGAACCTCTCCAATAGGATCTTGCGCGAAATAGTTATACAATTTCGCGCCCAGAGCTGTTTGAATTTTGGAATGTTTACGATCCGGCATTTTAAAAACCATCCTTCCGTCAATAAGCTCAAAAGGCTCGCCATTCGCCAACGCCTCGGCCTCGGCAATGGTTAAATTCGTCCTTTCTTCGGGAAGAAAATTTTCTTCATCAACTATTGCCGTTTCATGATCATTCGTCCGCAGGGACGGCGAGGTATCGACAATAAGCTCATCTGATTCGATGACGGTTGCCATAATGCTCTGCCTTTTATAATTCGAGGATGATTTTTTATAATAAGGTTTTCCGCTCGTCAGCAAAAGACTATTTTTCCCGCGATCAACTCAAGTTCATGCTCATTTTTTACGCGCTCGCGGTTTGCCATTCGTCTTCGCCTTTGCGCCAACCTTTTTCGCCGGAGAAGATTTTCGCTTGCGGTCGGCGAAGATATCCGCGACTTTAATGCTGAATCCCGGTAAAAGCTCCGGGCACGTCAAGGTATCCGATTCCCATCGCCACTCGGTTGCGGTCATGATCATCACCCGCTTTTCAGTGGGAAAAACCATCCACACCACCCGGCTGCCTTTCTCCAAATACAGGCGACCTTTAGCAAAGACCGCCGAGGCCGGGTCGTCATCAGAGGCAATTTCGATCGCCAGATCCGGGCCGCGCGTTTCATACTTTTCCTCTTCGTGCAGATTTTCATTTAGAAAGACGGCAATATCGGGCACGCGAAAATTATATTTGTTCTCGGGCCAGAGGCGCAGGCTGAATTCAGGCAATGCCTGGCCGATGGGGTTTTGCTTAAAATAAAGATATAGCTCTCCGTGCAAAACGCCTTGACTCTTGGAATGTTTGCGGTCTGCCATTTTAAAAACCATCCTTCCGTCGATCAGCTCAAAGGGCTCGCCATTCGCCAGCGCCTCAGCCTCTGCAATGGTCAGATCCGTCCGTTCCTCCGGGCGCAAGTTTTCTGCAGAAGCTGCGGCTTCACGATAATTGGTCCGTGCGAACGGCGAAGTGGCGACGGCAAGTTCTTCAGGTTCTATTACGGTTGCCATGGTGTTCTGCCTTTTATGATCCAACAATGATTCTTTGGAATATGGTTTTTCTCTTCGCCATTAAAAATATTAAATTCAACCGCAAAACGCAAGCGAAAGTTGCCTGGCTTTTCGCGCCGCATTCCCGCAAAGACTCACCACTGCGTGATGATCAGGCTTAATTCCTGTTTGACTTCACGTTGCATGTCTTCGACAAAGCGGAGCACCACCGGGTTGGGTGGAATTTTAAACCACGGGCCTTTGTCGAGGTGGCCTTCGCACCGCAAATACAATGACGCCTCGGCGGTGGTGCGGCGGTTGACAAAGGTAATCTCCAGACGGTGGCGCGTCTCAATGATTTCCTGTTGCGCTTCGGCCTCGTCCGGCGTGAGATGGCGCCAGTCACTATCGATCACCGTCGTGTTGCCGAGTTGCGTGCGATGATAACCGTAGCGATTCAGCACGTCGTTCACGACGCGGTACAACGATTCCAGCGTCGTGCTGCGGCCGAAATCAAATTTGACGGGCGCGCGCGGCGAACTTGTCCTCGTCGACTTGGCGCCGCCGCAGCCGCTTTGCAGCAACAATGCCGCGAGCAGAATGAAACAAAAACCCTTTCTCATGGCGGTGGTTCCGTTTAAAAGACAAATGCTCCGTCTTGAAAACGGAGCATTTGTGTAAAACTTCAAAGTGTTAAACCGCAAAGCCGGATCGGGCGGAATTGTTTCTCTTAAAAATTCGGATTATTATTCCGTTCATCATCGGTGATCGGCAGATATTGCCACGTGCCGGCGGGCAGATGGAATTTGCCAAAGCGCCGTTGATCGAGCAACCGCACGCCGGTGACAAACAATTCTTTGTCGCGTTCGATGTAGATGCCGTCGAGGTTGATCGAAGTGAGCGCCGCAACGGAACGCGAAGTCCGGACTGCATTAACGCGCGGCAGCGCCGCGGCAGCGTTGCCATCACGCACATCCAACTCGGCCAGCATTAAAGAATTTTCCTGCCAACTCATAAAATCGAGCGGCGACGATTCCGTGGCGTATTTAGCCTGACGCTGGAACGTCAAACCGCTGCCGACAATCGGGCTAAGGGCAATACGATTCTTCTCCGTCGGATCTGCGGTCACATAAGCGAGGAAGCGCGCATCGGCGACGAATTGGGGCCGGCCCAGCCCCGCCTGCGACCAGTAGACATTCGTCGACTGCGTGTTGTATTTCCCTTGAAATGCCGGATCCGGCGAGACCATACCGGCCGCGGCGGCGGTGCGGGCGGCGGCAAAATTGCCGCGAACCAGATGAAGTCTGGCGATGAGCGAGCTGACGACGCGCGCATCAACAGGGGCTGGCGCATTGGTCAGCGCCAATTGCAGCTTTTCCAGCGCGAGATCGTACATCTGCGCCGAGGGAATGAACGGGCCATTATCAATGACGCCGCCGCCTTCAGTAGGATTAAGGGCAAAATAAGCGGCATACAGATAGCGCGCGATGCCGCCGTACAGATAACCGGTGAAATTCGCTCTTTTCGCCAGGGTCGCGTCAACTCCAGTAAGGGTACCGGCGCGGCGTACCAGATCATCGGAAAAGAACCGCAGCTCACCCAGCGGGTTGTACGCGGCATCCACGGAGTTATTGTCCAGCGTGATCCCGCCTAAATCGATGTCGCGATATGTTGGAAACGTGGCGTTCGGCACCCGCGAGTCAAAAAAGAATTCATCCGAAAGCCCGCTGGTCAGCACCATCACATTCGCCAGCGTGGTGGCAAAGCGGACCTGCACGCCGTTAATCAAAAAATTCAACTGCGTGGCGTCGTTCAAGCGATCATCCGGCACCTGATTGATGACCGGATCGATGGAGTTGCTGAAATCCGTGCAAGCGCCGGCGAACATCAGCAGGGCCGCCAGCGTTATGAAAACAGAAAATCGTTTCATGTCAATTCTCCAAGATTTATATGCGAGATAAGCCGGACAAGCAAGCCGGCATTCAAAAGGATTCCACACGGATTAAAAGACCACGCTGATAATTCCGTGTGGTTTTTTAATCCGCGTGAAATTTCTCAGCTTTTTTTGCAAAGTTTTGACTTCAAAGGCTCTACAGCCCAAAATTGACAAAGAAATTAAACGTCTTGCCCTGCTGCAGGGTCAAAAAGTCGTTGCCGCGGGTCAAGCTGCGCGCGCCGTTAAAGTTGACTTCGACGTCGGCGCCGCTGTATTTGGTCGTGGTCCAAATATTCCGCGCCGAGAAACCGAGGACAACGCTATTAATGTAACTGCCGGCAAAAAACTTGGGCAGGAGATCGGCGAAATTGTAGCTGACGCTGACTTCTCGCAGTTTCAGGAAATCCGCGTCTTCGACGAAATTGGCATTGACGCGATGATCCAGCCGCGCAAATTTTTCAGCCGCCGCCTGATATTCCGCAGTCCCCGGCGTCAGCGCCGTCACTCCGGCGACGGGCGTTGAGAACGACGCCACACCAGCGGCTCTCGTCGTGCTGCCAGCCAAACCAAGCTCGGTGGCCAGTTGGTTAAATGTCGGATCATTGCCGAACCGGCGCGAGAATACTTCGGTAAAATTAAACAAGCTCAAGCCGGTTTGCCAATCCGCCAACGCATAGACGTTGAAGTTTTTGAGGAGACGGAAATTCATGGAGAACGAGCCGGTGTGGCTCGGAACCGGGTTGCCGAGGGCAACGCGATCGGTGGTGAGAGCCGCGCTCGAATAGAAGCCCGTGGCATCATAGACGGCGTTCGTTACCGTTCGCGTAAAAAACTCGTGCTTCCGCAACCCTTTTTTGATGACGTTGATATCAAAGCCGTCGAAAATATCCTGCGCGCCGCCTAAATCTTTGACCTCATTCTTTTGGTAATTGGCGATCAGGGTCATATCCACGCCAAAGTTCTTTGAATTAAACGGATTGGCGCGCACCAACG
>Ga0247727_10002425_pt1 | contig 42682 bp, 59 predicted proteins | sample WisWelCaveWW1625_FD_202498 | JGI IMG/M metagenome (GOLD analysis project Ga0247727, IMG submission 202498) | Biofilm microbial communities from Wishing Well Cave, Virginia, United States - WW16-25 | ecosystem: Environmental > Aquatic > Deep subsurface > Groundwater > Cave microbial mat | place...
GCGACTCTCGTTCGAAGAGCAAGAGAAGGTGCTCGACAAAGCGGGAGCGTTCTAGCTCCTGAAGGTAGAAAAACATGCCATCGGCACTAGAGACAAATCTTGCGACATCGCAAACACTCGCAGCGGACCTTGTTCCGTTGCACATCAGAGAGCGACTCCTCCAAATCGCGGAGCGGCAGACCGTGTTCTTCGAGATCGGCGATCGGGAGACGTTGCCCGAGGGCCAAGGGAAGACGATTCAGTTCACGCGCTACGAGCGGTTGGCGCTGCCTGGCGCACCGCTACTGGAATCGCAAACACCGGATGCCACGCCGCTCACGACCTCGGTCGTGCAGGCGGTGGTGGATCAGTGGGGAGCAGTGATTTCGCTCTCCGACATTGCGCAGTTGACCGTACGGCATCCAGTGCTCCGCGTGGCGCAGGAGCGGCTCGGGACGCAGCATGCAGAGACCATCGACCGGGAGATCCAGAAGACGCTGATGGGCGGGTCGAACGTTACGTTCGCGAACAACAAAGGTACACGGGTCGCACTCGCGGCTGGGGACGTGCTGACCACCGACGATGTCCGCCGTGTCGTCAGCACGCTCCGCAACAACGGCGCCCCGACGATGAACGGCGACTTCATCGGCGTGTTCAACCCATTCGTCGAGATGGACGTGACCAAGGATGGCACGTTCGTCAATGCCGCGTCTTTCTCGCAAGTGCGCCAACTTCTGGTCGCAGAAGTTGGAACATGGATGGGCGTACGCTGGAAGCGCAGCAATCTCATTCCAGTAATCGTGAGGCTCACGACGCCTACGCCCACGGCCGTGGCACCACCCGCGGGCATGACGGGCTTCACGGCGACCACGGGGCATGTATCGTTCAAGCTGACGCGCTTGGATATTACGACGGGCTTCGAGACCGCCATTCTCGATTCGACGAACCTTACATTGGGATCGGCGTTTGCAGCGCAGATCATACTGCCTGCCGACTCGCGGACGTACAACATTTACCTGTCCGTCGAAGTGGCCAGCGCCAATGCGGGACACGGGCTGGAGACGTTCCAGCTGCAGGTCGCGCAGACGGGAGCAGCGACAACGGTTCGCATTGCCAAGGCGATCGGCGCGACAGGCATAGAAACATTCGTCGTCGGCGGCGCAACGGATCGCGTATTGCGTGTGACGGGCAGTGTCGCACCACCAAACGTGACCACCGCAGGAAACGTGCATCTCTCCTACGTCTTCGGCAAGGAGTCATTCGGTGTGGTCGAGCTGGGTGGACTCACGACCACGATCACGCCCGGAACACCTAGTGAGAGCGATCCACTCATGCAGCGAAGAAAGGTCGGGTGGAAGCAGCTCTTCAAGGCGGTCTTGAAGAACACAGACTTTTTCCGGCGTATCGAGTCGCTGAGCTCGTTCAACTAGACCTTGAACTGGGGGCCGTAGGAATTGGCCTACGGCCCCTCTGGAGTATGTATGCGTCCTCAGACACGAGAATATGAGCAGCCTGAACGCTCACGTCCGGCGCCGTCCGATCGTCTCGCCGAGTACGAACGACTCAACCGTGAGTACAAACTCTGGGAACGGGATCAGTCTCCGCTCGCGCTCGAAAAGCGCATGGATCTCAAGACGAGGATCGAGCGCTTCACGCATGAAGAGACCCATCCGAACTGTGTATGGCTCGAAATCGACATGCCCACGCCTGCGCAGGGTGGCGCGTACTCAATCAACGATACGAAGTATGTTGGCGTGGTCCGCGTGCCGACGTGCATCGCGTCTGAGCTGCTCTCCATGATCTCGAAGAATGCCGAGGTCGAGCGGGAGCGTATGCGCGAGGGTGGACGGATCGTGAATCTTGGTGATATTACGGCGCGCGTGCGCCGCGTTGGGTGAGGTCATGTTCAATTTGCTGAAGCGCATTCTCTACGGCCGCTACTACGTCGAGATCCTGCGCAAGGTCGCAGACGAGGAGATGACCACAGTGCGCTTCTCCGAGTGGGACGAGGAGGTGTGTACGACGCGTATCACACGCATCCTGGAGCATCTCCAAGGCCATGCGCTCCAGTGGAACGCACGCCTGGTCGAATCGAGTGAGCAGATCAAGCAAGAGATGCGCGAGCGGGCCAATGGCCCGCAGTAGGGAGTTCTCGTGGCACAAGTCCCTACAGGCCAGTTCAATCGTGGCACGATCATCGATCTTGCACTCCGCCGTGTGGGCAATACTGCGATCAAGGTCGATGCACGCTCGTGGCTCGACCAGATCCTGTTTGACCTCTACACACAGTTCACGTGGCCGTTCCTGCTGACGCTCACGACGTTTAGCCTGACGGCGCGAACGTTTACGCTCCCGAGTGACTTCCTGCGCGCGCCACATGACCACGCACACCAGATCACGGCGGTGAATGGTGCGACGACGCGTGGAACGATCTATGAGATTCCACGCGCGGACCTGGAGACGCGCCCATCGGATACGGCTGGGGTCCCGCGTGTGTGGACAGCGAATTTGAGCGCTGGCGTGGGCATTCTCTGGCCCGTGCCCGATAGTACGACGAGTACGAGCACGCAACTGCTCTATCAGCGTCTCCCGGCGCAGCTCACCGCGGATACGGACGTGCCCACGTTCCCGTGGTCGCAGTACTTGGTGCAGGCGGTCTACGTCGCGGCACTCGAATACGAACGCGACGGGCGCAGCGTGCAGGAGACCGCACGGCGGGAGGCACTACTCAACACACTGCGGCAAACGTCCGCACCATGGCGGCAGCACGAACCGACGCTGCCGCTGGATGCGCAAGTGTTCTCGCCAGGATTCCGCGATGACTTGGATGGCTGGTCGCGTGGATAGCTTTGGTGCTGGCTAGTGCCAGCACGGATATGCGCATATGCCAAGTGACGTCGAACGTTCTGTCGCGCTTCGCCGCTTCAGTGGTGTCAATCGGCAGGTTGATTCTGCGTTCCTGGGTGGCGATGAGCTGCTGCGGGCGGATAACTTCGTGCCGGGGAAGAACTTCCTCATTCGCAAGCGCTTCGGGAATGCTAATTTCTTGACGAACGCAAGCGCGACAGGAGCAGGCAAGGCTCTTCTGCGCGTCTATGCCGCGAACGGGGACCGTCTCCTGTATCAGGTCGCGCAGGCATCGGGGCCTGGCTCGGATACGGTCTATCTCAGCACGAATGATGCCGCGTTTGCGGCGATCACGACGGCCAGCACGTTTACGACCGTGAGCACGATCTATGGGATTACGCAGTTCAATCGAAAAGTATACATCGGGAACGATACCGATCCCGTTAAGGTCATTGATATTGATAGCGGGCCGAGTACGGCGACGGATCTTGCTGCGCTGGCAAGTTTTACGGACAACAGTGATGCGCCGGACGTAACCGCTGCCGGCGCGAGCCAAGTGCCTCTCGTCACAGGGACATACGCGTTCGCCTGGGCGCGCTACGACAGCGTGCTCAAGCGCTGGACGGGACGTGCCACTGCGCGGACGTTTACGCTCACGGCGCAGAACAGCGTCATCACGTTTAACGGGATCACGACTGCACTCGGGGCCAATGAACTGTACCATTTGTTTGTTGCCCCCGTGAACCTCCCTGTCGAGTTTGCGCATGACCACACTCCGCAAGGCATTGCCGCTGCCGCAACGACGGCAACGGACGTGTTTGTGCTGAACGAGGTCACGACGAGCAGCGTGCCACTTCCCACATCCAATGCCGTGCTCCGCCGTGGAAACATCCTCGTGGCGCATCGCGGGCGGCTCTGGCTTGCGGGCAGCAGTGCAGATAGGCGGCTCGTGGCCGCAACCAACGTCATCGTTCCGGGTACTGAGAGCGCACTTTTCGATCAGGGGGAGTTCTTCCCCGTCAATGCCGTAGGAAAGCTCGTGGACGTGGTCACGGGCATGGGTGTGGGCACGACCGGTGCCACGCGGGACTCGCCCGTGGCGCCCATGGTCATGTTCACGCGCACCAAGACGTTCATGTTCTTTGGTGACATCGTGGATGATCCGAGTGCGCTCCTCGTCGAAGTGAGCGGGAACGTGGGATGCATCTCGCACCGTACGATCGTGAATACGCCCGCAGGGCTTATCTGGGCTGGCGAGCGCAGCGTCTACCTGCTGCGTGGGGCCAATGCCGAGGTCATCGACATCGGTTGGCCTATTGCACCTGAGATCGAGCAGATCCCAGAATTGGAGCGCATAGGGGCTGCGGCCATTTACCATAAGGGCTTCTACAAGCTCTCGTACAGTACGGGAGCTACAGCAGGCCAGAACGACAAGCAACTCTGGCTCGATCTTCGGGTCGGCTTCGAGCCGCCATCGTGGTGGGGGCCGCATACAGTGGTTGTGACGCTGGGCATGATGACAAATGCCGAGCGTGACGGGACCGCGTCTGAGACCGATCGGGCATTCGGGCTTCAACAGTTCTCACCACCGACGCGCGTCGTCGTGCTCGATCAGGAGAATGTCTTTCAGGACGTGAGCAACGGTTATGACAGCGTGCTGGAAACGCCCGCTGTCGATTTCGGACTGCCATTTGAGCGGAAGATCTTCACGCGCATCCGTTCGATCGGACGCCCGGTCAGTGATGCGGAGACATTGTCGCTGAGCGTTGCAACGGACGACGGCGTTGCTGCGCAAGCACCCCCGCTCGTCTTCGATAGCGTGTCCGGGGGTGTATGGAATACGGCAGTCTGGGACGTGGCTACGTGGACGGATTCCCGATTCGTGGAAGCGGAAAGTGTCTTTGCCGATGACCGCCCACGCGGGCAATCCATCCGCGTGATCATGACACACACCGCTGCGCGCGGCATCGAGCTGCGGGATTTCGAGCTGCGCTATCGGCCGGTCGAGCGCCCCGTGGCATAGGCACGTCGGCACATGAGCACGATCGTTCGCAGCACGAAAGCATCGGGCGGCACGGCGTTCGCCTCGGGCACGACCATCCTCGCTGCAGAAGTGAATACGGATTTCAATACGATCTATGCAGACTACAATGGCAACGTCAGCGCGCCGAATCTCGCGAGCAACGCGGTCACGGAGGCGAAGATCCTCGACGGTGCGGTGACGATCAACAAGCTCGCAGCCAACAGCGTCAACAGCGGGAAGATCGTCGATCTGTCGATTGTCGTAGGTGATCTCGCCGTGGGTGCGGGTACGAACAACAGCATCCAGACGTCAGGCGGAGGCGTTCCCGTCATTGATGGCACGGAAGCGGTCGATATGACCGTGACGCTCACCACACCGCGTGGCGGGAAAGTGCTTCTCATGGGCACGTTCTCAGGAACGATGGTCTCGTCCGGGGCTGCACCCGCGACCGAGGTCACGATCCGCATCCGGAAGACGAGCCTCGCGGGCGCGATCCTGGCTGAGCAGCGTGCATCGGTCGCGAGCACGGATACGGCGACGCAGCATCCGTGGTCGATCACGGTGCATGCCACCGTGACGCAGGACGTGACCGTGTACGTGCTGACGACGCAGCGGACGAGCGGCACGGGAACGGTCACGGCAACGACGAGCGAGGCGAGCACGCTGGAGTTTGCGTAGCCATGGCCTACCAGATCCGCGAGGCAACGGTCACTGATCTTCCATGGCTCAGGCGGCTGTACGCTGCACACGTTGCAGAACTTGCCATTACGTATCCGCGGTATGATGAGGAGGAGCTGGACGCGCTCGTCTGTACGCTGTACGCGCTCATGTGCAACCGACTCGGGCACGAGGGTGCGGTCATCATCGTAACCGTTGGGCACTCGGTTGTGGGCATGGTCCTTGTCGAGATCGTGCAGCGACCCGTCGGGAAGCCTCGGCAATTTGGCAGCGCCGACATGCTCTACGTCGTGCCACGCCATCGCGGAAAGGGACTCGGGACGCTGCTCCTCGATGCAGCGTTCACGTGGTTCAGCAAGCACGGCATCTCCACGGGGGAGATCACGGCCATGCCAGCATTGGGACCGTTCTGGGAAGCGCGGGGATTCCGCCCGCAGGTCACGCGGTACTACACGACGTCCGACACGTTTACGGCGCGTGCCGAGACACGGCCGCTGCGGCGTGCGGGAGCGGGCCATGAGCGGTAATGCATTCCGTGACATCGGGCAGCCAAAACTCGCATACCCGTTCGGAGGCGAAGCCGCGTTCCGGAACGTGCAAGGCTTCCAGCAACAGTTCGGGCGCCCGCTGCTGTTCGGCTTCGGGCTGGGGGCTGGGCCGCGGGCCGAGCGGTTTCAGGAACAGCTGCAAAGCGGAGAGTTCGGTGGGCCGCTCGCTCCGCTTATTCGGCAAGGGCAGCAGTTCATTCCCACGTTGTTTCCTGCTGCCCAGCGGGTCGGAAGTGACATTGCAGCTCGTGCGCCTGCCGCATTCGATCAACTGCGCGCGCAGATTCAGGCAGGGTTGCAGGGCACAGGGCAAGCGCTCGAAGGTGCGCAGCAGTTCGCAAGTCAGGCGCTCGCGCCGACGCGCGAGAGTGCCATCTTTCAGCGTGCATCGAATAGGCTGCTCGAGGGGATACGGCCAGGGCTTGCGGGACGCGGGCTGCTAGAGCAGGGCGAAGGGCAGGCAGCAGAAGAGGCGGCGCTGCGGGATCTCTCACTCGATTTCGTATCGCGTGAGGCCGATCTGCAGACGCAGGCATTGCAGAATCTTCTCAACGCGTCAGGAGCAGGTGCTGGGCTTGCGCAGGCGGAACTGGGCGCGCTACCTGCATTCGGTAATCTGTTGCTCTCGGGGCAGACGTTGCCACTCCAAGCACTCATGAGCGCGCTCGGCATATCGCAGTTCGGCGCGCAGCCCGCGCTCGACATTGCATCGTTCCTGCAGCCGCTGCTCGGGCAATTGACGATGGGGCAGAGCACGACGCCGACGAAACTCAAGTAGGATGGCGTTCCTTGCTGCACTCCTTGGTGGTGGTGCCGGTGCCGGGGCTGGCGCTGGTGCTGCTGGTACCGGCGCAGGGCTGGGAGCTGGAACTGGAGCGGCTGCGGGCGCGGGCGCAGCAGGACTTGCGGGAAACGCGCTGCTGGCGAACAGTGCAGCAGCGCCGTCGATCGCAACCGTTGCTGGACCGAGTGCGCTCGGGAGCGGTCAAGCGCTTGGAGGGGCGAGCGGACTCTCTGCGCTTGGTCAGGCTGGCACCGATCTGCTTCAGCTTGGGCTCAAGTCGAGCCCACTCGTTCAGAACGTACAGCGACTGCTGACAGCGGCCCGCGGACAAGTTCCAGGGCAGGCAGTTCCGTCACAGGCATTCGGGCCGGGCAACTTGCCTGACATCGGACTCTTCAACGCGCCTCCAACGACGCTGCCGTTTGCTGAACGCTTCCTCGGTGCGCAGCAGGCGTTGCGGCCATTTCTCGAACCGCGACAGCGTCAGGGGCCTACCCTGGCGCAGATTCTCATTGCAGCAGGGCAGCGCAGATGACGTCGTGCTCTCGTGGAAGTAGCTCAGCATGAGCTTCGATCCAGATACGATGAGTACGCTCAACCGTACGCTGACGGGACTCGCGGTCGGCTACGAAGCGCTCCGCGGCAATCCTGCGCTTGGGCTTCAGATTCTGCGGCAGGGACGGTTTGATCGGCTCGATCCTCAGGTGCGAGCTGCGGCAGCGAGTGATCCGCGCATCGCCGCGCAGTTCGGGTTCCCGATCGAGCGCATCAGTGGAAGTCAGCCGAGTGAGCTGTCTGCTGCAGGTATTCCTGAGGCATTCGCGCAGGCGCGTGGTCTTCAGGTACTCGGCCCGCAGGGAACACCAACAGCGCTCCCAGGACCGCGATTCCAAGCACGGCTGCCTGCACTCGATCCAGTCACAGCGATGCAGCAAGGACTTGCAACGGAACAGTTGCGCGCATTCGAGGGGAGTGACGAGATCGTGAGGAGGCAGCTTGCGGGTGTGCCGCTATCTGGACCGCAGCTGCGGCAGTTCATTACCGGCGTTGGTGGAGCTGGGGCGGGTGACTTCCGCCCGACGATCAGTTCGACTGGTCGCGTCAGCTTTGCAGCGCGCACGCCTCGCACAGGCGAGATGACGTTCGAGGATGCCACGCGCGCTGTGAGGCAGGCGAAGACCGCGGGGCGTAGCGCGTTCGTGCGGCAGATCCCCGGCACGGATGCGTTCACGGCCGTGGTTGGGCCGCCGGCACGACGGGCACCCTCGGATGCGTCCCAACGGCTTGCCGCGCGGAAACGCCTCACGACGATTACGATAGCGGTCACGGCAAACCCGTCGCAGTGGACACCGACGGTGCGTGCGGAGGTCGACGAACTCTCACGGCTCGCGGGGACGCCGCCGTCGCAGGCATTCACGAATCCAGATGGGAGCTTCAATCCGAATGCGGCTGCGGTATTCGATATGGAGCAGGAGCTGGACGGGTTGCTCGGCCAATAATGCTAGTAGTATATTAGTACTATATTAGTAGTATACTAGTAGCATACGGCATGTGCTACTAGGCGCTCGGCATGGCAGCGGAACCCGTACCACAGCAAGAAGCACAGCAAGCCGCCCGCGCAGGAGCGGGGGGAGTTGCAGCGCTCCAAGCGCTCGAGGCTGCGCTCGCGAGCGGGGACCCGCAGCGCATCGTCGGCACGGCGCAGCTGTTCGGCCCGTGGACGGTGCAAGCGGTGCAGGTGGCACCGGAAGAAGCGCTGGCCGCGATCCGCTCGCGGCTACAGGGCATGGGTATGCAGCCTCAGGACGTGCCCATAAGCGGCCCTGGCACGGGGTTCTTCGAGCAGGCTGGCGCGGGGCTCCAGGAGGGCCTACCTGGGCTCTACATGACGCCGCTGGCGCTGCCTGGGGCTGCTGCTCCACGAGGGCTGCGTGGAACGGCTGGGAGGCTCGCAGGGGGCGCTGTGGGGCCAGCCTTGGGGATGGTAGGTGGCAGCCTGATGTTGCGTGCAGCTCGCCCTGCGTCTGTGGCGTTGGCACGGCTGCTCGCAGGGCTCGGGTTTGGAACTGGCGAAGCTGGCACGGTTGCCGCAGGGCAGGCCATGCAGGGCGTGCCACTCGATCCTACGGCCATTGGTACGGCCGGCGCTCTAGGAGGGCTTCTGGGCGGTGCTGTAATGGCAAGACCACTCGTAGGTCCAATTCGTGCCGGGAGGGCCGCATTCAGGCAGGCAACGCGTCCTACGGGCATTCCTCAAGGGGTAGATCCACGGCAGCTCGTAGAAATAGCTGGGCAGGGCGTCTTTCGCCCTCCGCCTGGAATGCGGCCAGTTGGCATGCTCCGCGGCCCAGGGCCGAGGCTCGCGATGGGAAGGCCCGCCAAGGAGTTCAGGCGTGCGCTCAGGGGCGAGGAACGGGCATTTGTACGCAGGGGGATAGAAGCTGGGCAGCCAGGGCAGGTCTTTCCTCCCCCTCCGCCTGCGAAGCCCCCGAGGCCCGTGAAGGGGCAAGCTCCTGCGCCAGGCACGCAGCTTGCACCAGGCACGCAGAACGTATCGCTCACGGGCCAAGCCGTTACCCAGACGCAGGCCCGTCAGCCGATTTCCGCGCGCTTGGTAGCGCTACGAGAGCAAACAGCTGCGGAGAACCTGCGGCGTACGCGTGCGGCTGCGGATCTGGCCGAGCAGAAGCTCAAAGAACGCCTCAGGAGCGTACCGCCTCCACCGCGGAAGCCGTAAGAGAATTATGGCAGGCATTGGCCCCATTCTCGGTGCGCTTGGACGGCGGGTCGTAGGCCCGACAGGCGCAGTCGTACGCGAGGCAGCGACCCGTGCCGCGTCCCGTACGCCGTTTCTGCTCGAAGCGCGCATCCCGCTCCGCGTGCTCCAAGAGCAGGGCGGGGAGCATGGCGTGGCGATCGCCCGCGGGATCGAGAGTGCCCGGAGCACCGTGGAACGGGACCTTGGCCAGCTGCTCGACGATGTACTGCCTGGCGTGCGGTCGCTCCCGCCCGCGGATGCGCAGGCGTTCGGGAACATCCTGCGCACGGGTACGGGACCAGCAACGGCATCTGTTGCCCAGATCGTCGCCCGCGCGCAGCCGATCTTCCGCGAGGCAGCAGACGTGACCATCCGCGTAGGCAATCAGCGCATGCCTGCCACGCCCGATGCACTCTTTGCCCGCGGGAAGCTCACCGGACGCATCACGGATGCGATTGAGCGTGATCCCGCAGCCCTCTTGAGCGTGCTTGCGGATGAGGCGACGGATCTTCGGCTCACGCGCCAGCTGCGCGCACTCCGCCCGAACGTGGAGGCGCTCCGTGGCCAGAATCAGGCGCTTGGCCGGTTCGCGGATACGATCCTGCAGCGGATCGCCACGCCGGCGGAGCCAAGCGAGTTCGCCAGCATGCTGCGGAACGTGAACGTTGCTACGCTGCTCGGACGCGCGGTCATCCCGAACCTGTCACAGAGTGCGCTCACGGCATTGACCATCGGCATCCGCCCGACCGTGCGCGCCATCCTGGCCTCAGGAGGCGATGACGCAGCCCGGTTCGCGCTCAGGTCAGGGGCGATCCTGGAGAGCGTACAGGACGAGCTTCTAGGCGGCTTGGCGCGTAGTACTCCTAGTGAGCGTCGCGCCAGGTTCGTGCTGCGGGTGACGGGCTTCAACGCGGTCGAGCGCTTCAATCGGCGCGTGGGTGCGGTGGCTGCGCGTGAAGCGTTGCCGGAGCTGATCCGTGGCGCGGCACGCGGCAACGCTCGCGACCGGGCCATGCTCACACGGTTGGGGCTCGACGCGAACGATCTGCTGGCACGTGGGGGTGCGTTCACGGAGGATGAGGCGCTGCGCGCGGGCCAGCGGCTCTCTCGCCTGACGCAGTTCCGCGTGACACCAGAGGAGCTGCCAGAGTTCGCCACGCGTGGAGACCTCGGGCGCCTGCTCTTTCAGTTCAAGGGCTTTGCCGTGAAGGCGTTCGAGCTGATCCGCGACCAGGCGCGCCTTGACCCTGTGGGTACGTTCACTCGCGGTCTCGCGGTGCTGCCGGCCGCGGGCTTTGCCACACGTGCCGCACAAATCGCTGCAAACAACGCGCTGGCGCTCCGTGACCCTGAGCGCTTCCGGCAGCAGACGATGCGTGATTTCGAGCGTGCATTCGGGACGAACGTCTTCACCTTTCTCTGGGAGACCGTGCTCTCGGTTGGCGCGCTCGGCATCGTCGGCGACGTGCTCCGCTCTGCCGCGTTCGGTGTCGAGGGCGTGGCCGAGGCGCTTGGCGGACCCACGTTCAGTCTTGGCGCAGAAGCGGTCGTCGGCGCTGTACAGGCAACGACGCCACGGACGCGCCGCGGCCCGCTCGGCCCGGCGCCCGTACCCGTACAGGAGCGCCTGCGGCCGCTTGCCAAGCAGGTCGTCCGCCGCATACCTGCCTTCGGTCCCACCGTGTCACGAGAGCTGTTCCCGCCACGCACGCCGAGATCCCCATTCGGCAGGCTCTAGGTATGATGCCTGACAGACACGAGAGCACTGTCACCTTGACACTCGTCGAGAAGCAGCATCTCTTCACGCAGCTCGTCGCCCGTCTCATCGAGTATGCTGCGGAGCGTGGATACGGCGTTGCGTTCGGCGATGCGTGGCGCTCGCCCGAGGAAGCAGAGCGGCTGTCGAATGCGGGACGTGGCTCAGCGCGCTCGCTCCATTGCGAGCGACTCGCCATTGATCTCGTGCTGCGCACACGGAACGAGAACGGTACATGGACGTATTTGAGCGCGACGGAGGACTACGCTATCCTTGGCACGGAATGGAAGCGGCTGCACGACCTCTGCCGATGGGGCGGAGATTTCAGCAGGCCGGATGGCAACCATTTTGCGCTGACACACGACGGGCGAGCGTAGCGTGGTAAAGAAAGCGACATCCAACGGCATGGGCGGAGCGCAGATCGTGCAAATTCTCGTCGGCGTGCTCGTCATGCTGCTCTCGGGTGGTGTCGCATGGATTCGCTCCGACGTGAGTGCGACCGAACACCGCGTCGAGCAGCTCGAGAACACGTACCATGAGGTCGATAAGAAGGCGGAGAGCATCAAAAAGGACGTGGACCGCATCGACGAGCGCACCAAGCGCATCGAGCAGCAGCAAGAACAGCAGCTCAACGTCCTTGAACGCATCGAGCGGAACACTAGCAAGGGAGAGCGGTAGGCTCTCCTGGGCGCAGCGTACGGTCGCACGGATCGTCATACGGAGGGTGCTTCACATGAATTGGCTCGCAGGAAAGAAGACGTACATCGTATCCGCGGCTGCAGCGGGCATCATCTTCCTGCGTTCTGCAGGCTTCATCGCCGACGGCGAATACGCTGTTGGCGCTCTTTGGCGCGGCGGGCTTGGCGACGCTGCGTGCAGGCGTGGGGGGCAAGTAGCATGTGGAAGCTGTTGGGCGCGGTCGCATTCGTGGGCATGCTGACGCTCTGGGGCGCGGGCGCAGGCGCATCGGGAGAGTACTGTGCAGAATGCGTCGAGCACGTGAAGCAGGTCGATAGCGTGAAATGGGTCGAGACGTGTGAGCATGCGTGGTACGTACACGATATCGTCGAGCCCGCACTCGGGAAGATTCGCGCTGCATGCGCGGCGGAATGCGCCGCGGAATGCGCGCAGAGCTGCTCATGTGCGTTTGAGTGCCCTGATTGCACGTGCGAGTGCCCCGAGAGCGTCGAGTGCACGAATCCGCCCGCGTGCCCCGATCCCACGCAGTTCTACAACGATCTTGCAGTTGGCCTCTACGGCATGGCGTGGGACTGTCAGGGCCGTGGGCTCTTCATGCACTTCCGCACGTCCCGAAGTGGCAAGGGCTGGCGCGCCTGGTGCGGCAAGAGCGACCGCAACCCGTTCCCCGTCGAGCTGGAGAACATCCGGCAGGTCTTGGACGAGCTGCGGGCACAGGGGTACCCGCTGCGGTAGGGGATGGAGTAGGCTATCCACCGGCTGCGTACGGCATTCTCAAGAATAGGAATGCTGGAGTACAAAATGGAGCACACGCACCCGAACCAGTTGAAGCGCGACGAACTGGAGATGGTCCAAGCGAACGCACTACGCTCATGGAAAGCCAACCTGTGGCTCGATCAGATGCGTCCCGCTGAAGCACTGCGTCTCGAACAGCAGCCCATGGACGAGGTATGGCTCGACCTCACTGCTGGCTCGGAGACGTCAGAGCAGGTGCCGGGAGCATGTGCGGTAGGCCCATTCTCGCCTCCTGCCTCTCATGGCAACCCGAACGCAATAGCAGGCATTCCTGCGCAGGTGGATATCCCCGAACGTGCCGTGGACATACGCTGGGACATTCGGGATGGCATCCCAGCTGAAGCACGGACCATTGATCGGGCGTGGATAGGCCGCGGAGCGCTCTCCAAGGGCACGGATCTCTTCCGTGGCATGCTCGCCAAGGAGCTTGGGCGCACGATCGTCGGGAATGGCATTGTCATGCTGCGGGATACCGAAGAAGGTGTGTCCAAATTTGTACCGCTGCTCGAGGACGTGGGCTTCAGCGTTGAGGGTACGAGTGCAGGTAAGACGCGTCGCCTTCGCCTCCTTGCTGCGCGTACGCGCCTGGCAGACCTCCAGCTCCCCATCGACCAGCGTGTGTTCGGTGAGCGCGTCCCGCTCATGCCACGTAGGCCATTCATACCGTAGGTCTCAGTACCTCACGGCCCCTTCCTGCGCGCGCAGCCACGCGGCCAGTGCATCCGGTGCGAAGCGTAAAGCCTTGCCGACCTTCTGGAAGGGGATCTGCCGTCGTGCCACCCACGTGTAGAGGGTCGCGCGCTTGACGCGCAGCAGGTCGGCCGTTTCCTCGACGGTGAGCAGACGCTCCATTGCCCCCGTCCTTACCAGACGGCGAGCGATGCGCCTTTCACGGAAACGGGGCGTATTTGGGGGAACGAAGTGGCAGTCGTACTACCCATGTGGCTCCCCCCACGCTGGCATCATTTCGACATCAGGCGTGAGATCCCCGTCCGGTAGGATCACGGCGAGTACATGCTGAAGCCGTGCATACTCTGCCGCTTTCATTGCGTAGAGCCCTGGATCAGTCCTGCGCCACATTTCCAGGTCTCTGTTGGCCGTTTTCAGCAACGTATCACGCAGCAGCCGAAGCACGCGTGCATCATCAGTCGAGCCGATCGGAATCGTCTGCGTATTCTCGAACCCCATCCCGTGTGGCCGGTATACAAGTACTGCTTCTACGAGCGCCATGTCGCATACCCTCCTAGAACTTGAGGCTTAGCTGCTTCCCAGTCCCTGCGTCCTTCTTCACTCGTTGCTCAACGCTGCGCCACATTTCCCTGACCGTTGGCGCGGTGGTCATGGCAATCGGTCTCCAATGCTCGTCATACGGCTCATAGAGCCAGACGTGCCCGCTTGCATCGAGCCCGAAGAGGTCTCCATGTGCTCCTGCCAGCTGTATGAAGCATATCCCTTCCATGCGTGCTACTCCTTCCCGTGTCCGTACCACAGTATCGCGTCGTGAATGGCCAGAAGGGCACTGACCATTGCCGTGCCCAAAACCGCAGCGAGCTGAAGCGCGGCACCTGGGATCGTCAAAGATTCGTTGGCGAAGACCTCGGTGATTCTCTGGTCCAGCACGTCGAGCGCTTCTTTCGTGTCCATCTGCTACTCCTCCCAGTTCTGTAGATCACTCGGCTGGCCACAACCGTCCGCTACAGTGGTCCAGCGCCCAGCAGAGATTGCGCTGCGTGAGACAGTAATCGCGCTCCATCGTGCTCCACGGCAGATCGCACCAGGCGGTCATGAGCCGCCATGTGTCCTGACAGCTCATCCCATCTGGCTCTGTAATACCAGACGTTTCTGGTGGGTGATCAACGTTGCAGGCAAACCCATCGCGCCAGAAGTCGCGCGGCTCGAACGTGATCCTTGAGTCTATCTCGATCTCGGCCGAGCACGCCGGACCCGCTGACAGCAGCAGCACTCCAAGAATCAGAACAACTGGGCACACGGTCGTCGTCATCAGTGGTCATCCTTCTCCTTTTCGCGTACACTCTCTGCCGTTGGAATGCGCCCATCTTCCATGCACTGCTTCACCTGCGCCATCGAGAGCTTCACGCGTGCCGCACGTTTTCCGCGTGCGCCAAAGTCCTTCAACTGAATCCGATCGTGGAGCTGCAACGTCTCCATGACGATCTTGAACTGCCGCGCGCTCAAGTGCAGCTTCCGCGACACGTCAGACACGAACGCCCACCCGCCATTGCGCCAATCCCCATACCGGATGAACGCTTGCTCCACGCGGTCAGCGATCGCGATCTCCGTCTCGCTCGCGAACTCCTTCGTTGCCTGCTTGTGCCGTGCTTCGACGTCATCCAGCAATGCCAGCGCTGCCTGCGCACGCTCCCGCGTGATCTGCCGATCTCCTTCGGCATGTGTCATAATGCACGCAAGACGCAGGAGGTGTGCATGCTTCCGCGCGGGCCACCCGCTGTGCTTCACGGCATCGTCGGTGAGCTTCTGCGTGGCCTCAAACTGTACGTGATACCAGGACTCGTACCACGCGGCTGCATCCTTCGCCAGCTGCACCCGTCCAGAGAACTTGCACATCCGCTCCTGCATGTCCGTGTGCAATGCCTGGCTCAGCTCATACGTCCACTTGGGCACGGGACGCACGCCCGGATTCGCATGCCGTGGCCCGGGCTCGTAGACGAGCACGAGCCTCCCCATGAATCCTGCCGTGCGGACGTGATCGGGTACTTCATGCGCAAGTCCCGTCGGCGTGGTCGCTGCGAGCATGCCCACGCATGCGTTATGCAAATCCGTAATCCCGTGCGTAATCGTGAGCCGTTGCCGGTCTCCGCTCGGCGCGTCATTCAGCGCTGTGACCGCTGTGGCCATGCCTTCGTTGTATCGTGCCTTCGAGAAGAACACGCCCAGCTCCTCGCTCACGATCAGCCCAATACAGTCTGGCCGCGGTTCTCCGCGCGGCTGCGCTCGTTCGAGCGAACGGTACAGCCCTTCAGGCGACGTGCCCGTCGGCACGATCTTCGTGTGCGCCAGCGGCTCGATGAATTCAATGGCGCGGAGCATGGCGCTCGTCTTCCGCGACACGGCACTCTCGCTGACGAGCACGGTCATCACCTGCGCAGGATAGAGCGTGCTGAAATCCTCCAGCATGAAATAGACCTTCCGGCCGAGTGCATGTCCAAGCACAGCAACCGCAGACCAAAAATGGAAGCTCGTCGGCGCTTCCTGCCGATCCGTTAAGCGCAAGTACGCAGAGAGCCACGAGAGCCCCTTCACCGGCCCTGGGCGATCTGCAAATGGTGTTCCGCGGCGTCGCGCAGCATATTCGTCGGGGGCATCTCCTTCCACTCTGTCATGCCGTTTTCTGCCCATGAGTGCCCTACTTTCACCGTCACCGGCATGGCAAGCGGCGGTGCCTTGGAATATGTCCGTGGTGTGCCGATCGACTGCGCGAGAAAGGAGACGCAGGGCGCAACGAGCTTCGGAGGAGCGCTCACCAGGAGCGCATCATGCGCATGGATGTTGACGCGTACGGGCATCCGCTGCTTCGCGACCCACGTGACGAAGGGTATCCACCCGCACGCATTCATGAGCCCGGCCAGCTCTGACTGCGGGCCGAAGGCGTAGCCACGCTTGTACGTGTGCTTCTCCAGCGGCGCGTGCCGCAGATCCAAGAACCGTCCCCACGAGTTGACGAGAATGCGCTCTCGGAGGATCTGCATGCGAATCTTCTGTTGCCAGGTAAGAATCGCTGGGAACTTGTGCAGGTACGCCTCGATGAGCTTGGCACACTCCTTCTCATCAAGGAATATGCCCTCTTTCGCGAGCACGGCGGAGAGCATGTTTCCCTCCATGCCGTAGTTGGATGCGTGCACGGCCCGCTTAGCAAGATACCGCTGCTCTTTCGTCACCTGCTCTTCGCTGACGCCAAAGAGCATCGTGGCATTGTACGCGTGTACGTCGAACTCAGATGGCGGCGTGCGCGCGAGTTCGCCAAGCGCTGCATCTTCGGTCAGCACGCCCACGAGTCGCGATTCTCCCTGCGATGCGTCTACTTCCACGAACACACAGCCCACATCCGGCACAAAGATGTCACGGATCTCCCGGTCCTGGTTCTGTGCATTCGACCCCGTGCCAAGTGGGTTCGTCTTCGAGCTGAGCCTGCCCGTGTCCGTGTCGATGGCATACGTCGAGCGCATGCGCCCGTCGGCATCAACGCGGGCGTCATCGAGGAACTCCGCGAGCTTCTGCGCACGCCGGTACTGCAAGACCAGCTCCCCAACGGGCTTGGCCGCGGGATACTTCCGCATGAGCCTCCGCACGGCGACCTCGTCCACGGTGCGCCGTCTGGTCCTCAAATGGACCTGCTCCTTGCACCCGAGCTGCTCGTAGAAGTAGATGCCAAGCTTCTTGTTCGAGAGGCCCTTGGACGCATGGAGCGGCATCTCCGCTGTTCGGGTCAGCTGCTCTCGGAGCGTGCCAAGATGGGCCTTCTGCTCTGCTGCCCGCGCTTCTCTCCGTGTGGTATCTACGCGAACGCCGTGCAGCATGAGCTGCAACAGATGCGGGAACGCCGCGTGGTACGTCCTACGATAGAACTGGTACCTGCCCTCGATCTCTAAGTCGTCGTGGTACGTTATCGCGAGTTCTGCGGTTACACGTGCATCATTCCCGCACCGAAGCATGATACTCTCGAGGTCATTCCAGTTCGTGTTCTTGAAGGGTGGGCACCACGCGTCGAGCGACGCGCAGTATTCGAGCGAGTGCTCGTCATTTGGCACCAGACAATGGTGCATGTACATCGTATCATACGTGAAATTACGAATGTCGATATCCGCGCAGCGCGAGAGCACGTACCAGTCGTAGAGGCCATTATGCAGTGCCTTTTCCAGCACGCTGTTGCAGAGCGTCCGCACTGCATCCCACGCACGAGCAACTGCGCGTCTCTGCTGTCCCCACGCAGCCATCGTCGTTGGAATGACAAATGATCCGCTGTGTGGTAGGCCAAAGCCGACGCACAATACCTGTTGGCCTGCGTTCTCAATGTCTATGCCAAGTGGCCAGTCGATATCTTCGAGGCCATCTGCCTTCTGCACTACCTCTTTGACATCGGCATCCGTGCGGCAGATCCGTACGGGTGGCGGCTGCTGAAGAGGGAGTGCCAGGTCCGCGCACGCGGCACGCACGCGCCCCATGTCCCGCTCCAGACGATACCGCCATGCCGGCTGTCGGAGCACGGCCGCGGGATGCATCGTCGGCAGCACGATCGCCATCCCCTGCGAGCGCAGCAGCGTCTGCGGATATCCGCGGAGCGCGGTAATCTTGTACTCCCACGTGAACCCTTGCTTGCCCTTCTGGAAGCGTCCACCCAACACGGCATTCAGTGCGACATTGCCAAGCGGCACGATCACGCGTGGATGCAATTCCTGCATCCGCAGTGCGAAGTCGTCCATCCACTGCTGCATCTGCTCGACGCTCAACGTATCAAGCTTATTCCCAGGTGGGCGTTCCTCGATGACGTTCTCGATGCGGCAATCGGCACGCCGAAGACCCGCATGTTCGAGCACGTCATCAAGGAGTTGGCCCGCTTTTCCAACAAACGGAGCACCGAAGCGGGCCTCGTCCGCGCCCGGTGCTTCGCCGATGAGCAGAATGTCTGCTCCATGTGGGCCAACGCCGCGGACGCGGGATGACATCCGGTTCTGCCTAGACAGGGCGTTTCTTAGTCTGTTGCGTGCGCCGTACATGCCCGCGCATGTCTACGCACAGCTATGCCCGCGCCTGAATCTTGCTCAGCACTTCGACGATGATCTCTTGCAACGTGCGGTGCTCATCGAACGCACGTATCCGCAGTCCGCGATGAAGGGAACGCGGCACACGTACGTTAAGCGACACGAACTCCTCTTCCACCGGCTTGGCCGCGGGCGCGCCATCGGCCGAGACGCGCACAGCCGGTGCCTGCTTCGGCTTACTCTTCTTCGTTGTGCTCTTGGACATGTGCTTGGTACTCCTTGGTCGCGACGTTCTCCCCACAGATGCGGCAGGTCACGTGCGCGGGAGCTGCTGCCCGGCGTACCGTCGTCCCTGCGACGCGCGTCTCTTCAGGCGCACGCGCCTTGGGCGCGCCACGGCGCGCTGCCGCCCCCTCCCGTGATGCAGCGCCCGTGGCCACGCCCGCACGCCGATCGCCATTGAGCGGGTAGTACCGCTTGACCTCGTTCTGGTCTTCCTGCGGCTGCACGACGAATGCGAGCGCCTCGCGCCCGATCGCGCCACGGAGCATCTTCGCCACGCTGCGATTACTCGCCACGCCGAACGCCGTGCACATCTCCTTAATGCGCTTGACGGCGAAGCTCTTGTCGCTCCAGCTCTCGGGATCTTCGGCCTCGGGGTCATTGTCAGTGCCGATCGTAAAACGATCGAAGAGCCGCGCACCCGCGTAATCCTCTGGCTCTAGGATATCGTGCTGCGCAACGTACATGAGACGCGGTGGCTGCTTATTCGTGTACACCGACTCGACCTCGCGCAGCTTGCAGCGATAGTTACCGCGTGGCACCGCATCACGGATCTCGCTCACTGCATCTGGGTCCCACTGCCTATCTATGAGATTGCCCATCTGTGTCCGCTCCTTCGTCGCGGAAGACGTGTCCGCGCATTTTTGCTATACACCACGCGCCCATTGTCCGCGATCAGCATCGCGGAAGAGTGCCTCCTGCATCCGTCGGCACGGATACGGAAGGAAGAATAGTTTAGACGCGTGCCCTCCTTTTGCGTACCAGCGCACGCGGTTCCTGTATGATCACCCGCACGTGCGTGGCGCGTATGTGGCCCGGCCACGTCTCGTGGTGCAGCACCCATTGCCATCTGCCTCGATCACGGAGGATGTCCATGGGCGTATCCGTTTCTAGTTCTAATACGACACGTACTCGTCGAATGCTGTTCATTACGTGTCTTTCTTTTTGGTACGTCTCTCTCCACTGTACGGTTTCTGCTCCCGCATGACGTTGACCTGCACCTGCATGACCGCGATGGCTCGGCCTAAGAGCGGTACCCGCCACCATTTGGGATCTTTCAGCAACCTCAGCGGCATATCCGTATCCAGCTCCAGCGACACATGCACCCGTCGTACCCTCATTTCGTGCCTCCTCCCTGCGCCTGCGGTACCATGATCCGTGTCCCTCCACACTCTGGCCAGTCCGTCCACTGCTCAGTCGTGAGCGTCGAGCACGGCAGATCGTTGCACCAAGAGATAGCGACGTACGCGGTGCCTTGACGTTCGTAGCTATCCCGGCAGCGGTTGGGGCATGGCGTCAGCCGTGACACGCGCAGCTCGTGCGGACCTTCTCCGCATGCGGGAGCAGGTGCGGGCTGCTGTGCGTAGAGCAAGCCTGCAAGTACGACGAGTATGAGCAGTGCGCCCAACACGCCAAGGAGCACCGGCACGAACCACTCGTCATACTTCATGTCAGCCCCGCCACAGTGCAGCATACTGCGGCACGCACGGATCAGGCGCATTGATCTGACTGGCTGCGTTCCACTCCTGCGACCCGCGCGTTTGCCATACATACTCCGTGCCATCATCCCCCAGCCGTGTATACGCCCGATAGAACTCACCGAACCCGCTCGCCACGCGCTTCCGCAAGCGTCCCGGGAACGCAGGATTTCGCACCATGTAGCCCATGACCTCGTCGCGGTCCTCGTCCACATGGGCGATAACGACGACGTTCGTGTGCAGCCCAGCGAGCCGTATCATGCAGAGCTCTTCCAGGCTCTCAGTGCTGGCCGCGTACCACTGCCTGCCGTCTTTGACGTTCGGATTCAGTACGTACTGCGCGTACTTGCGCGCCGCCAGCTCGCAGAACGTCACGCTGTCGAGCACGATCGTGGCATATCCGTCATGCCACCCAGATACGCCTAGCCGGTCAAGGAAGCGCTGATATGCATCAGGGTCTTGCGGGTCACGGTCGATGTAGTACTCTACACGACAGATCACAGTGCCCGCGTCGTCGAACACGTCTCGCGTCTCCGTGCCCCGTTCGTCCGTTGCCAAGGACGAGGGCGTGCCCAGCTTGAGATAGGGCTTCAGCTTATCGGTAGGGTCAAATGCGAGAACGAGTAGCGGTTGTGGAAACGTCGCAGCGCTCGTGGACTTTCCTGAGCCTGATTCTCCGTAGAGCAGCCAATGACACGTATCTTGCTGCCCGTTGGCTCTGTCAGGCGCAGTACTCGTCCCCGAGCGCTGCGATCCGCGCTTTGCCATAGGTCTCCTCCTCCACCACGACCCAGCCGCACCCCGCTGCCTACAGCTCGGCGCTGCCTGGGAATGGGTTTATTTCTGCATGGTGCGGTCTTCTACTCCTGTAGCTGCAAGCATGTCAAGTGCAACTCTGTCGGTGCTTGCTTGACAGCGAGCTTGGTCGCTTTATTCGCTGTTACGCTTCTTCCACCACCATTTCGTGATGATGAGAACGCCGGAATCGCCTGTGTTGCGCACGCCGCTTCTGCCGTCGATCTGCGACCGCGGCACCCATACGGTGCGTGTCTTCATCTGACAGAGTACTGCTCTTGCAGTCATGTGAATCGCTTTCGCTTCGGGAATATAGACCAGCTCTTCGTGGTCTTTCATCCGTTCGATTTCGTCGTCGCGATAGAGCCTGAATTGTATCATGACACATCCTGTATCGGCTTCCACGGGCTGCGCACGAGCATGCTCTCAATGCGATGCACTGGCCGTCCCGCGTCACAGAAGTCTACGAACTGGCAGAACTGGCAGTGGCCGTTGAAGCGTCCCTGTTGCGGGAGGAACTGCACATTCTGCGGGTCCCCGGCGAGCAGTTGCGAAATGTGGGCGAACGTGACCGCGAGAGAAATAGCATTCGTCTTGAACTCTTCCACTTGCTCCGGCCCGCGGCCATAGAAGTACAGTCCATGTTTCGCGTGCAGCGTGCCGCATTCGTCATACGTGGTTGCGTGTTCTCTGCATGTACGCGTGGACGTAGGCAGTTGCGAGAACTCGATCGCATTCACGTACACGCCTATCGGTTGGTCCCTCCCGAACTCGGCTATGGCAGCAAAGTAGTATCCCGTGAGCTGCGCATGCTGCTGCCACTTCCGTAGCCAGTACGACGTGATCCTGCCTGTGGTCTTGTGCTCGATGACAACAGGACGCCCGTTCTGCTTCGAGTAGCCAAGCCCATCGCATACACCAGTGTAGATGATCCCATCCGCGAGCGGGATGCGGAACTGCACTTCTACTTTCTCTACCGCGAACGGTAGCTTCAGCAGCGGATTTCGCTCGAACCAGTCGAGCATGATGGCGTGTAGGTTTGGATATGCCAAGCGGTCGGTTGCGGGAATGGTCTCGGCGTAGGCTTCGTACTCGTCAGTGAATTTCCCTGCGGCGCGTGTCGCGCTCTCGCCTTTGAGGAATACGGCCAATGCCGCGTGCGCAGCACTTCCGGCGCGGAGCGCGGCATGCTCATCTCGGGTCGTGTACCCAAGGGCATACCGCAGTCCCGCCTGCGTACTGCACTGCGAGGTTGCGGCCAGCGTGCTAAAATCGACGACTATTCCCATTGTCGCGCCTCCTTCTCTTGCCATTATCCTGGTACTTGGATGGTGCACCGACACGCATGGAATAGTTCTGGGTGCGCGGTCCCACGAATGCACGGCGTGCCAGCACGCACGCTGTTCGCGTCAAGAGCGCGTCCCGGATACGCGCTGGCTCCACATCGAGCGTCTCACATGCGAGCGCAAACGTCATCCTCCCGGGTGCCCCGGTGATCCAGGCTGCGGCATCGCAACGGATGCACACGACGCGGCGTCTCTTGGACGTGCTGCACGCACATTGCCGCTGGATATCCACGCAGGCCTGTCCCAGCACCGCACGCACCAGTGCCCGCGTGGGCGTGCTCTGTGCTGTTCGGTGGTGAGCGCGCCACAGCTCAGCGGCAGCGATGTCTGGCTCTAGCAGATGCGGGAGTGTGCGTGGAGGCGTGCGAAGTTCTGTCGTCTGTGGCGTGTGATGGTTTCCAGTCCACCCAGATTGCGCGTGCCGACCTTTCCGCTCTTCCATCCCCACCTCCCTGCCTGCGGGGCATGCTCAGGCGTGGTGGACCGGAGTTGCTGCTGTTGCATACCCTGAGCACGCCCCGCATTCGGCCGTATTGCACGAGATCGAATGGATTGCAATCTTGGCATGCCTACTTTCGTCTGCTGAATGGACGCTTTCGTCTTTTCCACGGGAACGCTGGCACTGTTCGTCCTTGGAGCGGTACACATTTGTGCAGATCCAGCTCAAGCAGGTCTCTCAGACTGCGGAAATGGCTTTGAATCGGCCGCGCCAGCCCCTTCTCCCAGCGCGATACGCTGCGTGCGCACACGCCGAGCTGCGCAGCCAGTTCGCCGATGGACAGCGCGCGTGCTGTGCGCGCTGCCTGAATGTGTTGTCCGAGCGTGCTCATGCCTCGCCCTTCTCAGCGACGTGCTGCCTCAGAAAAGACAGCGTACGCTCCATTGCGCTCTTGTACGTTGCATGGACCGCTGCATCAGGCATGGACGAAAGTACGTGAAGCAGGAACGTTGCACACTCGAGCAGCGCGCTTCGTTGCTGCGTGCTGATCTTCCTTTCCTTTGCCGCAAGATCCATCACTTCGTTGCATGCTTGTCTGAGGAACCCTCGTATCTGCTTCCCCGTCATCTTGTCGATGATCTGCGTCCAGTCCTCTGGCATTTCCATTGGCATCCTGCTTTCCATGCTACGAGTCCTGGGGGTCTATTTGCCACCCAAACACCGTCGCGTGTGTTGTTCCTGTTGCTACTAGCAAGGCATCACGGGTATCTTGGGGGCATGGAAACTGGTCGTCGGCTGCTAATATAATATCGTCCACGTCGTGTTGGTCGAGACCAAGCTGTAGACCTACGTCCACTGCTTCGTCTAACTGACCGCGTACGCCTGCTATGTTCTCGGCCACGGCCGTTAGTGGGCACATATCCTCGCCATTTCTGTCGAGACGTAGTTGTTTGTGTCCTTCAAGGTCCTGCTTGAGACCCCAGCCGTCTTGGTCTTGGACCACGTTCAGGAACGCGACCATCGCGGCGGCGCGAAAGAATGCGTTATGATTAACTTCGGCGCGCTCGTAGTTCACTGCCATGTCAGTTTCGCTCCCTCGGTCCTCTCAGTACTTCTCCAGCTCGCGATCCCTTGCCCATTCGTATGCTGCGTCTTCTGCTTCCGCTTCTGCTTCCTCTGCTGCGGCCGATGCTTCCCATTCGAGCGCGTCGCGGTTTGCCCTGCCGACGCGCACCACGATGGCGTCATCGGTCATGGACGCGATCTCCCACGTCAGCACTGTGTCTGCGTACACGCACCAGCCCTCAGCGATCTCCACGAGCTTCTCAAGGCTGGGGAATAGCTCGCCCGGCTCGCGCTCGACTGTCAGCTCGCCGTCGATGCCGCCGCAGTACGAGTAGCTCGGCACGCGCGGTCCGTCGTGCCCGCCGGGGTCGTCCCAGCGGTCGTAGCTTAGGCAGAATGTTTCATGGATCTTCATGGCGCTCTCCTCCTCGGCTTACGCTTCGCACTCTGCGAGCGTACAAGAGTCCTAGCACGATGAATGGACACGTGTCAAGTGCCGGCTCATATTTAAGAGCATATCTTCAAGAGTGCTAGATCGGGCACGTGGGCTCAGCGCGGCAAGCGAATCCCTCACGGAGAGAGCACTACTCTCTTACGGTGGGGCACGTCCAGCGAGGGACGAACGCCTGGCGTGCGGTGCTTCGTCTAGGAGCCACGCACGAGGCGTAGGCCATACCACGGCCCTACGGCCCCCTGGAAAATGCCAGGCACGGGCACGCAGGGGCCTTGGGACGCTCCTCGTAGCTTCTCAGCATCCACACAACCGCACGCTAAAACGCCCGTTTCCTGGCCTTCAAGATGCACGTACCGTATGCACGCCTTTTGGGCAATAATAGTACTACGTTCTACCCAATAGAAAATATGATCCAGGATTCTGTGAATTCTTGTGCAGGCTTGTGAATGCTCGTGCTAATCTTGGCTGCTTAGTCCTTGATATTGCTACGGAAATATTGCTTGCAATCTTGGCGTACCGGACAAGTGCATACGCTCAATTGTCCACGACATATTAGCTAAGTGCCCGTACCCGCAGGCGAATCTCAGCAAACTGGTGCTCAAGTTAGCGCGGGTTGTTCCTCCAGGGTCTATTATACCCCTAGATATACAGGTACAGCAATATAGCAATAAAGCAACCAAGCAATCTACTTCCTCAAAACTACAACTACTACTACTACTACTATACTACTACTACTATTACTACTATATATTAGGTACTTAGGGCATATTTACTTGAAATCTGAGCGTATGCACTTGTCCACTGCTGCAAGAGTGCTAGACCGCGTGCGTTCCAGGTGGTAGCTTAACTATCTATGCACTAGAGGCTCACTATATTATTCACGCTCCCACGGTCGCGAATAGGCCACGATCGATCGCAGCATACTAGTTTGCTAGCTTTCTATGCCCATGTGTGCGTGCGCGTGGGCGAAAGCGCGTCAAACAGTACGTCACGGGTGGTGCTAAGTGCGGGGCACTATCCCCCGAGCGGAGCGAGGGGGTACTCACGCTGGCATGGCACGTGTGCTGCTAGAACTCGTTCTACGAGAACGAACAGTATCTCACGCTGGCGTGACACGGACGATGCGAGAACTTGTTCTATACGGCGGAACGGCATATCGTATGCGGAGTGGCAAGTGGACTATCGGGCAAGTGCGCTAGTATATTTATGTAAGTAAGTATACTAGCATGCTAGGAACGAACGACTCGTAGACATGCGGCGGGTCTCGCCACGTCAGCAGCAGCTCTTAGCACTGCTCTGCGCAGGCATGCCGCGTGCCGAGATGGCGCTGGCGCTCGGCATGCAAGAAAGTTCCGTGCGCAACCTGCAGCGGGAGCTCGCACACTGCATGGGCACCGCAGGACGGCTGACGCGAAGCGCAATCGTGCAACGGGCCGTGGACATTGGTATAGTCACACAGGACGCCGTGTCGCTGAACGGACCCGCGAATGCGGAAACGATCATGCCACCCTACACAACCGTGCTCATTTGGCGTACTGACACGCAGGAACTGACCATAGATGAGCCCTTTTGCCCGAAGTGCGGTGCGGCATATGCTGCGCTGGCGTATGCCGTGGAAGCACGCTTCCCAATCTCCATTGAAGATTTGCGCGTCAGCCTTGGCAAGCGGGAAGGGATCGTCCCGCAGTCATTTCCTCCAGGCGGCGTGAGGAATTTCACACTCCTCTGCCCAACAGGACACGTACGAAAAGCACTGATTCGAGGGCCACGGGCGACGCTCGAAATACCTGGGGATGCAAGCTTGAACGTGCACAGGAGAAGGCAGCTATGAAGACCACACCGGCGAACAAGAGCGCGACGCCCCGCGAAGACGTCACCCTCGCAGACCGCGTCACCGCAGATCGGTTCAATCTGGTCGTGGATCGGGAGTATGCCGCAGCCGCAGCACGCGCCACGCCCGTCTCCGTGCCCTCCCTCTGCGATCGCAGCAAGATCGTCTACGAGGGCGAAGAAGACCGCGGACTCCTCGCACCGGACCCAGACAGCATCCACGCGACCCCATCACTCCCCGCATCTGCCGATGCCCGCGTGCTCCTCCTCCTCTTCACCGGGCATACGCCACGTGCCATCAGCGAGCAGCTCGGGATCAGCCTCGCCCGCGTAACGGCGCTCGCGGACCACCCCACCACGCTTGCTGCCTACCGCACCATGCGCGAGCACATGCGCGAAGACATCCTCCAGGGCACCCACGGACCCGTTGCCATGGCCCGTGCAGCATCCAACGAAATGCTCGCTGTCATCCTCGGCCATGCCCGCTACAGCGAGCACCCAGAAGTCAGCCGGAAGAGCGCTATCGACGTGCTCGCCATCGCTGGCTACGGCCCCACACGCAAGGTACAGACCATCAACACGAACGAGTGGTGGTCAAGCATGACCCCAGCCGAGATCAAGCACTACAACAAGACCCGCGAATGGCCCGCACGGTTTTCCGACTTCATCGTCGCGCCCCGACCCGTCGTCGAACCAGCCAAGAAAGACGAGCAGACATAAGCCCGCGAGGAGGCTTGCACATCATCCGTACCCCATGCTACAACCACCAGTGGCCAGTGTCGCGGCCATCCTTCTCTTCCACAGGGTGGGGCTCTCCATGAGCCCCATCCGCCTCCGCCCATGACCCGCGCTGGTGACGCGCCCCAATCCGCAGATGACCTCGGCGAAGAAGACGTACTCGAGCTGCGCTCCCACTTGACGGACGAGCAAGCTGAGAACGTCGAACGCTACACCCCGCACGACCCATCACCCGAGTCCCACGCCCGCGCCGCATGGAACTTCCTCGCAGAGGCCTGCTGGACGTTTGACCAGATCGAAGGCAAGAAGCGCAAGTTCCCCGCGCACCTCGACTACCTTCACGAGTTGACGAATATGTGGTGCGGGGCACGTCTGCTGCTCATTCCCAAATCCAGGCGCATGCTCGTCACCTGGACCATGTGCGCACTCCACTACTGGCTCGCCCGCTTTGGGCACCCCGGTGCCAAAGTCGCACTCGTCTCCCGTAAAGAGGGCCGCAGCGAATCCGAGGGCAGCGCTGAACTCGTCTGGCGCTGCAAATTCATCCACGACCACGTCCCGCGGAACGTTGTCGACTGCCCGACTGAATACACGTTCTGCCGGCTCCGGTTCCCGCAAACGAACAGCGAGATCATCGGCGTCGGGCAGGGCGCAGATCAACTGCGCCAGCACACACTCACCGCCATCTTCGCCGACGAGATGGCGTTCTGGGAATCCGCCCGCGAGACGTACATCGCGAGCCGCCCTACGATCGAGGGCGGGGGGCGCTTCACAGGCGTCAGCAGCGCGCACCCCGGCTTCTTCAAGATGCTCGTCTACGACGAGATTTAGTTGCCGCTAGTGCGGCAACGGAGTTACTGTACACGTGATATCGTAGACGTATCCACGCTACGAGGGCTCTATGCATGCTTCCCCCCTGGTTCACGCTCCTCGACGAGATCCTCGATCCCGTCGTCACGCTGGCACTCCTCTGCATCTGCCTGCTCATCCTGCATCGCACGAGGAAGCGCGATGGATGAATCAGGCGTCTACACCGCGCTGCAGACCATCGTGCAGCTCGTCCAGCTCATTGCGGCACCGCTCATTGCCTACGGCGCGTTCATCCTGACCGACATCCGCCGTCAAGTACGCGACATCGGCGAACGCGTCGAAGAACTCGGCGCCGAAGTCGCCAAAATCAACGGGCGCGTGATCCGCGCAGAGCAGTGGCAGCAGAGCCACGAAGCGTTCGATCAGAGCCAACACGCCCGAACCACCCGCGAGATCGAGCGCCTGGAGAACATCTTCCGCGGGCGACCTGAGCCCCGCCGGCGGTAGTTTTGTTTGCTGCTTCCGCAGCAAAGGGCGGCGTATCGCGCTGCTCCCGTAACCCCTTTGCACTCCCCGCATCTCATGCTATGCTCGCCCTGGGTGGGAAGATAGCATAGCACATAGCTAGCGTAGCGCATAGCTAGGAGCGTAGCATGCCAGCAGTTCTCAGCTCTACCGGAACGTGGACGGCGTTGAATAGTCCGAACACGGGCATGTCCCGCGCCACGCACGACAACGTACCCGGCATGGCCAATATCCATTCTGGGACCAGCACGGGCGAGTTCGGGAACATCTCGGATGAGACGCTGCAGTTTCTCGGCATGATGGCGAATGCGCTCGGCCTGCACTTCTGGCAAGCGCATGCCATCGTCATGGCTGAGCTGACAGCGCTCCGCAGCTACGGAGCGCCATCGCGAAAGGATGAGTCGGGCGCGCTCGCGCCCATTGGATCTGGCACGGCCGTGCTCGCGTAAACGAGTACGCAGACGAGTAGTATGTTCGTATTTGTACATTCGTAGCATGCAGGGAGGTTCATCATGGCATTCACAGTGACGCTGACAGGTGGTCCGAAGGATGCGCTCGCTGTCAACCAGCGTGACGCGGGACGAACCGTGCTGCAGGATGCAGCCTACGGCCAAACCGACCTCGACTACGAGAACCAGGTCAGCACGCTCGGAAGCCAGGAGATGGTGAGCGAAGTGCATCAGTTCATTCAGGAGATGACGCGTGGCTACGGTGTGCAGGACGTGAACCTTGCCGGTGCCATTTTCACGCCGCGAGCCATCATCACGCGGATCCACGCGATCACGAGCGGGATGCTCCGTGACTCCCGACGCGTCGCGTAGCATGTCCCATGGACGGGTTCCGCCTCTGGCACAACCCGCGGAACAACTTCGATGTCCTGCGTCTGCACTACCTGGCCGATCCGCGGAAGCGGACCAACGCCTGGCTCAGCGACGCGAGAGCGGGCATGCCGTCCCGCGGCTGGCGGCGCGAGTACGAGATCGACTGGACGGCACCCGAGGGCGATCCGGTCATTCCCGAGTACGCAGCGTCCATCCACTGCGTGGAGATTTCCGCCCGCGAGGTGCGATTGCTCCGCGGATGGGACTTCGGCTTCGTCACGCCTGCCGTGGTCTTCTGCCAGCTCGACACATACGGCCGCCTCCTCGTGCTCGCCGAATGCGTCCCCTTCAACGTGCCGTTGGATGACCTGGTAGACATGGTCCGTGCCCAGACGGCAGAGCTTGTCGGTACGCACACACCCGTGTTCGATGCGGGCGACCCGGCTGCGGATAACACGACGGATCTCGGGAACGTGCAGCAGGTGCTCCGCCAGAAGGGCATCATGCTGCACACGCACCGCCCCGGCACGGATTTGAGCTACCAGTCGCTCCGTCACCGGTTCCTCGACCGCGTACTCATCCCTGGCGAAGGACAGCAGCCGCGGATTCTCATCCATCCGCGCTGCCATCACCTGAACGAAGCGCTCGCGGGCGCGTTCCACTTGAGCACGCACCCGCCATACAAGCCCGTCAAGCTTCATCCGTACAAGGACGTGGTGGATGCACTCCGCTACCTGCACGACAACCTGAGCGCGGTGACGGGAGAGTACCGAGCGAAGATGCAGAAGATGGCCACGGCAGATTGCGTCTGGTAATTGTTCGCTCCACTAGGAGCGAAGGAGAGAGTGTATGCGAAAGATAGTTCTCATGCTTGCGGCGCTTGGCATCCTCAGTGGTGTGGCCTACGCGCAGTTGCGGAGCGACACACTGTTCCCATGGTCATCTGGGCTTGCCATTCCGGGATTGCAAATTGGCATCCAGGGTCCGAACGCGGCGAATGGAACGCCTATGGCAATCGTGCTGCATGGAACCTGTGGAGTGACGTTCGGCTCTGTCGGTGTTGGACTCTGCACGACCGGGAGCTGCGCGGCAGCCGGCGTTGCCACAACGGATCGCGTCTTTGCGCAACTGACGACGGACTTCCCGACGGCAAGCGTTGCGACGTGTGGACAATCCGCGGTTCTGGCGAACGCCATCACGATCAAATGCTGCAATCCGTCTGCAGGTGCCATTACGCCTGGAACTGGCACGTTCGGATGGATGGCCATCCGTCCGTAGTCCGCTGTGTCCGCGTCTGGTGACGCGGAGGATGACAACGCATGGATGCTGCACCGCTTGCCTCGCTTCCCGTTGGCGCACTCTCGATCGTGCGAACGGCGACGGCTGCAATCGCCAATCTCTATGCGCAGACCAGCGGCCGTGTGCTGCATATCACCGGCATCTGGATCAGCGGAAAGAACGCCGCCGCATTCGGGACGGTCACCGTGACAGTCACCCCACGTTTCGGGGTCGCAACCGTTGTCATGGAAACGCAGTTCCCGACACTGGCCGTGAACAGCCAAGAGGTCAACACGTATCTCCATGTTGGAGACCTCCCGACCGTGAGCGACGTGGCTGTTGCGACGACTGGAACGGCACCGACGTCGTTCCGCGTCGTGCTCATTGGCTGGGAGGAGACGCTTCCATGATCGCACTCGTCGGCATTGCCGTCATGGTCGCGATCATTGGAATCGTCTGGTGGATGATCACGCGTGATAGCGGCGAGCCGTAGCTTTGTGTGCTGCTAGTGCAACACAGGACGTGGAGTAGAGAGCACCCGAGCCATGTCAGACGTGTGGTCCCGCGACGGGTTGACGCCTCCCTCACCTATTGCCGGGCTGCCGGCTATGGGGCGGACGGCCGCTGGCATCGTCCGCATCATGCTGCTCGACGCGGACGGGAACCTGCTGCAGCGCAAGCTCACGACCGCGACGATGTCCAATTCCGCGGTCTCAGTCACGACCAACACGGTCATTCTCTCGTCGAGTACGGCACGCATCGCCTGGGCGATCATTCACGAATCTGCCGCGGACACGCTCTACATCGGCGCAGCAGGCGTGACCGCGGCGAACGGCTTCCCGCTCCTCTCGAATCAGCCATTCGTCTCAGGAGACTTCCATGGCGAACTCCGCGGCACGTCCTCAGGCGGAGCAATCTCCGTCCGCGTGCTGGAATGGACCATTTAGTTGCCGCTAATGCGGCAACGGACGCAGGCAACGGGGAGAGGAACATTAACGGGCATTAGACGCAAATGAACATTCTCAGTACAGCGATGGCAGCGCTCGCGGACATGGTCTTTGATGCGTTCATTGAGGGTGTGGCATGGGTCATTTCCTGCTTGTTGCGCTTGTTCTAGGGCTGCTCTGCCCTGCGGCAGCGTCAGCGCAGCCCGCAATCGGGACACCGCCTGGCTATCTCGAAGTTCGAGATAATGGAACTCCGGAAACACGCCGCCGTAGGCTGAATTTGATCTCTGGGAGTGGTGCCACGGTCTCCTGCCTCGATAATGGTGGAACTGGCGCAACAGATTGTACAGTGAGCGCTACCGGCGCTACAGCAGGCATCTCAATGTTGCAGGGAACGCCTGTCAGTCCTGTGGTTCCTGGTGGTGTTGCCCAGACCGTGTTCGTTCCGTTATCTGGTTCTGACATGTCGCCGACGCAGTTGGAAGTGCGAACACATATCCAAGGGATCACGACACTGAACAATCTCCGCTGTTTTGTCACGACCGCACCTGGCGTTGGTCAAACGGTTACGATTACGGTGCAGACGAGTGGCGGCTGTATGACGGCGCCAGCCGATACCACGCTGGTGTGTACCATTACCGGGACCGCGACAGAATCCTCCGTCGTGGTTGCACCGCAGACAGTGGCGAGCGGGAATTGCGCAGCGGTGAAAGTTGGGTACACCGCTGGCGCGGCAACGTCGTTTCCGAGGTTTGTCGTGGCAGGATCATGATTGTGGTTGTGCTATTGAGCGCCGTCTTCCTCTCGGCTGGGAACGCCAATGCCGCATCAACGAAGGTCTGTGGGCATCAGATAGCGCGGAGTATTGAGGACGCACTTGCGAGATCTGCAACAGCGGTGACGATGCCTCCAGGATGTACACGAGCACGACTGAATCCGTTTCGCTGGATCGTCCAGCAAACGTCATACGGATATTTGGTACTGCACCAACGTTCGGGACGAAGTGTGGCGTTGATCGCGCAACAGCCACCACCACCAGATGGAACAGTGCGAGAATCACAGGGACGGCATGAACTATGGCAGAATGGAGGGGTAGTCGGATGGGTACAGCAGCTCGAAGAGTAGCACTGGTCGTGTTCGTGTTTCTTGTGGTGTCTGTCGCACGCGTTGATGCGTTTACTGGAACAACCGACGAGATCCAAATTCAGAATGGTATCATCGGCTTTGATACTATTCCCATTCCGGTTGTGAAGGGCGGAACCAACCAAACGACATCGCCAGACGACAACCTGCTCGTTGGCAATGGCACGACCTGGGAGCTGAAGACAGTTCCAAACTGTATCGCAGCGAACAGTTTCTTACAGTATACCGCTGCAACGAATACGTTTTCCTGCGGAACAGTAGCAACGTCGTCCACCCTCGGCTTCTCGACGAATGGAGAGATTGTTGGCGCGGTGACGACGTTCATGGGTCCGAGTGTGACTGAGAGCACGGAAACCCGTGGACAGACGATTACAGACGTCGCCGCAACATTTGACAATCTCGAGTGCATCTCAACGGCGCTGCCAGGTGCGGCACAGACCTATACGATCACCATGCGAGATGGTGCCTGCACCGCTGCATTAACCGCGTCCGTTGGGCAGACGTGTGTCATTAGCAACGTCGGACGGCGTTGTCAGGATGGAACGCCTGAAGGGGCTGCGGAATCTGTCCTTGCGAATGAGTGCTTCACCTGGTCGATCTTGCCAACAGCGGGAGCAGCAACGGCGGTCGTGAGCTGCACAGTCGTTCGTACCAGCTAATTACGCTCGCGCTGTTTCGTCTGATGCGCGGACGTGGAGTACTTCTTGCCTTCGTGCTCTGCTGCGTATTCGCAGCACCGAGAGACGTGTGCGCGTTTGATGCAGGCACCGGCATAGATGTGCAGAATGCCACGGTCGATCTCGATGAAACAGAAGTCAACAGCACCACCTGGGGAAACGGTACCATCGACCCCATCCAATGGACGTTCAATACCAGCGGTGCCGTCGATCCAGTGATCAACTTCACGAGTACCGAGGTCCTGTTTGGTGGCAGCGTCCCGCGAATCACGCACATTTTCACCACGCCGCAATTTCGATTCGACGACTCCGATGAGCCGCAGGGCAATGATGGGCTGATCCTCGTAGATTGCCCCGACGTCGTGGCGCCAGAAAACTGTTCAATGACGATCTCGAGTGTGCTGAACGGGGTGGGCTCTCAAGGATGGTTACAAGCTGTTGGTGCGACGGACAATCGCAACGATATCACGCTTGGGGACGGTACGTGTTCCGTTGGTGTTCAATGTACGGACACGATCACGCTTGCAACAGATTCCACTGGGGATGCAGAAGTCACGCTGCCAGCACAGTCCATTTCGGGGACAGAGATCACGAACGATACGATAGGCCCTACACAAGTAGATGAGACAGCGAACTATACGTGGACGGGGGATCATAGCTGGGAGACGGGCAATATCCTGGTCCGTCGGGAGGCGACATGCTTGGCTGCTGCATGTGACGCTGCCGGCGAGCGCGGTCGCCTCTGTGTCCAGACTAGCGCCACGTTGGCGCACGAGCTGCGCTACTGCGCAGGCGCTAGCGGCTGGGTCGAGCCCGCGGGTACTGGCGGCACGCCCGCATTGAGCGCCATCACCGCCGCCATCGCGACGAACAGTATCACGAACGCCGAGTTCCCGCAGACGTGGACGTGGGATACAGCCGCGACCACGGTCGCGTTTGATCCGTTCACGTTCGCGCTCATCAACGATTCAACAACTGACGGGCTTACACAGGAAGTCCTGATGATCCAGCGCACGGCGTCTGCAGGGACGCAGCCGGTCGAGGCGCTCGTCCATCTCGCGAACCTGGATACGGATGGCCTCGTGAATGACGCCCTGCTCATCGACGCGGACGCGGGTGCCATCACGGATGCGGTGGATGCTTCCGACCCCGAAATTGTTAATGCGATCAGCCTTGGGGCGAATTCAATTGCGTTGACAGGTGGGGACGGCAGCCTAAGTAACACGGATCTCCTGTTGCTCGCGGATGGATCTATCACGCTGCCGACAGAAACAGATGGAGTCTATGTCGGTGATGTAGCAGCTGGCACCGGCATCGCAGTAACAGGAACCCCAGCGGAGAACTACACGGAGACTGTCGCATTTGACTTCTCAGATGCAGGGACGGATCCCGCACTTGGAGCCGAGGAATGTCGCTTCTCGAACGAGGGTGTGAGCGCGGGTGGCTGGGTATGTGAGGGAACAGCCGATCTCATCGAGACACGCTTTCGAGTGACCGATCCAACGACGACAGATAAGGTTATTACGTTCCCAAATGAGACCGGTACGGTCTGTGTCGGCCAAACAGGCGCGGGCTGTCCAACGACAACCGCATTGAGCAGCATTACAGCTGCGGTGGCGACCAATTCCATCAACAACGCGGAGTTCGGGCAAGTATGGACATGGGACTCGGCAGCAGCGGCTGCCGCCTTGGATGGTATGACCTTTGGGTTCAACCACGATGCGACGTCAGAAACTGCAAACCCGCAGCAAGGCGTTGTTGTTCGGCGGAATGCTACTGCAGGGACACAGGTCTTTGATGCGTTGGTGGTAGTGGACAACGCGGACACCGATGGGTTGGTGACTGACGGTGTTCTGGTCACAGCTGCTGCTGGAGCCATCACGGATGCCCTCGATGTAGCTGATCCTGAGGTGGTGAATGGGCTCAACCTCGGCAATAACAACTTCGTCTTTGGGTCATCTACGTGGGGCAATGGGGGTGCGTTCACGCTCACCTTTGATGCCGGTGCAAGCGATCCGCTGATCTCGTTTGGGAGTGGTTTCATGCAGCTGGAGGATGGCGTTACAGCGGGCGCAGCCACGTTTGGGGACAACCTGGATGCGAGCATGACTTGGACCTATGACACCTCCGGCGGGAGCAATCCTGCGCTCACGTTTTCATCTGGGGTGATTCAGCTCTCGACGGGCGTGGCAAGCGGGAATGCAGCGCTTGTCGTTCCTGCAACATCCATTGGGCAGAGTGAAATCGCTACGACGACGTTTAACGATACCACGTGGGGGGATAATACAGACGCGGCACTCACATGGACATTCGATAGTTCGACGGCGAATAATCCAGCGTTCGAGTTTAACTCGAATGGTGATGTCTCAGTCGTGTTTGGGGCAGGGGCGAATTCGCTTATTATGCGAGATACGCAGACCAACCTGAGATTTGATGATACCGACGCAGCCGGAGCAGAACCAGAGGGTTCTCTTGTTACGTTCTGCTCAGACACCGTCGCCCCGATCAATTGCGATATTCAGCTTGGTGTTATGAACAATGGCAGCATATCCGGCATACTTGTGGGTTCTGCAGATGCCACTGCGAATGCTACGGATGTGACGCTCGGTGATGCAGCCGGTACGGATTCTCTAGCACTCTTGACGAACGGCGTCGATGTGCAGATCGACGTGACGGCTGGCGTGGTCGAGTTCTTAACCGGTACCGCCGGCATTATCCGTGTGAGCGATGCCCTGCCCGTTTGGGAGTGGAACGATACGAATTTCGCCTCGTTCACTGATGAGGCCAGATTCGCTTTAGATTGTACTAGTGATGGCGATTGTGGCCTTCAATTTAGCGTGCGAAACAATGGCGTCCTCGATGCCGTGTTTGATGTGATCGACACTGCAGACGATCACTCGATCGAGATCGGGGACACGACGGGCACCGATGCAATCACGCTTCAGACTACTGGGGACAGTGGGTCCACGATCACGCTCACCAACATGACCACAGGCGTCGAGCTGACCAGCCTGGTCAGCGATTTGCCTTTTGAGTGTGTCATGTTGGACGCGACGGCTGCTATCCCAGATGACACCGCAGGCTGCGGCCCGGCAAGCAAAAATGGCACGAACTTTAGTTACCGGACCTGTGACTTTGACACTGGTGCAACAGAGGAGATTGCCAACTTTGTGTTTGAACTGCCGGTCAACTTGACTAGCACAACGGGAACCATTCAGTTGGTCTGGAGTACGGCAACGACCTGCACGGATCCCAGCGATGATGTGTGTTGGACGGTGGATGGTGCGAGCTTCGCTCCTGACGCGGCGTTCAACACGGGCGCGCTCGGCGGGACGCTCTTCGGTGTCACACAGGACTGCAGCGCGGCGGGGAATATCCTCTACACCACATCCACAACGTTTACGCACGGTATGGCTCCTAGCCAGCGTGCGGTGATCCAGGTCAGTCGCGATACGAATGGAACGAATTGTGCTGGTGGGACCGCCGATGATGACCTCGGCGGAGACGCCTTTCTGCATGCGGTACGGTTTTGCTACCGTGTGAACAATCTAGCATCGGGGGAATAAACGCTTTGACGGGGCCGTTCCACGTATCCAATAGCGCGCATGAAGGGCTAACGTGAGTGCTTTTTCGATGGGCGAACTGTTGTGTGGAATGTCAAGAAGAACGGTGAATAGAGAGGTCGGGGATCTCGCATGAACGCGCTTACCATGGTTCTCATGGGCTTCTGGTTCGTGCCGCCCGCGGCGATCAAGGTGGAGCACGTGCGGGCACCGCTCGTGGAGCTGGCGCAGAACTATGGCAGCGGGCTGCCCCATCTGTGGAGCATACAGGGCTTGACCACGCCACCAGATGAGTCCGCGTTGTTCGTGGCAATCTGGTCCTTGAATGAAGCGTCTGGGACGCGAGCAAATCGGACGGGCACGACGTGTGCGGCAGATACATCGTGCGATCTCACGGAATCTGCAGGCGATACGGTCGTCAACAGCACGACGAACGTTCGTGAAGGTACCGCGTCAGCCAGTTTCGTGCGCGCGGACAACGAATGGCTGCAATGTACGGATGCGACCTGCAACGAGTTAGATACGACGGGGAGCATGTCGTGGGGCTTCTGGCTCCGCCCGCAATCAACGGGCATTCAGCATAACACGATGGTTAGTCTCGACGCGAGTGCCACGGATGGGTGGTACAGTCTCATCACGACGACCAATCTGCACCAATGCTTCGGGAGCGCAGTCCTGGTGGACAGCTTTTCGCTCAACTCGACGAGTACGATCACGGCGAACACGTTCATGCACGGGGCGTGCACGTTTGATGAGCCAGCCGACACGGCGCGCAACTACTTCAATGCCATCAACGAGGCATCGGACACCGCGTTTACGGGCAATCTTGACGACGCTAACCAATTTGACATTGGCAACTGGAATCTCAGCAACAATGGTGTGGATGGGCAAGTGGATGAGGCCTTCGTGATCTTCCAGGCGCTCTCGGCCGCGGAGGTGTGCCACATCTGTTCCTGTCAGATTGACGGCACCCGTGGGCAGTGCCGCTGTGATGGGACAGCGTACTTCGATCGAGGGCTGAATGTATCCAACTGCGGGACTTGTACGTTGCCGGCAAGTTGTGCTGATCCCATAAGCTGAGGAGGATAGGATGAAGCGCTGGGCATTGCTGCTGCTCTTACTGGCCACGTCAGCCAGCGCAGCTGAAGTGTGTTTTACCATCCCACTTGCTGGTGAACCGGAAGCTGCGGCATGCCTCACGCAACACCAGGCCACGTATGGCGGCGGTCTCACCCAGCCGCAGCTGGTACAGATCCTCTACGAGCGGGCCTGCAAAGGCGTGCTGGTGCAGAAAGCGGCGGATGCTGAGCTGGCGACCGTCTCCGCGACGGAGAACTGGGTGAAGTGTGGCGACGGCTTCGTTCACAAGGATGAGGCGTGTGACGATAAGAACACGCTTGCGGGTGATGGCTGCAACGCAACCTGTACGTCGGACGAGACGTGCGGCAATGGTGTTCTCGATCCAGGTGAAGCGTGTGATGACGGCAATTTACTCTTGGGAGATGGCTGCGGCCTGACGTGTACGATCGAGCTGCCATAGCCTTGTTCGTTGCTAGTGCAACGAAGGAACGTACCGCGACGTCTTCCCTTCGCATTTACGGGTATATCTGGTAATTAGATGGCCTCGCACACACTCTTCCCGAACCGTGCCCGCGAGCTGCCCGTGCAGGAGAAGATCGAGCGCGATCTGCTGCCCGCACTCTCCCGCATCCGTACCGAGCGCGCGATCATGCGCGAGCGCTGGCTGCGGTACTACCGCATCTTCGATTCCACGCCCGACCAAGAACGCTACCATGGCCGCATCCAGAGCTACATTCCCGTTGGCCGCCGCCTGATTGAGAATTGGGTGCAGAAGGTCAAGCGGGACCTCTTCCCGACCGATGACGTGTTCGGGGTCGAGGCGCTTCGCGATAGCGATCGCGACCGCGCGCTGGCCGCGAAAGCTCTCCTGCGCACGTTCTTCGAGAAGTACACGCAGGTGCGCCGCCAGTCCACGCCGTTCCTGCGCCAGCTCGTCACCTATGGCAGCTCTCCCGTGCACGTCACGTGGAAGTTTGATCAGTGCACGCTCGACGTGTTGGAGAACGTGCTCGAAGATGGCCGCGTGACAGAAAAGACGGTGAAGCGCCAGCGCGAACTGATCCGCTACATCGGCCCGACATTCCGCGTCGTGGATCTGTTTGCCTGGTATGCCTGGCCAGTGACCGTAACGAATGTGCTCGATCTCTCACTCATGTTCGAGGACATGCTGATCGAACGCCAGCGGGTACTCGATCTTGCACGCACGCCCATCTCCGCGAAGCGTCCCGAACTGGGCATGCAGTGGGAGAATGCCGACCGCGTGCTCGAATCCATGGCCAAGGCCGCGGAAGCAGCACAGGCGTCTTCTACGCGTGACGCGAAGGACAAATTCAACGCACTCCGCCGCCGGCTCAACGACAAGGGCTTCACGATGCGCTTCGAAGGGAGCGATCCCGCACGCGTGACGGATGTAACGGATGTCTACTGGCGTACGCGGTTCGAGGATGACGACTGCGTTGACTGGTGGCGGGTCACGATCGCGCAGGACGACGTTCCCGTCCGTGTGCAGCGGAACCCGTTCTGGCACGGGATGCCTCCGTGGCTCTGCGGCAAGTTTGTGGAAGTGCAAAACGAGTTCTACGGCCGCGGACTGCCCGAGACGTTCGATCGACTGCAGTACTTTCTGAACGACGTGGCCAATCAGGCGTCGGACGCGCTCGTCTGGAGCATGAATCCCATTGCCGTGGTGGACTCGTACCGCGTGCAGGACGTGGACTCGATCCGCATGCGCCCCGGTGCCCGTTGGCTCGCCGATCCTGCTGGCGTGAGTTTCACCGAACCCCCGAAGGAGAGTGCGACTGTAGGCTTTGCCGCGGTCGGGCAGATCATTGCCCTCATGAACGATACGGCGAACGTCGCGCCGTTCCTCGGCCCCAGTCCCGCGGGCAAGGGGCGCGGACGTGCTGCGAGCACAGCCACGGGCGCGCAGATCCTACTCAGCGAGTCGCTCCTGCAAATTCGGGACGTGGTAGAAAACTTGGAAGATCAGGTCTACACGCCGTTTCTGCGCATGTCGCATGCCCTTGCCATGCAGTGCATGTCGAAGGCCATGATCTTGAAGGTTACGGGCATCGAGGGCGTGTCGTTCGTCGAGCGGCGCATCTCTCCAGAGGACATTGCGGGTGACTTCGAGTTCCGCTGGCTCGGCAGCACGACCAACGTGAACCATCAGGTGCGGGCGCAGCAGATGGTGAACTTCCTGCAGATGGTTGCCCGCATCCCGCCTGAGGTCCTGCAGGCGCAGGGCATTCAGATTGACTTGGGTTTTATCCTGCGCGCGATCTGGGAAGATGGATTCTCGCTGCGGGACGGGGACCGCATCATCAAGAACACGAATCAGGTGAAGGCCATCGATGCCCGCATCGAGAATGACCTCTTCCGTGCAGGACGTGGCGCGGAAGTAGACGTCTCACCCATCGACGATGACCGCCAGCATATCGAGATTCATCGCGACCTGCTCTTTGATCGAAAGCTCGATGAACAGGCCCGCGTGGACGTGGCCGCGCACATTCAGGCGCACGTGGCCGCAGCGATGGCCAAAGTCATCATGCAGCAGCAGGCCGAGCAGCAGCAGATGCTGGCCGCGCCCAACGGAAGTACGCCGGGTGTGCCCGCACCAGCGAACCCAGGACGCCCCGACCAGAGCACGGGTTTCGATGAGCTCTTGCGCGGGCTCCCGCGTGGGGGTATGGGAGGGACGTGATGCGGCTACTTCTAGGCTTCTTGCTAGGCACTATGCTAGCTACCGCGCTCTCTCTGAACGCTGTGGACAGCCCATTCCTCTTCGAGAATGGCAACGTCGTCCTCGATGGGCATGACTTCATCGTGCGGAACGGCAACGTCATCATCGGCGATGCGACCGTGTCCGGTGTCCACAACCTGGCTGTGGGCAGTGGGCACGTTCTTCTTGGCGGGAGCAATGTCGCGTTTGGCGAGGGCCATTATCTCGTGGGTGACGAGAACGTCGCGCTCGGTGGGAAGCAGCACTACCTCTCGGGAACGTATTTTGCCGCACTCGGCGGATACCGGTCGCAGATCTCCGACACGGCACAGTACGCTACCATCGCCGGCGGGATCTTGAATCGCATCATAGGTGGCTCGTACGGCACGATCGCTGGCGGGTATCAGAACCTGTCCACGGGATCGTACACGTTCCAAGGCGGCGGGAACCATAGCCACGCGACGGGGACGCTTGCCGTGACGCTGAACGGCCTCTTTGGGCGGGCGAGTGCCGCACGCGCAACGGCGATCGGTGGTTACAACCCCGTTGCCGACGAGCGGGACGAGATCACGCTCGGTGCGCCGCTCCCGTAGGAGCATGCCATGCCGCTTCCCCGTGTGCCAAAAGGGCCTACAGCGAAACGGAAGATCCACACGGTCTTGCGTGAATTCAAAGCAGGCGCACTGCGTTCTGGTTCTGGGAGCAAGGTGACGAGCAAGAAACAGGCCGTAGCTATCGCGCTCAGCAAAGCGCGACGCGCGCGGGGAGGGCCGCATGGCAGGAAAAAGAGGTAAACGGGTGAGCACGCCAAAGAAACGCGCGCCCAAGAGCACGAAGACGGTTGCGAAGACTCGCGGCGGGAAGCGCACCGTAGACAGAAAGCACGACGCGTTCGGGGATCTCTAGTCGTGGCGAGTCCCGCGACGGATGTAGCGCATGGACGAGCGCGAGCAGCAGGAGCTGCAAACCCTGCTCCGTTCCCGGTACTGGAAATGGACGCAGGCATACTTGCTCGCTCGCCGCGAGGCACTGTTCCAACACGAGAGCAAGAGTACGGAAGACCTCTGGCGTCGAGAGGGCGCGCTCCAAGAAGTGAACCGGCTTCTCCGCGCGCCTCAACTTGTGCTAGAGTGGTACCGCAAGCAGAAGAAACCTAGTGATCTAGGTAACGAGTACATCGCCGATGGCGAGGCCGGCGCAACAGCCATGCCGCATGGGCCAGCACTATTCGAGTGATGGTCCTGCACCACGCACGCGACAGCGGAAATGTCGCATGAGGGACTCATGGCAGAGGAGCAGGTGAAGGATACGGGAAGCGCCACGCAGGGCGACACGCAGCCCGAGAAAGCTGCCCCGCCCCGCGAGGAGATGGTGCCGAAGAAGCGTCTGGACGAGACGATGGAGCGGCTGCGTCAGATGGAGCTGACGCTCCAAGCATTGCAGACGAATGCACAACGTACGCAGGCACCGGCGACGGGAAGCCCCGATGACATCGCCACGATCGCGCAGGCGATGGGCATGGAACAGGGTGACGTCGAGACATGGGATCGGTTCTTCAACCTGCTGCTCACCCGCAATGCGAAGCCGTATGTAAATGCACTCGGCACGCTCGCAGACGGCTTCGATGAGATCAAGACGCGTACGGCCATCAAGGACTATGGAGACTTCGAGCAGCTGATCCAGCACGAGCGAGAGACCGCGGCACGTAATGCGAAGTACCTTTCCCGCGAGGAGGCGTACCACATCGTGCGGTCGCGGAACTTGGAGAAGATCCTGGAGAAAGAGCGGGCAGCGGTAGCAGGGCGGCAGCAAGCGGATGAGCAAGCCCACGCGGTTGAGGGCGAGCAGTCCATTTCCACGCCCGGTCCTACGCATGCCGCAGAGCCATTCCGTATTCCAAGCCGGGAAGCATTCTCGCGACTCTCGTTCGAAGAGCAAGAGAAGGTGCTCGACAAAGCGGGAGCGTTCTAGCTCCTGAAGGTAGAAAAACATGTCATCGGCACTAGAGACAAATCTTGCGACATCGCAAACACTCGCAGCGGACCTTGTTCCGTTGCACATCAGAGAGCGACTCCTCCAAATCG